>JAEEGL010836731.1_pt1 | contig 12479 bp, 15 predicted proteins | sample 9134231 | NCBI WGS metagenome assembly JAEEGL01 (sample SAMN16246548, study PRJNA631951) | gut metagenome | biome: gut microbiome; feature: rumen; material: fiber-attached | host: Bos | place: Iran: Karaj | collected 2018-10
CTATGCCTGCCGAGCGACAACAAGATGACCCCCGGACAGCAGGATGCCATCATCCAGACCCTCACGGAATGCTTCGAGTAAGGTCGAATTCATGAGCAAGATTATACTTTACCATGGAAGCCCAAATGAAGTTGTCCGGCCAGAATATGGCTTGGGCAATGAAAGGCATGACTATGGAAAAGGATTCTACCTCACTGAAGATATCGATCTTGCAAAAGAATGGGCTGTATGCCGACCAGAAACGAAAAGTGGATATGTACACGTATTCGAGATAGATACGGAAAAACTGAATGTCTTTGACTTCCAGAAAGAAAGCATACTGTGTTGGCTTGCAGAACTGATGAAACACCGTGATGCGGCCGATTCGAAACGTTACAGGATGCTTGCCTCCAAGTTCATTGCGAAATATGGCAAGGATACGCAGTCGTGTGACATCGTGAAAGGGTGGCGTGCGAATGCATCGTATTTTTACATAGCCAAGGCCTTCGTCCGCGATGAGGTCGATGTCGAAATCCTTGAAGACTTGATGCAACTGGGGTCGCTTGGAATCCAGTGGTGTCTGAAAAGTCCGCTGTCGTTCAGTTCCATAAAGAAATTGGACGAAATAATAGCAGTAGATTATCATGAGTTCAACAAAAAGTACAATGCTCGGGATGCTTTTGCCCGAACAAGGATGCGTGAACTCATTGACTCCGATAAAAACAAAGTCGAACGGGTGTTCAGCACGTTGGTGTAAAGGAAAGGCAATATGGCTGCATATCCTAAAAGCTACTTAGCGGAAATAGTGGAAAATCAGGGAAAACTCTTTGAACTGGTTTCCGATTCCAATCCGCAGATAGACATGGAAGACTTTATAAAGAAATACATGGTCGGTAAGACAAGGATGTTCCTGGATCGTGCCGACGCGTACCTGAGCAACATGGATTCGAAGGAACTATACGAATTCTTTTGCAGAATAGATTCCTTTACGCCTAGGAAAGGTCGCAACATCGATGGATTCCGCCCCAATTGGATTGGTCAGTTCTATGCCTATTACCAGTGGCAGACAGGGCTTCCTAGCAAGAAAGTCTTGGAAAAACTTCCTATCGACTTTATGGAAGCTTCTTACTATGGACTCCATGACCTGGATTTGGACCTGGCGGTAACGAAAATTCAGCAGGCGGAGGTCGCCTGATGTACGCCCGCTTCTTTAAACGCCCCCTCGACTTTTTCCTTTTGGGCGGCCCGGCGCTCCCGCGCCGTCACGCTCTATTTTACGGGCCCGCGGCTTTCTGGTCCCTGAGCCTGCCGAAGGGCGCCGCGGCCCTCGTAAAACCGAGCCTCGCTCCGCGAGTCTCGGCGCTTGCGTGTCACGATCGTTGCCGCGAAACTCTGATGGAGGCCGCATAGGATGCTCCTTCGTCGGGAAATAATCGTTTTGCTCTTCTTTGGCGCGGCAATTTTTGCCTGCGCCAGTACGGGCCCGATTATCTCGGCGAATCCGAACGCCTCTTTCGCAAACGGGAACGCCTACCTACAGCAGGGTATACCGCTGCTTTTCGAGTATCACAGCCTTACAACGGGTGATTCTAGACAGCGTTTTGCATATCCGCAGCGCAATTACGAATTCCGTTCGGCAACGCAAAAATTCAATGCATCGGTTGACAGGCTCCAGATGGGGGCCGATATCGACCTGAACGCTTCCCTTTTCACGACGTTCACCGACGGCGGCGACGCTGCCTTCGGTAGCGCCCCCGACGATTACACCCTTCCGGGATTTTCTGCGGGTATCTCTGCCGCAGGCTACATCGATTCCCTTGATTTCGATTTGAACGCGGCGCTTTACGTGGAACGCCACGACCTCAAAAACCCGCCCACGGCGGACCGTCAGGAAACCGATTGGGTTTTGTGGGACCATGAGGACCGCAACGTTATCAACTACAAGCGCATGCAGGGGCACTTTGGGCTCAATTATGCATGGCTTAGACTCGAAATGGGTCGTGACGCGCTCCATTGGGGGCCGGGTTTCTATAACAACTTGACTCTTAACCGTCAGGCCGTGCCGTATGGCTATTTCTCGGTAGACCTCACGTTTGGCCCGCTCCGTGTAATCAGTTTTTACAGCAAACTTGAAATCGACAGCGTGGGGACCAAAATCCACAGCGATGGGCGCCGCCACTTGTACGGCCATCGCTACGAACTTGCTCTTGGCAACGCGACATTTGGCATGAGCGAAATTCAGGTCTTGTACAACAATAATAATCCCTGGCTTTTGGTTCCAATTTTCCCGCAGTTCATGGAAAAGGGCAACTACACCGAGCGCAGCAACAACGGTGCGCTGGCCTTTGATGCCAACTACAGGCTGTTCCGCTTTGCGCGTGTGTATGGGGAATTCTACCTGGAAGATCTTGACAGCCCCATTGCTGTAATCGAGAATGAATACCTGAACAGCCAATGGGCGTTGATGCTTGGTACCCAAATTTCTCGCGATTTTACTATAGGTCAGCAGAAAATTGAACTCGGTACGGTCTTTGAATATGCCCGCGTGGACCAACGCGTTTACACCCACTATGAACCGAATCAGGGACAAATTGCGAATGCCGGTTATCCGCTCGGGAACCAGCTTGGCCCTAATAGCCAAAGCATCGATTGGATGGTCTATTCCCAGCTGAACAAGGCTTTCTTTGTCGGTCTCCGTAACAATTGGTCCTGGAAAGGGAATGTTTACGGAAGTGGGCTGAACACTCGATGGGAACCCGGTTCTAACCAGGATCACAAACAATTTCTGGGTGGTGCCAAAATGGAATATTCCATGACGCCAATGGTTGCCTACAATTCTACCTATTGGGGATGTTCTGGGGCGGTAACTCTGTTCAACGAGAGCAGGGGAGCGTTTAACGTGAGTGTAAGGATTTAGGGGTGATATGCAGAAGATTCTTGTTGTTGTTGCACATCCGGATGACGAAATTCTTGGCATGGGAGGAACCATCGCTAGGTTGAGTGCTGAAGGCAAGGATGTCCATGTGCTCATCGTTACAGATGGCAGTTCCGCCCAGTATCGCGATTCCGCAGACTTGCAAAAGATAATTGAAGACAAGAAACTTGAGACTTTGAACGCATGTAACCGAGTGGGAGTGAAATCTATCCATTACGGCGGCATGCCTGACATGCGCCTTGATGTGACTCCGCATATCCAGGTAAACCAGGCTATTGAAAAAGTTATTGACGAAATTCAGCCCGATACCGTGTTTACGCATTTCTATGGCGACGTGAATTTGGATCATCAGTGCGTTTTCAAAAGTGTGATGGTTGCTGTGCGACCTGTTGCCGATCAGGTTGTTCAGGAAGTCTATTGCTTTAATGTGCCGAGCAGTACCGAATGGAATGTGTTTAATACCTCGACCATGTTCATGCCCAATATGGTGGTGAACATTGCCGATTTTGCTGAACAAAAATACGCGGCACTTGCTGAGTATAAGACAGAACTCCGCGAATATCCGCATCCACGTTCCATTGAACATGTCCGCAAGCAAGACGAAGCCGAAGGCCTTAAGGCAGGGCTCTTGAGTGCCGAAAGCTTTATGCTTGTTCGCAAGGTGGTTAGGTAATGGCTTTGTTCGGGAACATGGCAAAACGAGTATTCGATATTGTGGCAGCTTTGGCTGCGACAATTGTTTTCCTTGTGCCGTGGATGATAATTGCTGTTATCATCAAGATTCAGTCGCCGGGCCCTGCGATTTTCAAGCCTGTGCGTGTGGGCAAGAACAGCAAGCCCTTTACCCTTTACAAGTTCCGCAGTATGCGGGTAGATAGCGGTGCAATTCATGCGACCACTCTTCGTGGAGATTCCCGCATTTTCCCGTTTGGGGCGTTCCTCCGCAAGACTAAACTCGACGAAACTCCGCAACTTTTGAACATACTCAAGGGTGATATGTCGGTAATTGGCCCGCGTCCCGAAGATTTGGACAATGCCAAGGAAATGTACAAGGGCAAGTATGCCAAGATTTTGGATGTAAAGCCTGGTCTCAGCAGCATTGCAAGCCTTTACGATTACACTCACGGCGAAAAATATGAAAGCGAAGAACTCTACAACAAGGAATTTTTGCCCAAGAAACTAGATTTGGAAGTTTATTACGTGGAACATCGTTCGTTCTTTTATGATATTCGCCTAATAGTGCGCACTGTGAAAATTATTGCTCAGATTGCAAGTGGTAAGGAAAAATTTGATGAACCGGAGGAACTTGCGAAAGTAGGAGTGTGTGCATGAACTACAAGGGTTTAAAAGTTCTGCTTCCCGAAAGCTCTGGGCGTCAAGTTCTGCCCATGGCAAAGGCGTTCAAGAAACTTGGATGCCATGTCACTACCGTTCAAGGTAAAAAGTCGGATTTAGGTAGCGTTACGCGTTTTGCCGACAAGAAGATCGTCTTAAAAGGTGTAGATGATGATTTGTCCGTAGCCGAGTCGTTCTATTCGGATTTGGTAAAGAACGAACATTTTGACGTAGTTGTTCCGTTATCCGACTTTTCTGCAGGCATATTCGCCAAATTGAAGGCTGATGTTGAGAAAAGTCAAGGAACTTACATAGCCACGAATGATTATCCCGTATTCATGCAGGCTTTCGACAAGCTGAACACGATGAAGGTTTGCATGGCAAGCGGAATTCCTTGCCCGTTTACGCTAGATGAGGTAAACGGTATTGAAGATGTCCCGCAAGATGTCAAATATCCCGTATTGCTGAAACCGCGTAGTTCGTGCGGTTCTATTGGTTTGCATATTGCCAACAATCGTGAGGAATTGGCAAAATATATTGAACAGGTTCATAGCGAAAATTTGGGCAATGTGCTTGTTCAGGAATTTATCCCGCAGAACGGGAAGCAATATAATGCTCATTTTGTTCTGGACGAGAATCATCTGGTAAAGACGGCTGTATTGACCGAAAAATGTCGCTGGTTCCCGCTGGATGGTGGCGCAAGCACCCTCTGCCGTACGATTCATAATGAGGCGATTCTTGCAAATTGTGCCAGGATGCTCAAAATTATGGGTTGGGTTGGCTATTGCGACATAGATCTGATGGAAGACCCGCGCGATGGTTCTGTGAAGGTCATTGAGATAAATGCTCGTATATCGGCAAATGTCAAGCTATGCTTTAAAGCGGGTGTGAATGTTGCCCTACAGATATTGCAACTGGCGAAAAAACAGCCTGTGAGCGAATTTTTGACATATAAAAACGATGTTCGCATGCGCTGCATTCATACGGACCTGTTGTGGTTTTTGAAATCGAAGAAACGTTTTGCGACAAAGCCTTGCTGGTTTAGTCCGATAAGGACTACCGACCAGATTTTTGATTGTGCTGATCCGTTACCGTTTGTGTCATTCTCTGTTCAGGCTGTTTTGAAGTATAAACGAGAAATGAAGAAGAGGGCGAGATAAATGGTTCCTGGTCTTGTTTCCGTTATTATGCCGAGTTACAATACGGGTCGATTCATTGCAGAATCGATTGAATCCGTATTGGCCCAGACATATACGAACTGGGAACTGTTAATTGTCGACGATGCCAGCACCGACAACACCGACGAGGTTGTTGCCCCCTATTGTCATGCCCGCGAAGGCGGGGATCTCCTGTCGTCGAAAATCCATTACTTCAAAAACGACCGTAATCGTGGCGCTGCCTATAGCCGTAATTTTGCTCTTCGCGAGGCAAAAGGCGAATGGATAGCCTTCCTTGATAGTGATGACTTGTGGCTTCCGGAAAAACTTGAAAAGCAGTTGAAATTTATGAACGATAACGGCTACAAGTTTAGTGGAACAGGCCGTATAGAGATTGACGAAAATAATAACCCTCTTAATACATACATTCGTAGTCCGCATCATGTGGGTAAACTGGGAATGTTCCTGTATTGTTGGCCAGGTTGCTTGACGGTAATGTATCATGCCCCCACAGTTGGGCTTGTGCAAATTGCCGATTTGAAAAAGAATAATGATTATGCAATTTGGCTTAAGGTTATCAAGAAATGTGATTTTTATGCGTTTGACGATGTCCTTTCGAAGTATAGAGTTCGCAAAAAATCGATCTCTCATGATTCTCTAAAAAAACTAGTCAAGTCGCATTACGATTTGTTTAGAATCGGTGAAGGAATGGATTTAATCTTTAGCATGATGTTCACGTGTCTGAATATGTTTTTTGGGATGTGGAAAAAGATTAGGTATGTGGGGAAGTCTGTATGAGCGAAAGAATCCTTGGTTGGAATTATTACAATCATGCAGCAATTCCGACTGCAGCTCCGCATGAAATGCCAGATTTAGCGCCCGTTAAGGACGGCTCTATTTGGCATATTAACGGGAAAAAGCCCTTAATCGTTCGTTATACGACCGACTGGGATTGTGGATACGATACAGGTTGGTGGTATATAATTAAAGATACTCCGTTTGATATTGAATGTCTGTCAAAAAATTCAAGAAAACACATAAAGGAAGCTTTTAGAAAAGTTTATATAAAAAAGATTGATGCGAAAAGCTGTGCCGATGATTTGTATGAATGCTATCATTCGGCGTTTATGAAATACAAACAGGCTGATAACGAGTCTTCTTCTGAAAACTTTAAAAAAAGTTGTATATCATCATCGGATAATGGTGTTGTATATTGGGCTGGCTTTGCTCTTGACACGGACAAAATGATTGGATATTTGACCGTTATACCGCATGATAGTTGGGCGGAAATACAAACTGCAAAATTTCATCCGGATTTTCTGAATCTTCGAGTTTCTGATGCTTTATATGCGACTGTTTTGGAACATTACTTGAATAAAGCCGGATTGCGTTACGTATCTTCTGGTTCGCGTTCCATAAATCATGTGACTAATACTCAGGAATATAAGGAACAACACTTTGGTTATAGAAAATGCTATTGTAAATTGCATGTTGTTTATCGTCAACCGCTTAAATTGATTGTTGCTATGGCGTATCCATTTCGCCGATTGGTCCATATTCTTGGTGGGAAAATAGGAGCCGCACATCATCTATCTGCTATTTTAAAAATGGAAGAAATTGCGAGGACAACTAGTAAATGAAAGAATTTTTCAGCATTATTTACCACCGTATTGTCTCTTTACTTTTTTTGCTTCCATTTGCGGTTGTTCGTGGGGTAGGTGCAAAAATGTTTTTTAGGAAAACAGGAAAAAGAGTCTTTTGGGGAAAAGGACTAGATGTTCGTAGTCCGTACAGAGTTTCTATTGGTGATTACTGTCGAATAAACAAGAAAGTTCTTTTGGATGGACGAGGCAAAGGCTTAACAATTGGAAATAATGTTGATATAGCGCAAGAGGTTAATATATGGACTTTGCAGCACGATTATAATGATCCAATGTATAAGTCTGTTGGTAAACCGGTCATCATAGAAGATTATGTTTGGATTGCGTCTAGAGCAACAATTCTTCCTGGGGTAAAAATTGGTCGTGGAGCTGTTGTTGCTTCTTGCGCTGTAGTGACGAAGGATGTTCCTCCTCTATCTGTTGTTGCTGGGTGCCCTGCAAAGATCATTGGACAAAGAAAAGATTGTATGCAATACAGATTGGGACGCAAATGAATTATTTGATGGTTGACATATCCGGCAAGGTGCTGAATTATGATATCGCTTTATGTGAGGCGTTATCAGAGGTCTTGCCATCTAAAGATCATCTTGTTTTTTTTGCGGCAAATGTTAATCCTGCCAAAGTTAATTGCGATTGCCGAAAGTTGATAAGCCTTGTTCCGAAATCGCTGCAAAACAGCGAAAATATTGTGAAAAGAGGATTTAAGGCTCTTGAAGGCGTTATAAATTATTTGTATTTGATTCTTTATCTTTTGCTACATAAAGTTAATGTTCTTCATTTTCAATGGTTGCCGTTTCTTGAAATTTGTTCTGTTGAAAAAAGCTTTTTGCGTATAATAAAGATTGTTGCTCCAAAGACAAAGATTATTCTTACAATACATAATCTTTATCCGCATAATTCTAGTGAAGCGAAAAAGAAAGCCTATAAACAGAGATTTGGAAAGGTTCAAAGGTATATTGACAATTTTATTCTTCATTTGGAAGTGTCGAGAAAAGAATTCTGTAAGGATTTCTCTATTGATGGTGCGAGAACCTGTGTGATTCCGCATGGAATCTTTGTGCCCAAGGGAATAACAGTAAAGCCGCATAAACGTGGTGAAAAACTGAATTTGATTATGTATGGAAATCAGAGTTATTACAAGGGCACTGACATTTTAGTTGACGCATTAAATTTGTTACCCAAGGACTACCAGGATAAAGTCCATACTGTAATTGTTGGAAAAATAGCACAAGATTACTATGAACCTCTGAAAAAGAAAACAGAACATTTAGACGTAGAATGGATTACAGAATTTGTTCCAGACGACGTATTGTATAACAAGATTGCTGAATCAGATGTAATTGTCATTCCATATCGTGAGATTTCGCAAAGTGGAGTACTTTTGCTTGCTTTGAGTTTTAAACGATCTATTATTGCCTCTGATTTGCCGAGTTTCAAGGAAACATTGGCTGGTGTGGGGAATGATTTGTTTTTTGAAAATGGTAAAGCGGAAAGTTTGGCAAAAAGTATAAAAAAAGTACTAATTAGTGAAAATGACGGGCTTTTCAGTTTGCAAAGATATGGCAAAATACAGAAACGATTTTCTTGGAATGAAATTGCTCTTCAATATAAGCTTTTTTTAGAGGGCGATTCCTATGGTTGATTTCATTCAGAAAAAAGGTGGGGCAATATGTTTTATGCTCTGTATGTTAATATTTATGTTTATTACGAATACATTTTATGCTAAGGGTGTATATGTCGATTCTCCGCATTTTGTGGTATCTTTCTATGTGTTGTATCTTGTTTTGGGTGTGTTAAGTTTTTTTGCGTTTTTCTTATTAGTTGGTCAATCTGTCAAGGTTGATTTCATTGCTTTTTTACTTTTCTTAAGGCTTTTCGCTCATTTTCTTCCAATACCTACTATAGGAATCCCCCCTCACTTTGCTGTGAATTATCTAACAAGCCTTATTTGTTTAATTGTATATCTTGTTATGTATAATTTTACGAGAGATAAGGAATTTGTAAAAAAAACACTGATTGTTTTTTTTGTTGTTTTCGCTTGCCAAATTATTGTTGAATTTTTACTGAGTCCAGTCTCATTATTTGTATTTAGAATGGATTTTAAATCCGAAATTGCTACAGCAATGGGATCTAGTAATGCGCTGGCTGCCAAACTAGTGCCTTTCTTTGCATTTGCGTTTTGTAATAGTGCGAAAAAATGGCGGTTGTTTTTGACATTGTTGGCTTTATTTGCTGTTTTAGTAACAAGATCAAGAACAGGCTGTGCTAATTTTATATTAGTCGCTTTTTTGATATATGTTTGGGATGGCAGAATTTCGTTGAAATTGATTTATAGATTTTGGGGTGTAGGTTTTTTGTTTATTTCGGTTATTTATTATTTTCTTTTTTATCAAGGATTGTTTGATAAATTTTTTTTCATGGAAACATCGTCTTCGGATACGAGGTTCTTTTATTGGGGTAATGCTATTGATATAATCGCTTCACATCCAATTACGGGTGTTGGATTTTATTATGATTTTCTTGCTGAAAATCCACACAATGTTATATTAGATTTGTTGATGAGAAGTGGCTTAATTGGTGCAACTATTGCTATGGGCATGGTGTTGTTTATATTCAAAACAATAAAAAATAAATTGAATGATGATTTCATACGAGGCTGTTTTGTCGGGGTGTTGGCTTTTGTCATTCATGGCTTGTTTGAAGTTGTATTTTTTTCCTATATATCTGATTTTATGATATGGACGTTAATTGGTGCGATGATGGGATGCATAAACAACAATCAATTTAAATTTGCTTATGATAGATATACTTGTCTTAAATTATAATGATGCGCGAACTACGACTGATTTTGTTGAATCGGTAAAAAACTTTGCTTGTGTTCGCCATATTTTGGTGGTAGATAACCATTCCACCGATAATTCTCTAGATATTCTGAAAAAAAAGGAAAATGATAAAGTCATAGTTGTTGATTCGGGAAAAAATGCTGGGTATGGAGCAGGTAATAATTTTGGTATTCGGTATCTATGCAAAAATTTCCATTCCGAATACATTTTACTTTCTAACCCCGATGTGATTGTTGAAGAGAATGTTGTTGCAGAACTTGAAAAATTCTTGAGAAATAATAGTGAGTATGCGATTGCTGCGCCATTTATGCTAAACTCTAAAGGGGAGTTTCAAAACAATACGGCGATGAGTCTGCCTTCTAAATGGAAGTATATTTTTTCTATTGATGTGATTTTAAAAAAATTTATTTGTCATTTTGATTTAGGAAGGAAGATTTTCCTGGAAAAACAAAATGTTGTTAATGTTGACGCTGTCGCTGGGTCTTTGTTTATGATGAATGCTGAGAAAATGGTGAAATTTGGCATGTTTGATGAAAGTATTTTTCTTTATTGCGAAGAAATTGTTTTAGGAAAAAAAATACAGAATGCTCGTTTAAAATGTGCTCTTTTGCCGAGCATGTCTTATATCCATAATCATTCAATTTCAATTAGCAAAAATTACAAATCTATGCTGTCGAGGCAAAGATTGCTAATGAAGAGCAAATCTTATGTCATCAAAAATTATTTTTGCGCAAATCGCTTTGATATGGCAGTCGTAAAACTTTTAACTTATATCTCTTTTTTAGAAATAATGTTTTTAAATTTATCCAAAAAGGTTTTGTTATGGAAATAGAAACACGTGCTTTGCAAATGCATTTATTTGAAATGATGAGAGAATTTCATCGTTTTTGTATTTGTCATCAATTGAAGTACTATATGCTTGGAGGAACATGCTTAGGCGCTATTAGGCATAGTGGTTTCATTCCGTGGGATGATGATATTGATGTTGGGATGCCTCGTCCTGATTATGAACGTTTTTGCATGTTGGCTAAAGATGGACTGTCAAAAAATTTAGAGTTGCGATACTATAAAAACAAACATAAATCGCCATTTCATTTTGTAAAACTTGTTGATCGTTCTACGACACTTGTCGAAAATGCATATAATAATTATGTTGAAGGGGTGTATATAGACGTTTTTCCACTTGACGGAATGAAAGAATATCGTTTATGGGGTAAAATAAGAGCGAAAATAATTTGGTTTAGTAAGGCAATTATTATATATCATTTTACGACCAGTAAAAAAAAGAAATTTAAACAACGTATATTTAAATTGCTTGCCAAGTTGTGCCCAATTTCATTAGTACATGTTTTTGTTGAACACTTGATGACGTTGGATAAATCGACCCACCCGGAATTACTTTGTAATTTTTTTGGAGCATGGGAACCAAGGGAAATAATTTGTAATTCTGTTTTTGGAAAGCCTACGCTTTATCCATTTGAAAATGATAGTTTTTATGGACCGGAAAAAGCTGATGCTTATCTAAAATCTTTGTATGGAGATTATATGAAAATGCCTCCTCCGGAAAAACGTATCTGTAGGCATGATTTTTTATACGTAAATTTAAATCTTCCATATGAAAAATATGAAAAGGAGAATATGTGATATGAAACGAGTTATAACATATGGGACATTTGACTTACTTCATTATGGTCATATCAACCTCCTAAAGCGAGCTAAAGCTTTGGGGGATTATCTTATTGTAGTTGTTTCTACAGATGAATTTAATTGGAATGAGAAACAAAAGAAGTGTTATTTTAGTTATGAAAAAAGAAAAGCTTTAGTAGAAGCAATCAGATATGTTGATCTTGTTATTCCTGAAACATCTTGGGATCAAAAGATATCGGATGTTCATGAATATCATGTCGATACTTTTGTTATGGGGGATGACTGGAAAGGGAAATTTGATTTTTTGAAAAATGAGGGAGTAGATGTTGTTTATCTTCCAAGAACTCCAGAGATTAGTACAACGCAGATAAAAAAAGATTTAAATAGTTGTAAATAATTTTTTGTAATTCAAAAAATGATTGAATCTAGGCAAATAAAGAAAAATGTTTCATTAACCATTGCTGTGCAAGTGGTTTCTTTTGTCGTCAGCCTGGTTATGAATTTGCTGTTGCCTAAATTTATTGACGAAGAACAGTATTCATATTGGCAGACGTTTTTACTCTATGTCAGTTATGTTCCCTTATTGCATCTTGGGTTATTAGATGGGATAATGCTTCGTTATTCTCAATATGATTACAACGAACTTGATAAGCCTCTTGTCCGCTCTCAATTTACGCTATTTCTGTTTATGGAAATATTGTTTGCCGCTATTCTTGTGGTAATATCGTTCCTTGTTGAAAATCCAGTTGCTCAGTTGATCGTTCTCTTTTCTGGTATTGCCGTAATTTCAACGAATGTTTTTACATATACCTCATATACATTCCAACTTACAAATCGAATTTCAAAATATGCAAAATTAATCTTGCTTGATAAGTTGGTGCTGGGCTTAGGAGTAGTTCTTTTGATGGTTATAGGAGCAAAG
>JAEEGL010946284.1_pt1 | contig 12479 bp, 7 predicted proteins | sample 9134231 | NCBI WGS metagenome assembly JAEEGL01 (sample SAMN16246548, study PRJNA631951) | gut metagenome | biome: gut microbiome; feature: rumen; material: fiber-attached | host: Bos | place: Iran: Karaj | collected 2018-10
AATACTTTTATTTCTTGTGTCCCTAAGAATTTCCACATTGGCTCCGTGCCTGTCTCTGTTGAGTATCAGGTAGTCTATCAAATACATCTCGTACACATATTGCTCCCACCCCATACGTTTGCAAAAGTCAAAAGGTGATTCTCCTTCTTCATGATTTACTGCATAATAATCTTCCAAGGCGACCTTGCCTTCATCCTTTTTCTTATAATCCTCCGACTCGCAAAGATAGGTCTCATAATCCTTATTTTCAACTGTTACAAGGGCATGAATCAGCGTGTACTCCAAATGTTCTATCTCCAAGAAGTCCATCAGACGCTGAGCAACTATCTCATTAATGCACTCATGTCCAGTTATTCCATTCACAGGATCCATATCAGAGAGTTTATAATACTTTTTCTTTTTACCTGTATCATCATACGACTTCATAAACGACCCTGCAGTCCCGGATGATTTGCGGCTCTTTGTCCAATTAAGGTATCTCATATCTTTAAGCTCATATATAATATCTTTCACAGGCAATTCCCTCAATGCGCTTTACATTTGTCAAGTATATTTGTGCTTTTATATTAACGTATTACTTGACACATGTCAAGCAAATATATGATATGCACAAAAAAGAGGACTGCCATAAGACAGTCCTCTTGAAAACAGTATTACTGCTGTTTTTTATTTATTTCTTGTTTCTTTGTAAGCCTTTACAGCTGCATCGAAACCTGCCTTGAGGCCTTCAAGACCTGCCTTGGCAACATCAGCTGACTGATTGGCAAGTTCTTTTGCTATCTCCTCAGCCTTCTTAGCTGCTTCTTCAAGCTTAGCCTTAGTCTCATCATCTACAAAAGACTTCTTGGCATCATCACCGCAATTGCAGCCCTTGTCAGCCTTCTCTGCGATTGCAGCCTGTGCTGCAGCAAGACGTGCGATAGGCACTCTGAAAGGTGAACAGCTTACGTAATCAAGTCCGATTCTGTGGCAGAACTCTACGGAAGAAGGATCTCCGCCGTGCTCACCGCAGATACCGATGTGAAGCTTGGGATTAACAGGCTTTCCGAGCTTGATTGTCATCTCCATAAGCTTACCTACACCGTTCTGGTCCAGCTTAGCAAATGGATCGTTCTCGAATATCTTGCTCTCATAGTATGCCTGAAGGAACTTGCCCGCATCATCTCTTGAGAAACCGAATGTCATCTGTGTAAGGTCGTTAGTACCGAAGCAGAAGAAATCAGCATTCTTGGCAATCTCATCAGCTGTGAGACATGCTCTTGGAATCTCGATCATAGTACCTACTTCATAATCAAGCTTAATGCCTGCAGCTTCGATCTCTGCATCAGCTGTGTCTGTTACGATCTTCTTGATAGACTCAAGCTCCTTGACCTCACATACAAGAGGAATCATAATCTCAGGCTTAACAGCCCAGTCACTGTGCTTCTTCTGTACATTGATTGCAGCTCTGATAACAGCCTTAGTCTGCATCTTGGCAATCTCAGGATATGTAACTGCAAGACGACATCCTCTGTGTCCCATCATAGGATTGAACTCATGAAGAGAATCGATCATTCTCTTGATCTCGTCTGTTGACTTATTCTTAGCTTCTGCAAGCTTCTTGATGTCCGCATCTTCTGTAGGAACGAACTCATGAAGCGGAGGATCCAGGAATCTGATTGTTACAGGATTGCCTTCAAGAGCCTCGAATAACTGCTCGAAGTCACCCTGCTGATAAGGAAGTATCTTATCAAGTGCTACTTCTCTCTCTTCTACTGTATCAGAACAGATCATCTCTCTGAATGCTGCGATTCTGTCAGCTTCGAAGAACATGTGCTCTGTACGGCAGAGTCCGATACCTTCAGCACCCAGTTCTCTTGCCTTCTTGGCATCTGTAGGAGTATCGGCATTGGTACGAACCTTAAGTCTTCTGTACTTGTCAGCCCATGCCATTACTCTTCCGAATTCACCGGCAATTGTTGCATCTACTGTAGGGATGATTCCCGCATAGATGTTACCTGTTGTACCGTCTATACTGATCTCTGAACCTTCGTTGAATGTTACGCCGCCGAGAACGAACTTCTTGTTCTCTTCGTCCATATCGATATCACCGCATCCTGATACACAGCATGTACCCATACCACGGGCAACAACTGCGGCATGAGAAGTCATACCACCTCTTACTGTCAGGATACCCTGAGCAGCCTTCATACCTGTGATATCTTCAGGCGATGTCTCGAGACGAACAAGTACTACCTTTTCGCCCTTTGCAGCCTGTGCCTCAGCTTCATCTGCTGAGAATACTACCTTACCGCATGCAGCACCGGGAGATGCTCCCAGTCCCTTGCCAAGAGGTGTTGCAGCCTTAAGCGCAGCTGCATCGAACTGAGGATGAAGCAGTGTATCAAGATTACGAGGATCGATCATTGCTACGGCTTCTGCCTCTGTCTTATGTCCTTCATCAACAAGGGCACACGCTATCTTGAGAGCAGCCTGAGCTGTTCGCGTACCGTTACGACACTGAAGCATGTATAACGTCTTGTTATCAACGGTGAACTCAATATCGTGCATATCATGGTAATGATTCTCCAGAATATCACATACCTTTGTAAACTCGCCGTAAGCTTCAGGGAACTCCTGCTCCATCTGACTGATTGGCATAGGTGTACGAACACCGGCAACAACGTCTTCACCCTGAGCGTTCTTAAGGAACTCACCCATAAGCTTCTTCTCGCCTGTAGCGGGATCACGTGTGAATGCAACACCTGTTCCGGACTCATCATTAAGGTTACCGAATACCATAGGCATTACATTAACTGCTGTACCCCAGGAATAAGGGATATCATTGTCACGACGATATACGTTTGCACGAGGATTGTCCCATGAACGGAAAACTGCCTCGATTGCAAGCTTGAGCTGAACTACGGGATCAGAAGGGAAATCTTCACCTAACTGCTTCTTGTATTCAGCCTTGAACTGCTCTGCAAGTTCTTTGAGATCGGCAGCTGTAAGATCTACGTCATACTGAACTCCCTTTGCATCTTTCATCTTGTCAATGAGCTGTTCAAAATACTTCTTTCCTACTTCCATTACTACATCCGAGAACATCTGGATGAAACGTCTGTAAGAATCATAAACAAATCTTTCGAATTTTGGGTCCGGATTACCGGCTATCATGGCTGCAACTACTTCGTCATTAAGACCGAGGTTGAGGATGGTATCCATCATACCGGGCATTGAAGCTCTTGCACCAGATCTTACGGATACAAGTAAAGGATTCTTGAGATCGCCGAATTTCTTGCCGTTGATCTCCTCCATCTTCTTAACGCCGGCCATAGCCTGATCCATGATCTCATCATTGATCTTGCGGCCATCTTTGTAATACTGTGTACAAGCTTCAGTTGTAATTGTGAAGCCCTGAGGAACGGGAAGTCCGATGTTTGTCATCTCTGCGAGGTTTGCACCTTTCCCACCCAGGAGGTTACGCATTCCTGCGTTGCCCTCTGTAAACATATAAACCCATTTTGACATACACTTTCTCCTTTTTTTACAATTTAGAATACAAATTTATCAGAAAAGAATGCATCAAGGTCGTCAATCTTGATCCTCTCCTGCTCCATTGTGTCTCTAAACCTTACAGTCACACAACCGTCTTCCTCTGAATCAAAGTCATAAGTGATACAGAAAGGAGTTCCGATCTCGTCCTGTCTGCGGTAGCGCTTACCGATGTTGCCCCTGTCATCGAATTCGCAGTTGTACTTCTTGCTGAGTCCTGCATAAATCTTCTCAGCGCCTTCGTTTAATTTCTTAGACAAAGGAAGTACCGCAATCTTAACAGGTGCAAGCGCCGGATGGAAATGAAGAACAGTTCTGACGTCTCCCTCGCCGATCTCTTCCTCATCGTAAGCGCCGCACAATGTAGCCAGGAAAAGACGCTCAACGCCCAGTGAAGGTTCGATAACATAGGGAAGGTATTTTACCCTCTTCTCGTCATCGAAGTAAGTCATGTCCTCACCTGATACATTCTGATGTTGCGTAAGATCATAATCTGTTCTGTCGGCTATTCCCCAGAGTTCTCCCCAGCCGAACGGGAACAGGAATTCAATATCTGTTGTTGCTTTTGAGTAGAATGAAAGCTCTTCCGGATCATGGTCACGAACTCTCATCTCTTCAGGCTTCATTCCCAGTTTCTGTAAGAAATCTATACAGTACTGCTTCCAGTAAGCGAACCACTCAAGGTCTGTGTCGGGCTCACAGAAGAATTCCATCTCCATCTGCTCGAACTCTCTTACTCGGAATATGAAGTTACCCGGTGTGATCTCGTTACGGAATGATTTACCGATCTGGCAGATTCCGAAGGGGATCTTCTTACGGGATGTACGCTGTACATTCTTGAAGTTAACGAATATACCCTGAGCTGTCTCAGGTCTTAAATAAACCGTGTTCTTGGCATCTTCCGTTACCCCCTGGAAGGTCTTGAACATAAGGTTGAACTGTCTGATGTCAGAAAAATTGTGCTTGCCGCAGTTCGGACAGGGAATCTGCTTTTCCCTGATATACGCAACCATTTGTTCGTTTGTCCAGCCCGCGACATTTGTACCGTCGAATTCTTCGATCAGGTTATCGGCGCGGTGGCGCGTTTTGCACTCCTTACAGTCCATAAGTGGGTCAGAGAATCCGCCGAGATGACCGGAAGCCACCCATGTCTGAGGATTCATAAGAATTGCGGAATCAAGACCGACGTTGTATTTGCTTTGCTGAACGAATTTTTTAAGCCATGCGCTCTTTATGTTGTTTTTAAGCTGCATACCGAGAGGACCGTAATCCCATGTATTTGAGAGACCACCGTATATCTCCGAACCGGGATATACAAAGCCTCTGCCCTTGCAGAGAGCAACTATCTTGTCCATATTTTTCTGGGTGTTTTTCATCTGAAATCAATCCTTCTGTTGGAAAATAATAATACTTAGCGCAATGAAACAGAACTGCTGTTATCTCACGCTTAAAACAAAGATATAGTAATCTGCGCTGTCATTGCTTTCAGCCTTGACCGTGACGGTATATTCTCCCTCTTTAAGCGTACCCGGAAGCTCCAGCTCGCTTGTGCTGCCTGTGAGGTAGACCGTTTCACCGTTTTCCGCGGAAACAGCGTAAGCGGTCACATTGACAGGAGCTTTGGCAAAATAAAGACTGAGAATTTCGTTGCTGCTGCCGTCCGCGATGAGATATGAACCGTAGAGAAGCGGCTTGATATCCGTTGAAGTAACCTCGCCCGCAGTCGGGGAAGCCATTATGACATTTCCTCCGAGCTTTACGGTCATAAGCAGATCCTCGACTTTAGATGTAATGCGCACGCCCTGAGCCACAGCGTATTCAGGAGTAGTGCCGGTTGAACCGCCGGTGAACCACACAGATACAGTGTCACCTGTGGCAAGCTCACGGTAGCTTGAACAGCGGGTCTTGTCATTGTTTTCAGCAACGGTCTTGGCTGTGACGGTTACATAATATCTGTTGTCGGAATAAGTGTTTTTTGCGTCCGGAATCTCCACCAGAATCATTATTCCGTCACGCACCTCTGAAATGCTTGTGATAACTCCGGTGATATTCGGCGAAACACCTTCCGGAATGGAATCGTCAGCGACAATAACAGAATTGCTTGCCAAAGGCGGCTGGTCGTAATCTCCGCCTACGCCGCATGAGCATATCAGCGTTAATGACACAATTAAAGCAACTGTGAGGAAAAACACTCTTTTCATTATGATAACCCCCTTTTTATAGAATTAGTGTTTATATATCACACAAGTCAGCGGGAATATAGTTACTCATTATAATACAACAAAATTACTAATTTGTCTATAGCAAATTTATATATAAAAACTCTGGATATTTAATTGAAAAAGTGCTACAATAAACAGACGAAGGCGTTAACATTTCACATGGAAAGGAATGACGGTATGACAGGGCTGCTCAGACTGATAATGAATGCGAATAATCTCTTTGATTACGGCGTGTGCGCTTATTCAAAGGTTGAGGATATGCTTATAGAATATCCGGATAAAAAAAGAATACCACAGTCGGCTGAATCAGTCATATGCGTAGTATTCCCGACAAATATAGACGCGGTTTTTGATGATCCCAACGAGGTTTTCCGTCTGAGAAAAGTTGCGTCGCAGATGCTCGAATTGACATGTATTGCTCTTCGCAAGGCGTTTGACGAATACAGCTTTGAATGGTTTCTTGACGATTCTCCGGTTCCGGAGGTAATTGCCGGTTCGCTCTGCGGTCTTGGAGCTGTCGGGGACAGCGGGCTTCTGCTTTCTCCTCATTACGGCTCATTTTGTTTTATAGGCAACATAATAACAGACTTGATCGTACCTGAAACAGGCGATGAAGCTACATACTGCGTTCATTGCAAAAAATGCATAGTAAGATGTCCGGCGGGAGCCTTGTCGGAGAGCGGTGGATTTGACAAGGAAAAATGCGTGAAATACGCAGTTGCCAACGCAAGCCTGAATCCGAATACATTTCTGCTGCGTCAGGGAGCAGCCGTCAAGGGATGCAACACATGCCGTGAGGTCTGTCCCTACAACAGCAATATAGGCAGAGCCAATAATCATCCGTTCATAAAGGCAGCCATGAATCCGGATTCAATATATACTTCTGACGGCGGTTACAAGCCTATGGGCGGTTTGGGGCAGGAGAAATTCCGTAAGCTTCCGGACGAATTCTGATTTTTTGTGAGTAGAAGTTTTTTATTGCCTGACCTGAAATACAATAAAAATTCCCTGTCGGAAGGTCAAAGCTTCACGGCAGGGAATTTTCAGTCTCCGGCATAACAAAAAATTCACAATTGAACACTTGACATAATGAGGATAAGGTATTATTATTAGTCATATAAAAATTAGCACTCGGATATTGAGAGTGCTAATTCAAAAGAAAGGAACTGAATTGTAAATGGAAAAGAAAGAATTCAAAGCCGAATCAAAAAGACTGCTTGATATGATGATCAATTCGATCTATACGCACAAGGAGATATTCCTCCGCGAGCTTATTTCAAATGCCAGCGACGCGACGGACAAGCTCTACTACAACGCAATGCAGACCGGAAATGCCGGACTCAGCCGCGACGATCTTGCCATAAAGATCACTCCCGATAAGGAGGCGCGTACCCTTACGGTCAGCGACAAGGGCTGCGGCATGACCCGCGAGGAACTGGAGGAAAATCTTGGAACCATCGCAAAGAGCGGCTCGCTGGCTTTCAAGCAGGAGCATGACCTCGGCGATGACGTTGACATTATCGGTCAGTTCGGCGTGGGCTTCTATTCAGCATTCATGGTGGCAAAGAAGATTGTTGTTGTGTCAAAGTCAGTCGGAGGGGATTCAGCATTCCGCTGGGAATCCGACGGGGCGGAAGGCTATACCATAGAGGACGCTCAGAAGGATGAACACGGCACGGAGATAACCCTTTACATCAAGGACAACACCGATGACGAGAATTACGACGAATTCCTTGAAACATACAGCCTGCGTAACCTTGTAAGGAAGTATTCCGATTATATCCGCTACCCGATAACCATGGACGTTGAGAAATCACGCGACTGGGAAGAGGGCGAGGAAAAGGACGATAAGGAATACGCCACATATATTGAAACCGAAACGCTCAACAGTATGATCCCCGTATGGAAAAAGACCAAAGCGGAGCTTGCCGAGCATGAATATGAGGACTTTTATAAGAATAAATTCAATGAATATGAGGATCCCGCCCGCTGCATTCACCAGAATGTCGAGTGTACTACAACATACACCGCGCTGATGTTCATACCGTCGCGCACGCCATTCAACTATTACAGCAAGGATTACGAGAAGGGACTCCAGCTTTACAGCAACGGCGTAATGATCATGGAGAAGTGCGCCGATCTGCTGCCTGATTACTTCAGCTTTGTAAAGGGACTTGTGGACTCGCCCGACCTTTCGCTCAACATAAGCCGTGAAATGCTCCAGCATGACCGTCAGCTCAAAGCCATTGCCGCAAGTCTGGAGAAGAAGATCAAGTCTGAGCTTCTTAACATGCAGAAGAACGACCGCGAGAAGTACGAGCAGTTCTTCAAGAATTTCGGTATGCAGATCAAATTCGGCATTTACAGCTCATACGGAATGAAGAAGGAGCTTTTGCAGGATCTTCTTATGTATTATTCCTCTTCCGAGAAGAAGCCTGTCACGCTCGAAGAGTATGTCGGCAGAATGCGCGAGAGCCAGAAATACATCTATTACGCTTGCGGCGAATCCACCGCGAAGCTTGACATGCTTCCGCAGACCGAAATGCTGCGCGACAAGGGCTATGAGATACTTTATCTCACCGACGAAATAGATGAATTCGCGCTCAAGACCATGCGTGATTATAAAGAAAAGGAATTCCGTTCGGTTTCCGACGCGGAGCTTGACGTAGAGGACGAGGGCGAAAAGGAAGAAATCAAGAAGACCGCCGAGGACAACAAGAGTCTTTTTGAATTCATGAAGGAGCATCTCGGCGATAATGTCAAGGAAGTTCGTCTTTCCACACGTCTCAAGACACATCCTGTCTGCCTGATATCCGACGGCGGAATTTCTCTGGAAATGGAAAAGGTGCTAAACGCTATGCCCACCAACACCGAAAAGGTCAAGGCGGCAAGGATTCTTGAAATTAATGCCAACCATCCGATATTCGCTGCGCTCACCAAGGCATACGCTGAGGATAAGGAAAAGGCTGCCAAGCTGACCGACGTGCTTTTTGCACAGGCATCTCTTATCGAGGGCATAGGAGTGGACGATCCGGTTGCCTATGCGAACGCCGTATGCTCTCTTATTACAGAATAATTATTTGATATACTGAAACAACAGAAAAACGCCTGTATATCGCGCCTTGCAGAAGAAAACGCGATATACAGGCTTTTGTTTACAGATTGTTAATAAAGATAACTGTCACCTTTATTCTTTCCGATACGTTATATTATTGGTTGAAAAAATTCTTTCAATACATAAATGAACGGAGAAGGCGCATTTTTTGAGAGAAAATGACATAAATCTTTCTGTTGTCAGTAAATACCGCGGAGAATTATTTGGTATTTCCATTGTCAGTATTATTATTTTTCATTATTTTAATGATGTTGAAAAATTCAGACAACACGACGCTTTATTTTGGATTGCCAAAATATCAAACTACATGTTCGGAAGCATCGGGGTGGAGGTTTTTCTTTTTCTTTCAGGCGTTGGATTGTATTATTCCATGTGCAACAATCCGGATATTAAGACATTCTACATAAAAAGACTGAAAAGAGTGGTCATTCCGTATTTGTTTTTCGGTATGGCGTATTGGTTTATCAGAGATTTTGTCATTTATCCCAAATCATTTCTGCGTTATGTTTTGGATGTATTGCTCATATCATTCTGGACAAGCGGCAATAAAGTCTTCTGGTATATAGCGTTTATTTTGGTCGCGTATATGCTGTTTCCGTTTGTATTCAGACTCATGAATCGCGAAATCAATGGCAAAGACGCGTCGGGCGTTGTCTGTTATTCGCTTTGTCTTGCTGTTGTGGCGTTCTGCGCGGTCATCAGTCTGCTCGCGCAGGGATACTATGAAAATACGGAAATCGCTTTTGCTCGTTTCCCGATTATTCTTCTTGGCTGCCGCTATGGCAAAAAGATACGCGATAAAAAGCCCTTTGGAATTGAAGAAAACCTGCTCGCCGCGCCGGGACTGATTCTTGTCATGACAAGAATGTTAATCCAATACCGTGTGATCGACATTGATTTTAACATACCGAGAAGAGTAACCGCGTTTTTCTTTTCCGTCTCCCTCATTTTTATGTTATGTTTTCTGCTGGAGAAGCTTCGCTCACAAAAATTCAATCAAGCTATGACAACCGTCGGCTCGTATTCGCTGGAACTTTTTATGACCCATGTTGGAGTCAGGTCGATTTTGCTGAACTGTGGCTTCAAGCTTCACAGAATCATTTATTTTGTCTCTTACATATTGCTGTCGGTAGTTCTCAGTCTCATTTTGCGTTTGTTAAGCCAAAAAACCTTAAAGTTAATAAAATGACTGTTGCTATTGAGATTTATCTTTGATATAATTTTCCTGAACAAATTCAAAAAAGGGAGTCATATCAAAAATGCAGAAAAAGCATAGCGAAAAGGAATACAATGGAAGGGGCGTAAAGGCGGAGCTTGGCGCGTTCGGGGCGAGTCTATGGAGAAAATATCTAAAATTCTACCGTCGCAACCGCATTCGTGGCATAGGCACTGTGGGGCTTGCTCTTATAATGCCGATCAGCATGGTGTTTGCCTTTAAACGCTCCCGAATTAATTATATCGAGGTAGTTTCCTCATGGTTCAAAGGTCCGGAAAAAGCGGTTTCTGACGGAGCCGATGTGTCCTCAGAGGAACCGGAGAGCGGATTCAATATTATAGTAAAATTCACATACGGAACCATATGCTCCGAGCCGAATTTCAAAAAAAAGGTGCAGAATACTGTCACCAAGGGACAGAAATTCGAGGTGCTGGAGACAAGCGGCAACTTCTACCGTATCGAATACCTTCAGAACCGCTTCGGCTGGATTGACAAGTATTACGTTGACAAGGAAGGAGAGGAGGAGCCGAAGGTAATAGATCCTCACAATCCTGAGGAAATAAAGGGAACCACAGCGACAGAGCTTAAAAGGATATGTCAGGATTACAGTGCAATGGGCGCTGGGGTAGCTGTAATAAAGGATGGCAAGGTGGCGTATACATACAGCTATGGCTACGCTAACAAAGCGCAGCGCAAGAAGATAAATTCCGACACCAAATTCCGTCCCGCGTCGCTATCAAAGATAATATCGACGCTGTCCACAATGACCCTTGTAGACGCCGGAAGAATCGACCTTGACCGCAATGTTGAAGATTATTTCGGCTACCGGTTCCGCAATCCGCTTTTTCCGGAGGTTGAGATAACTCCGCGAATGCTGCTCAACCATTCGTCGTCGCTCGGTGACGAATATATTATATACACTGGCAGTAATGCCGGTACGCGACTGAAGGATCTTGTGGTGGATCTCAAGAGCTACAACAATCAGAAGCCGGGCAAGGAATTTTCCTATAGCAATTCGGGATTCGGGATTGTAGGTTCGCTCGACGAGGTGGTTACAAATCTGCACTATATATATTTCACGGACTCGGTTCTTTTTGACCGTTTGGGACTTGACGCCGCGTTCGGAGGGCAGAGTCTCAAGGACAAAAATAACGTCGCTGAATGCTATAAGGTCGGCAAGATATACCGTTCCCGCAGCGTTCTTGTAAAGGACAGACTTATAAGGACGCCTGGCGATACCTATATTTTGGCGCAGGGAAGCCTGCTCATCAGTCCAAAGGACTACGCAAAGCTTGTGTCGATTTTTGTCAATGACGGAATGTATGGAAATATCAGGGTGCTTTCCAAAGAGGCAGTCAAGGAGGTTGAAAAGGAATATCTCAAGGACGACAAATTCCGATACTGTCTCGGATTCAAGAAAAGCACAAATTACGTTCCGGGACATGACATGTATTACCACGGCGGCAACGCCTATGGCGTTTACGCAAGCGTCTGCTACGACGAAAAGCAGAAGAGCGGGGTGGTTGTAATGACGAGCGGCGCATGGGGAACATTTGACGACAATCATTTCTACAAGGTCTGCCAGAAGCTTACCCAGCAGTGTTACGCCGATCTTATTGATAAAGTGTGAAGAATGTTTTTGAGGAAGATTAAAATTGTACAATATAGATTCCCTCCGCAAAGCCCATGTGAAAGAACGGCTTTGCGGAGGGAGTTTTTTTTTGCATGCTTTTCAATCAGGATTTAAGGATTTAAAGGCGATGTGTCGGTAAAGTATGCTTCAAGTTCTTCCTGAGAGAGATTAAATGACGTTTTGAGCTGAAGCATTGCAGCGTCAGGCATTGCTTTCAAAAATTCACGCAACGCATCCGGACCTGTTCTTTTCCAATAGTTGTAGGTAGGATATTTCCAGCGTTCATAGTTCAGCTTGATCTCCCCGTCAATATTGCTTGTAAACTGATCCAGAATACTAAGCGTTCGCTCGGGGGCGAATGTATGGCGTATATGCCAGCAGTATAATGTCAGGAAACGGTCACGAAAATCAGGATTTTTAAGCAGATTCCGGATTATTGCGTTGTTTTCACGTCCGAATCCGTGACCCTCAGGATTCAGCAGATATAATTTGATATAATTGTATTTTGTCATGCTGACGTTATACATGCATACGTCAAAGTCAAAAGGTATCCATTTCCATTTTCCGTCCTTGGATTTAAAACAGCGGATATTGCCGGTATCAGGATTGCAAAGATAAGTTTCTATGACCCAGAAATTAATAAGCGAATCAATATCAACTACCGAACATATGTAGTTATAGCATTTGGGATCAGTAAGATCGTTTTTTTCGCAGTATTTTGTCAGTTCATTGTATTCATTTATTGATCCTTCCTGTGCA
>JAEEGL011587548.1_pt1 | contig 12479 bp, 10 predicted proteins | sample 9134231 | NCBI WGS metagenome assembly JAEEGL01 (sample SAMN16246548, study PRJNA631951) | gut metagenome | biome: gut microbiome; feature: rumen; material: fiber-attached | host: Bos | place: Iran: Karaj | collected 2018-10
CGTCAGCCGGAACATAGAGATCACGCAGTTCTCTATCGGCATACCCCACACCTGCGCACGGCTGTCCTCGCCGTAAAGGTTCCACAGCATACTGCGAAGCGCGATACCGTGTGTGACTGCGAGAATACAGCTTTCTGAGCTGTCGGAGATTATCCGGTGCAGGAAACGCCCTGTTCTTCCGGTAAGGCTTTGTATGCTCTCGACGCCCTCGGGCGGGGGAACGTGCTCGGGGTCGTGAATGAAGTCCCACATCTTCCCGTCGATCTTTCCGTAAGGCATACCCTCATAGCTTCCGAAGTGCATTTCGGTGATGAGCGGCTCGACCGTGACAGCGCCGCCCTCCGCTATGATATCGGCGGTCTTGGCCGCACGCCGGAGCGGGGAAGTGTATATCCTGTCGAAGCGTATTCCCGCCTCGTGAAATCTGCGTGCGGCGGACTGCGCCTCCGCGATGCCGGTGGGATTGAGCTCGGAGTCGATCTGACCCTGAAGGCGCTCCTCGCGGTTCATGTCGGTCTCACCGTGTCTTATAAGGTAAACTGTTCTGTCCATAGAGCGCTGTCACTTCATGGAATACGCGATGTTTTCCTTTTTGAGGGCGCTCTGGAGCTCGTCCATAGCGTTCACGGTGGCGCTGTCATCGGTGATGTTGACGATAACGTCATCCCCGGCTTCTTTCGCGGCCTTTACCACTTCTTCCACCGTCTTTTCCTCGGACGATATCAGGAGCGTTGCGCCGGAAACAGTAACGTCTACCACGGGCTGCGGCTTCTCTGTCCCGGCTGTGGTCGCGGAAGAAGCCGCTGTGGTCGCGGCGGGTGCGGAAGCGCCTCCGCTCGACTGTGACTTCGCATTGGGTCCTATCCCCCACCCGAACGGGTCAAGGAAGAACATCACCGCCGCAAGAATGACAATTATCAGCAGCAGGAACAGAATGATCTTTCCGCCCGCTTTGTTTTTGCCTTTGAGCTTCCTGTTCTGCTTTTCGAGCTTTGTGTTCTGCTTTTCAAGCGTCGAGTTTTCCTTTTCGAGTCTCGTGTTTTCCTTTTCAAGCTTCTTGTCCATTGTTATTCTCCTTGTCAGCGTGAAATGTTGATGTATGTACAGTAGAACCTTTCATAGTCCTTCCCGACTTCCCCGGCGGCTGCGGATACCATGTTCACGTCCCGGTACAGCGCCCTGCTTCCGTCGTACACGAACGCGCACAGTATCACGTCGTCCTTGTCAAGTCCGGACTCTTCCAGCACCTTTGAGATGCTGTCCGCGATCTCCTGTTCCGAGTTCAGCATGGTGTGTGCTATCTCGCCGTTTTCGTCGAGTATGAAGAGCTTTCCTACCGCGTCATAGCTTAAATTGAGCGTGAACATCCGCCCCTCCGCAAACTCGTCGAGCGCCTTCTGATTGGCTACCGCGATATCGTCGGCGTTCTCGTCGAGGAAGCGCTCATACTGCTCCTTCACGGCGTCAAGCTCGCTTTCGAGCTCCGCCGACGCCCGGTCGAAGCGCTCCTGCTGCTCCGCGACAGCTTCGGCAGCCTCGGTCTTTACCCGGTCGGTCTCGTTCTCCATGTTGAGCATGACCCAGAACAGCATTATGAGGATAACGTCGAGCAGCGCGGTAAGCTCTATCGCAATGCCCCTATTCCTCATATCCGACGTCCTCTCCGTCCCCGGCACGTTCTGTGTCAGCAGCAATGTCTTCCGCAGGCTTGTCCGTTTCATCGGAGACCGGTGTGTCCGGCATCGTCCGGGGAGCGCCGGCTGCGGTCTCCGCGGCATTCTTGTTTTCGAGGTACATGAGCACGCTCTTCTCGTTGCTCTCTATCTCCGGGGAGATAAGTCCGTCAAGGAACTTGAACACGATAGCGAAGATAAGCCCCCAGAATGTTGACGTGAGCGCGCCGTAGAAGTTGCCGGTGACGTTCTCCATGTCCGAGACCAGCCCGAGCAGCGATACCACCGTTCCGAGGATACCGAGCAGCGGGAATATACCGGTGATGTTCACGAACAGCGAATAGAACCTGTCCGCGGAGCTGCGCAGCGAAAGCACGTCCTCCTCCCGCATCTCCGAGACCTGTCTGTCCGCCTCGCCGCGTGTGAGCAGAAAGTGCGGGACATATATGGTATGGGTCATCATTCCTCTGAGCCTGTCCGACGAGAGCTTGACCATGTAAAAGACAAACCCGTTGAAGACCGCCGCCAGGAAGATGATGATATCGAACCCCCAGAAGTTCATGAAAATTACGGAAAAAATGTTCATGCCGTTCACCTCGCTCAATACCATTGTATCACACACGCCGACAAAAATCAACAATAATTTTCGCTGTAAAACCGATGTGCCGGAAACCGTGTCATCGCCGCCGGAAGCACAGGTTCTTTGCGGGGAACGGGACTTTTGTGATAATATGCGAAATTTATTGTGATAATATACGAAAATCCTTGACGACATTGTTGATTTGTGGTATAATGACTATATAAGTCAGCGGCCGGTGGCGTTGAGACAGATATAATACTAAAGTCGGTGCGGCGAAAATATCAAGGAGGTTTATAATCCAATGGCAACAAATTATTGGGACGAAAAGATCGAGACAATGGAACTTTCCGAGATGCGTAAGCTGCAGAGCGAGCGCCTTGTAAAGCAGGTAAAGCACGTATGGGACAACGTTCCTTACTACCGGAAGAAAATGGAGGAAAAGGGCGTTACTCCGGACGATATCAAGGGCATCGACGACCTTCATAAGCTCCCGTTCCTCAGCAAAGCCGATCTTCGCGATTCCTACCCCTACGGACTTCTCGCGGCACCTCTTTCCGACTGCGTGAGGATCCAGTCCACAAGCGGCACTACCGGCAAGCGCGTTGTATCGTTCTATACCCAGAACGATATTGATATGTGGGAGGACTGCGTCGCGCGAGCTATAACGGCGGCAGGCGGCACAAAGGACGACGTTGTGCAGGTAGCCTACGGCTACGGTCTGTTCACAGGCGGCGCGGGGCTTCACGGCGGCTCCCACAAGGTGGGATGTCTCACTCTCCCGATGTCCTCCGGCAATACCGAGCGTCAGATACAGTTCATGATGGATCTCGGCTCGACTATCCTCTGCTGCACACCGTCGTATGCCGCATACATCGGAGAAACTCTGCATGAAATGGGATATTCCCCGGACGACATCAAACTCAAGGCGGGTATCTTCGGCGCTGAGCCGTGGACTGAAGAAATGCGTCAGCAGATCGAAAAGTCCCTCGGCATCAAGGCTTACGATATCTACGGACTCACCGAGACAAGCGGCCCCGGTGTTGCTTTTGAGTGCGAGGAGCAGTCCGGTATGCACATAAACGAGGACAACTTCATCGCCGAGATCATCGACCCCGACACCGGAGAGGTGCTTCCCGAGGGCTCAAAGGGTGAGCTCGTTTTCACAAGCATCACAAAGGAAGCCTTCCCGCTTCTCAGATACAGAACGCGCAATATATGCGTGCTTTCGAGAAAGAAATGTGCCTGCGTAAGAACTCTCGTGAAGATGACCAAGCCCATGGGAAGAAGCGACGATATGCTCATCATCAAGGGCGTCAACGTATTCCCGTCGCAGATCGAGACCGTGCTCATCAAGGACTTCAAGGCTACCCCGAACTATCAGATCATCGTTGACCGCATAGGCACGACCGATACGTTCGAGATCAAGGTAGAGCTGTCCGACGATATGTTCAGCGATACTGTCAAGGATATCTCCACGCTCGAAAAGAAGCTCGGCGCGGATATTCAGCAGATACTCGGCATAAAGGCAAAGATCACGCTCGTCGAGCCCAAGAGCATACCTCGCTCGGAAGGCAAGGCAGTGCGTGTTATAGACAGGCGTAAGCTTGTATAATGGGAGGAATTCAAAATGACAGTCAAGCAGTTATCAGTATTCGTGGAAAACAGACCCGGAAGACTCTGTGCGGTCACCGAAGCTCTCGCCGAGGCGGGTATCAATATCCGCGCGGTATCCATTGCCGACACCAAGGACTTCGGTATCATGCGTATAATCGTCAATGACACCGACAAGGCTGTGGCAGTGCTCAAGGAGAAGAACTTCATAGCCTCCGCGGCGAATGTTATGGCGGTAATAGCCGACGACAAGCCCGGAAGCATGGCTTCCATAATGAAGATACTCTACAACGAGAACATCAGCGTGGAGTATATGTACGCGGCGTTCATCAACGCGGAAAAGGGCATGGCGTGCCTGATCCTTCGCGTGGATAACAACGAAGCCGCGGAAACGGCGCTCAACGAAGCGGGCTGCAAGCTCCTTTCGGAACAGGAGATCGCCAACATCTGAGTGAAATAAACAGCAACGAGCCGCTTTCCGTATCGGAAAGCGGCTCGTTTCAGATTACAGAGACCTGGGGCTCTGCCCCGCTGCACGATGCAGTGAGGTGACCGTCAAAAGCGCGCAGAACGTGCGCATACAAACGGTCACCGATGGACCTCCGAGCCGGCGGATTTGCGCAGCAATATCATAGACGCATAGACCCATACCGCATCACGGAACTTGAATAGTCTTGTTGAAAAACTCCGAACTTCGAGGCAGATAGCCAGTCCATTGCAGAAAAGCAACATACGGAATGCGTGCAGGCTCAGCCTGCCGAGGGGTCAAGGGGGCGAGCAGCCCCCTTGCGAGGGGTTCAAAGGGGGCGAGAAGCCCCCTTGCGGGGTTTGGGGCAGAGCCCCAACAGGGGTTTGGGGCAGAGCCCCAACAGGGGGGCAGAGCCCCAACAGGGCTGAGAATGGGAACAGGCTCAGTATATCTTCTTGTCAACGCATATCACCGTGTCAAGAGCGCTGTCGAACTCCCGGAGTCCGTCGGTGATGCGCTGCTTTATCTCGTTGTCCTGTATCGAAAGTCCGAAGGGCACCTCGATATCGAATAAAAGCGTGCGTTTTCCGTCCCGCTCGGTAACGCGGAAGTCGTGGATCGTCGCGTCCGGGCTTATGCAGTGCAGCATCGACCCGATGAGCCGCCTGTACTCAGAAGAAAGCTCCGTTTCCTCCTCCGCCGGGTCCATGTGTACCGTCACTATCGCGTTGAACCGGGTCTGGAGCTCGTTTTCGAGCGCGTCCGCAATGTCGTGCGCCGCCGTGAAGCTCAGATCGGCGGGAAGCTCCGCGTGCAGAGACACCACATTCTTTCCCACGCCGTAGTTGTGTACGAACAGGTCGTGTACTCCCACCACGCCCTCGAAGCTCTCGGCTGTCTCGCGTATGCCGGCGATATATTCGTCGTCCGCCTTCTGTCCGAGAAGCGGGGTAAGGCTCTCACGCGCCGCCTCAATGCCCGCCTTGATGATGATGAGCGAGATCAGAAGTCCGATGTACCCGTCTATGTTCACGCCCCACAGGAGGAAGACCACAAGTGCCGCCAGCGCAGACAGCGTCGAGATACAGTCCGATACGCTGTCCACCGCGACCGCTTTCATGGGCGCGGAGTTTATGAGCTTTCCTATGCCGCGATTGTACACGAATATATACAGCTTCACCGCTATCGACGCTCCGAGAATGCAGAGCGAGAGCGGGTCGGCGGCGAGCTCGTCGGGGGAGATGATGTTGAAGACCGACTCCTTGCCGATCGAGAGCGCCATGAAGATGATAAGGCTTGATACCACAAGCCCCGCTATGTACTCGGCGCGCCCGTGTCCGAAGGGGTGTTCCTTGTCGGCGGGCATAGCGGCTATACGATAGCCCGCAATTGAGATAACGGCGCTTCCCGCGTCGGAGAGGTTGTTGAACGCGTCGGCGATCACCGATACCGACGAGGACACTATCCCCGCGATAAGCTTCGCCGAGAACAGCAGGAAGTTGAGCACTATGCCGACCACGCCCGTAAGCACGCCGTATGCAGTTCTTACATTCGGGTCGGTATAATTTTCGCTGTCCTTAATAAACAGCCTTGCAAGCAGTTTTACCATAGTGTATCACAGCCCTTTGGGTCTATTTCCCGCTCAGAGTGCGCTTTATCGCGTCGTGCCAGCCGTCGAGCAGCTTTATCCGCTCGTCCTCCGTCATGGACGGGGAGAACGTCTCCGGCTCGCTACCGAGAGCGCCTATCTCGTCCGTGCTCCCGAACAGTCCGCAGCCGAGCCCCGCAAGGTAGCAGGCTCCCAGAGCGGTAGTCTCGACGTTGCGCGGGCGTATCACTGTCCTTGCCGCGATATCCGCCTGGAACTGCATCAGGAAGTTGTTCGCGCTCGCACCGCCGTCCGCCTTCACCGAGCCGAGCCTGCCCGTGTCACGCTCCATTGCGTTCAGCACGTCGCAGGTCTGGTAGGCTATCGCTTCGAGGGCGGCGCGTACGATGTACTTTCTCCCCGTTCCCCGGGTAAGCCCGACTATCGTGCCTCTCGCGGCGCTGTCCCAGTACGGCGCGCCAAGCCCCACGAATGCGGGTACGAGGTAAACCCCGCCGTTGTCCGGAACGCTTTTGGCGAGCCATTCGGTGTCGGCTGCGGTCTCCACCATTTCCATTTCGTCGCGAAGCCACTTCACCACCGCGCCCGCGATGAATACCGAGCCTTCGAGCGCGTAGGTCACCTTTCCGCCGATGCTCCACGCGACAGTTGTGAGCAGCCCGCTGGACGAGCTTGCCGGCGTATCTCCGGTGTTCATGAGCAGGAACGCGCCTGTGCCGTAGGTGTTCTTCACGTCGCCCTTGCCGAAGCAGCGCTGTCCGAACAGTGCGGACTGCTGATCCCCGGCACAGCCCGTGACCGGTATGCTGCGCCCGAACATTTCCGGCGCGGTCTCGCAGATAGCTCCCGATGAGTCGGTCACCTCCGGCATCATGCTGCGCGGAATGCCGAACAGCTCCAGAAGCTCGCTGTCCCATTCGAGGGTATGTATGTTGTACAGCATAGTTCTCGACGCGTTGGTGCGGTCGGTGACATGGTACTTCCCGCCGGAGAGCTTCCACATAAGCCAGCAGTCTATCGTTCCGAACAGAAGCTCTCCGCGTTCTGCACGTTCTCTTGCTCCGCTCACGTTGTCGAGTATCCATTTTATCTTGCCCGCGCTGAAATACGGGTCGATAAGCAGTCCCGTCTTCCCGCGTATAGTTTCTTCAAGTTCCCGCGCCTTCAGCTCGTCACAGAGCGGCGCCGTCCTGCGGCACTGCCACACGATCGCGTTGTACACCGGTCTTCCGGTGTTTTTGTCCCATACGACGGTGGTCTCGCGCTGGTCGGTGATCCCGACGGCGGCGATATCGGCTATGTCCGCGCCTGCGCTGCGTAACGCTTCCTTGCAGACCTCAAGCTGTGTGGAGAAGATCTCGTCGGGGTCATGCTCGACCCAGCCGGGCTGGGGATAATACTGTGTGAACTCGCGCTGTGCCACCGCCACGACGTTTGCGCCGCTGTCGAAGATGACCGCGCGCGAGGATGTGGTACCCTGATCTATGGACATGATATACTTCATCTTTTTTTCCTTTCCCGTCCGGGCTGCCTTCACAGGGACAACGCGGACCGTAACAATACAGTATATGCTTTATGAGGCGGAGCTATGCCCCGTTCCTGACTCTTAACCGACGCGTATCCCGTCGTCCTTTGTGTCGTCCCTTACGGTGGTGAAGTCGCTGAGCACCCATTCACGGCTGGTGGTGGTAACGGTGGAGCCGCAGTATTCGCACACGCCGGAGGTGGTGATGTTGAGCGGAGCACCGCAGTTCGGACAGAATTTCGCCTCAGCGGACGCGGTCATGCTTCGCATGAACTTCATCTTGTAGCGGAAGCCCCAGACGGTGTTCTTGTCGCCGCGTACCACATTCCCGGTGTTGTCGTCGGTCTGATAGTCGCGGTACTGCGCCTGGAGGTAAACCGTGAGGTATTCAAACTCGCTGTCCCGCACGAAGCTTGTGAGGTAGGCGTTGTTTATCCGGATATCCTCGTAGTGGTAGGTAACGCGGCCGTCGATCTTGGACTGCACCTGCTTCATGGTGGTGTTGTAGAGGTTGGTGTGCATCACGCCGCGCACCGGTTCAAGGTCACGCGCGCACCATGCGCTCTGTACGGCGACGAACACGGACTTTGCGAATTGGACGAACGCCTTGTTGTCGAAGGCGGGGTCGGTGCTTTGTATCACGTCGCGTATCTGCGCTGTCCTGTCCGGAACGCTCACCCGGAGCCCCTGACCGCCGTTTGCCGGACGAACGCCGTTCTTATCCGGGGCGGCGGGTCTGTTCTTACCGCTTCTCCCGCCCTTCTTCTTCCGCGGGTGATATACCCATATCCCGCCCAATACCAGCACGATAACGATGACACCGACGGACATCAGGTATTCCCCGGCGGAAAGGTTTTCTCCGCCGACGCTGTGATAGCCTGAGTAATCGTCGTCATCGTCGTCGTAGCTGTAGCTGTAACCGCCGCCATAGCTGTGATCGTCGTCGTTTGACGAGCTCCCGCCGCTGTAGTCGTAATCATAGTCGTTCGCGTCGAATGCACCGGCTGTGATACAGCAGCAGAATAATGCCGCAATCGCGATCAGTAAGGCATTCAGGCGTTTTTTCATGGTCGTTTTCCTCTGAATTATATGTAATCTGTTTGTGGCGCTGTCGCACACCTGTATGTAGTATTTCGATAGTACAGATCGGGATTTATACCGGTCTTTTCAGTTTAAGCTCAAAGCACGGTTTTGTAACATATTCCAAATAAACCGGTCTTCCCGTATATTCCAGATATGCTTTAAACCGTTCTGAAATGGCCGGTGCCTGTATTAATTCCGCCGCCTTCTCCCTGGGGAAGAATGCCGTTTCCGAATTTTCGTCGGACGGTCTCGGTGTACCGCCTTTTGCTGTGCAGATAAAGTCAAGTATCAGCTTTGTGGGCACTTCCTTTACACCGTTATATCCGGCATATTTGTTTGTGTTGGAGGTCATGCAGAACAGTTCGCCGACGGAAACATCGATCCCCGTTTCCTCCATTATCTCCCTTTTAAGACCGTCTATCACGTTTTCACCGACCTCGACGATACCGCCCGGAAATTCCCAGCCGCGGCGATTGTTTTTTGCCAGAAGTATCTCATTGTTCTCGTTTATCACTATTCCGCCTGCGGCAATAATATGTGTCGGCAGCACAAATCCCGTATTCTCCACTTCTTATGCTCTCCTGTTCAGATATACAGTCATATTTGTTATCCCTTTTATCCCGATTATAACATCTTTTGGCGGAGATGTCAACTTTTATTGCCCTGCGGCATTTTCCCGGCCTAACGAAACCGTCTATAATCCGTAAGCTCTGACGGTATAATGCTGCTTGTGCGGATATAACGTAAAATTTTGTCCGGTTTTGTAAAAAATCTCTGTTTACTCATTTACAAATCATAAGGAATGTGGTATAATATATTGATTATACTATTATTATGAGCAAGTATGCCGGTATAGGACTCTCGGACCGTGTACGGCAAAGCCGTACGTTGCGGAGGAACGAAATGAAACTTCAGAATATAAAAACCGATCTTTACAGGAATACACACCTGATAATCGTTGTGATGATAACAGTTCTCATGTTTGTCGTCACGGTGGAAGTGCTGTGCTCCGGCTGGGGATTGTGGTCTATCCTTATCATGCTTCTGTGCGTTGCGGCGGCGTGGTGGTGCCACATTCTGAAGAAGCCGGCGGTGAAGCAGCGAACCTACATTTACGCAATGATGATCGTCACCGCGATGTTCTACTACGGCGCAAACAGCAAGCGTATCTACGAGACCTCCGTTATCGCGCTTATAGCGATACTTCTGTTTACCATGACCGACGAGAAGCCGACGGTAAGTATGTGCGGCGGTACGTTCATTGTCGTGCTGATATACCGCCTGAGCTGTGATTACTTCGACGGCGTGCTGCTTGCGAGGGTAAACCCGCTTGCCTATATGTTCCATGCGGGCGCAGTTATAGTTGCGTGGAGGATATCCTTCTTCATGATAAACATTCATGTTGAGGAGACCGATGCCACGAGCGGGCTTATCGACGAGCTCGAAGAAATGAACCGCCATACCGAGGATTTCATGGCGAACGTTTCCCACGAGCTCCGTACCCCTATCAACGCCGTTACGGGTATCACCTCCGTGATGCTCAGAAACGAGAGCGACGAACGCAAGCGCCGCGATATAGTCTCCGTCCAGGCGGCGGGCAACCGTCTCATGCGACAGATCGGCGATATCCTCGACTATACCGAGATAGATACGGGAAGACTCAGCCTTTCCGAGGAGGACTACATCATCACCTCCGTTATCAACGATATAGTAATGGGCGTGAAGGAGATCTATCCCGACACCGGGCTGGAGATAATCGTCAACGCCGATACCCGCATACCCATGAAGCTCCACGGCGACCCGCGCCGTATAAAGAAGATGCTCTACCACCTTATCGACAACGCCGTCAAATTCACCCAGACGGGCGGCGTGTATGTCAAGGTGCGTGCGATAGAAAAGCCCTACGGCGTGAACCTGTGTATAGAGGTGCGGGACACCGGTATAGGTATATCGGACGACGAAAAGATAAAGATAACCGAGCGCTTTTATCAGTCCGACTCCGGGCGCAACAGAAAGACCGGAGGTCTCGGTCTCGGACTTGCGATAGTGAACGGATTTGTCAGTGCTATGAAGGGCTTCATGCGTATCGACAGCACGGTAGGTAAAGGTACCTGCGTCAGAGTGAGCTTCCCGCAGAAGGTAGTGGACAAGAATCCGTGTATGTCCGTGAAAGATGCGAGCTCGATCTGCGCCGCGTGTTACCTTCGCCCGGAAAAGTATTCTATCCCCGAGATACGCGAGTTCTACGACGAGATGATAAACGACCTTGTCCACTCGCTGGGCGTACAGTTCCACAGAGCGTACGGCAAGCGCGAGCTCGACAGGCTCCGTTCCGCGTACAACCTCACCCATATCTTCATTGGCAAGGAGGAATACCTCGCGTCGCCTGACTATTTCGAGAAGATAGACCGAAGCACCCGAGTGGTGGTCGTAAACGACGGCGAGCTCAGACTCGGTGTGGCGAGCCGTATGACGCTTATCTCCAAGCCGTTCTATGCGCTCCCGATAGTTAATATCCTGAACTCCGGCAGAGAGTACGTTGTCGGGGATTCTCCCCTTGATGCGCGCAAGCCGCTCTTCCCCGGAGTCCGTGTACTCGCGGTGGACGACGAGGCTATGAACCTTATCGTCGCCAAGGGCATTTTCAGCGGCTACAAGATGCAGACCGACACCGCCCCGAGCGGCGCGGCAGCTCTCGATATGTGCAAGAACAGATTCTACGATATCATATTCCTTGACCACATGATGCCCGAAATGGACGGTATCGAGACCCTTAAAAACCTCAAAAAGATATACAGCGGCAACGAGAAGCACCCGATCTATATATCCCTTACCGCAAATGCGGTGAGCGGTGCGCGTGAGATGTTCCTCGCCGAGGGCTTTGATGAGTTCATCACCAAGCCTATCGAAACCATAGAGTTCGAGCGTACTCTGAAAAAGCTGCTTCCCGAGTCGATGATACAGTATGAGGAAGTTCCGAACACTTCTATCCCCGATTCCTTCACGGAGATAATCTACGACAGCGCGGACAGTGATACCGGCTATTCCGTCCGGGAGACAGAGCCGGAGCAGCCCGATACCGCACAGCCCATAGAAGTACAGCAGGAGCCCGTTCAGCCGGAACCGACACAGCCCGCTCCGGCTGAGGACGAACCGGTCACCGACTATATCGCATTCCTCGGCTCAAAGGGCATCAATACTGCGGACGCGCTGGGCTACTGCATGAACAGCGACGATCTGTACAAGGAGCTTATCGAGAGCTTCTGCACCGGCTATGCGGAGAAGGCGGCTGAGATAAGCTCGTTCTTCGCCGCGGAGGACTGGGCCAACTACCGTATAAAGGTACACGCGCTCAAGAGCACCTCGAAGATGATCGGCGCGGACGAACTTTCTGCGCTTGCACTCGCGGCGGAGACCGCCTCGAAGGAGAATAACGCGGATTACATCAAGGCGCATAACGGCGAGCTTGAAGAGAAGTACCGTGTCACCGCTCTCATCTTCGGCAAGTCGATAGGAACGGCCGTTGCGGGCGCGGAGACTGCTCCGGCGCAGGAGGCCGTACAGGACGCTTCCGCTTCGCAGAATACCGCCGAGGACGTATCCGCAGCAGCGGAGCAGGTGCCGGACAAGGGCGAGATACAGCCCGGCGAGCTCGCGGAGCAGCTCGGCTCTGCGGCGGATATGCTTCGGCTTGGTGAGACCGGCGAGGCTGTGTGCATCATCGGCAGGCTGTACGGATATACGTTCGGCGGAGTTTCGATTGACGATACCCTGCGCAAGGCAGCGGGACTTGCCGAGAGCGGCGACGGAAGCTCTGCGGAGCTTGTGATCGCGGGGCTTATCGGTGAAGCGGTGAGAGGAGCGGTAAAATGATCCGGAAGTTTATTGCAATGATCAACGGAAGAGAACGTCCGCTTCATACCCGTCTC
>JAEEGL013080740.1_pt1 | contig 12479 bp, 8 predicted proteins | sample 9134231 | NCBI WGS metagenome assembly JAEEGL01 (sample SAMN16246548, study PRJNA631951) | gut metagenome | biome: gut microbiome; feature: rumen; material: fiber-attached | host: Bos | place: Iran: Karaj | collected 2018-10
CATGGTTGTCGTGGAACTTGCGCCACCATGCGTTGGCGATGATCGGTATGTCATCCTTGTGTTCGCGCAGTGACGGCGTTCTCAACTGCACCACGTTGATGCGCTGGTAGAGGTCTTCGCGGAACTTGCCCTCGACTACGAAGCGCGGCAAGTCGCGGTTTGTGGCCGTGATGAGCCGAACGTCGCACTTCAGCTCCGCCTTGCCGCCCACGCGCATGAACCGTCCACCTTCGAGGACGCGCAGCAGGAGCGCCTGAACCTCCAGCGACATCTCTCCGATCTCATCAAGGAAGAGCGTGCCGCCATCCGCCTGGAGGAACAAGCCGTCCGTCCGCTCCACGGCGTTCGTGAACGCCCCGCGCTCGTGTCCGAAGAACCGATCCTCCAGAAGGTCTTTCGTCACGCTCGCGCAGTTGAAGGCGACGAACGGCATCTTCCATCTCGGACTTTTCGTGTGGATCTGCTGGGCGACGGTCTCCTTGCCGGTGCCGCTTTCGCCGAGGATGAGGACGCGGGCGTGTTCGTGCGTCGCCACCCGGTTGATGCGATCCTGCAATGTCGTGATCTCGATGCTTTTTCCCAGAAGCTCCCTGTTGCCGTAGCGGTCGTAATGTTCGACGGCACTCCTTACGCCCGGCTCCCACGCAGCAGGGCGAACGCCGTCGGCAAGATAGCGAGCCGTCGTGGCGTAGAGCGATTCATCCTGGTAGTTGCGGTAGTAGAACTGCGCCGTGTCGATCAGCGTGAAGTAGGCGCGAACGTCCGCCGACACTCTCTTTCGATCATTGAGGAACGGCATGAACACCTCTACGTCCACGCCAAACGTCTGCCCGACCGCTTCAAGAAGGCTCCCGTCATGGCAACGCACATTCATGACACCGTCAAGCAGAGCGGCGATATGCCCGGGCATTTCAAGCGCACTTATCCACGTCACCTCAACGTCCTTAGCCTTCAGCTTTGCAAGGGCTGTCTTGAGCGATTCAGGATCGCCGCTCAACGAGAGGCCAAGAAGGTAGATGTGCTTCCATTGCGGCGTTCCGCGTTCCCCCGCGAGTTCTCCAAGGAACTCCGGCAGACGCCTGCGGCTCACGCCGTACACGTCCGCTCTGCCGCCAAGCGCCTTCAATGCGACAGCTGCCGAGGCCACGTATTCCGCGTAGCCCCAGCCAGTCAGAATCAGCTTTCCGTTCTTCTCCACTTTGCAGCAGCCCTTATGATTGCTTTCGCCGAGCGCATATTTTATCATATTATGCCCACTATGTTCAAATTGTAATCGGACAGCTTGCTGTTCGATTCTAAGCAATGGTCTCTCGTAGGTTGTCATGCTCAGCCTTTAGCAATTTCAATGCCAAAGAAATCACAGGGCCTTCACAACTACGCAGAAGAGGCCGAGAGCAGGCCAGTGACGATTTCATGGAATCGGGCCGTTCCAAGCTTCGAAAGAAGATCGCAATGCCCAGCCTCCGAAACGAGCGTAAAGCCGGCCTTGTGCGGGGCAAGGTCGTAGAGTGCGCGGCCATGCTCACATGGGCACGCCGTGTCTTTTTCACCGTGGACTACGGCTATTGGACATTTCACGCTTCTGATCATTTCGTCGCTTGGGAAAGGTCTATAAGTCGCCTGCGGATCGATGGCCTCTCCTGGATACCAATCAATCAGCGCCTGCCGTCCAGAATAGAACGGCGCCAGCAGCAGGAGCGCCCTGGAAGCGCATGTCTGCGCAAGTTCCAGCGCGACCGCCGATCCGAGCGAATAGCCGACGACGAGAATGTCCTCCGGCCTGTAGCCGAGCTCCCCATGAACCCAGTCATAGAGCCGGTGGGCGCTGGAATAGCAGCCGCATTCCCATGCATCTCCGAATGACAGCCCGTAGCCCGTATAGGCCACCAGTGCGAGATTGCAGGAAGGCGGCATGAACGGCTTGAGGTGCTCGCGGGACTCGAAGATGTCTTCGCCGTTGCCGTGAAGATAGAGGACCACCTTTCCTCCGCGGAACGTCCCGTCGGTCATAGCCGCGACCGACGGACAGCCGTCCAGGCGCACGAATCCAGGAGTCTTCTCGGTGTACATGCAGCGCGGCTTTCGGAAGAACAATCCCACTGCGCGCGCATCGTCTGTCGATTCGTCCGCGACGACGCCAACGTCAACGACATTGTTCGGCTCATCCTTCCAGCCAAGGTCATCAACAACTCCGCCCTTCACGCGTTCCCTGACATCAAGCATTCGAGCCCTCGGTACACGATGCAGCAGCATTTCATAGGGCGACACCTGCTCAGCCACCATGCCGTCGATTGTCGGCAGCCAATCCGGAACGCGTTTGACGACGTCAACATCCCTGGCAGCCATCTGCACGGCATACGGCTCCCAGAACTTCACGTACATCTCCATCAGTTCGCTCTCATTCTTGCTCATGTCTCATCGCTCCTTATTGTGAAAGGAACAGCAGCCGCATTCTTCTGACAACAGAAAAACCCCAAATCACTTGGGGTTTCTGCCGTACAAGATGGTCGGGGCGGCGGGATTTGAACCCACGACAACCTGCGCCCAAGGCAGGTGCGCTACCAGACTGCGCTACGCCCCGCGGAAACGGCGATATTATATCAAACCGCCCCTGAAATCACAAGAGGAAGTTGAAGGTCAGTCCTTCTTCGCAGGCACCTTCTCCTTGCGCTTCGCCGGATTGACCTTCATGGCGCGGAGGATGTCGTCCGTGACGTCGAGGGCTTCGGCGGAGAAGGCGAGCATCGAGGAGTCGGCGATGATGTCGAACTTGTGCTCCTTCGCGTACGCTGCGATCTTCGCGCGCAGGTCGTTGGTCTCGAGCTTGAGGAGACGGGTCTCGAGGTCGGCAAGCTCGCTCTGGAAGTGCTGAGCCGCGTTGCGGAGCTCCTGCTGCGCGGCGAGGAACCGCCTCTGCACGTCCTCCATCTTCTTCTGGGCCTCAGCCTTCGCACTTGCGGAGAACATCGGGTTCATGAGGTCGTCCTGCAGCTTCTTGCCCTCCTCGGCGATGGCCTTGCCTTCCTCCTGCATCTTCTCAAGCTTCGCCTTGTAGTCGGAGTCGGTGGACTTCACAAGCGCCTTGTTCGACTCGTGGTTGGGGTGAAGCCTAACGAGATCGACCATGTTGACGGTGCCGATCTTGAGCTCCGCAGCCGCGCACATCGAGGCGGCCACAGCCATAGCGAGAACCAGTTTCTTCATTTTTGTCAGCCTTTCGTTTTATCAGAAGTCGTAGCCAATGGAGAAGGAGAACACCTTCTCGTCAACATCCTCGTCGGGGTCAACGACGGGCACCGCGAAGTCGAGGCGCATCGGGAACTGCTCGAGGTCGAGGCGCAGGCCAATGCCTACGGACCAGCAGAACCAGTCCATGTCCACGTCGAACGAGTCCTCCCCCACGCTGCCGAGGTCGGAGAATGCCGCCAGACGCACTATCGCTATGACGGGTATGGAGTACTCCATGTTCATGCACCAGGAGGAGCGTCCGCCCCAGGCGATGTACTTGCCGTGCTTGCCCTCGCGCGCATATACCCTGGGCGCGATCTCGCGGAAGTCAACGCCGCGGATGGACTTGGAGCCGCCGAGGAACAGGCGGTCGTAGATCGGGAGCCCGCCGCTGAAGTCGTCCACCGTCTCGCCCCTCAGGCCGATCTGGAACACATGCCCGTACTTCTTCCACACAGGGAAGTACTGCCTGTAGTTGAAGCCGACGCGCCAGTACTGGTTGTCGCCGCCGACAATGTCGCCGTAGATGCGGGCGTTGTGGCCCTTCGTCGGGAACATGAACTTGTCGCGCGTGTCGTGGCGCCAGAACACCTCGAACGGCACCTCGATGTTGTCGCCGTACTTGTGCTCCTCCTCCTTGAGGGCGCGCCATTCGTCGTCGTCCGTCTTGGGATTGTAGAAGTAGCCCTTGTCAACGTCGTCCATCTCGACAAGCTCGGCGGCGATGGAGAACCCGATCCTGCCGAACGCCTCCCACGTGGGCCAGAACTTGACTGGATAGCTGATCGCGACGGACGCGCCGTTGCGTATGACGTCGTAGTCGTCGAACCAGCGCTGGCGGCGATAGACCGCCACGTCGAGCTCGAGTTCGCGGTCGAGGAACCACGGCTCGCTCAGCGACGCCTCGTAGGTCTGCACGCGCGGGCCGGCCTGCACGACTATGCGCCCCTTCTGGCCTGCGCCCCTGAAGCGCCACGGGCTGAAGAGGTCGAAGTTGGTCTCGCTGATCTCGACCTGCCCGAACACCGAGCTTTCGGTGCCGGCGCCGATGCCGATCATGAAGTTGCCGGTGTTCCGCTCGGCGACCTCGTACACGAGCGTGCGGCGCTCCGGCGCCCCGTCCTTCGCCTCTCCGCCGTCAACCTTCTCAAGATAGTAGCGCACGCGCTCGAAGTAGCGGAGGTTCTCAAGGTGCTTCTTGCCCTGCTCCGCCCTGTCGGCGAGCATCGGGTCGCCGGGCGAAAGCTTGATCTCCCGCGCGATAACCTTCGTCTTGGTGTAGTCGTTGCCGCGGATCTCGACATGGTCGATTGTCACGGGCACGCCCTCCTCCACGTCGAACTCGATGTCCAGCGTTTGCGGAGCGTCGGCGCGAGCCGTCCAGCGGATGGTCGCGTGGGTGTCGGTCAGCGGGGACTTGCCGGAGCCGCAGAATATCTCTATCTCCCTGGCGGCGTCCGCAAGGGCGGATGCGCCCGCGACGTCGCCGGCCTTGACGCTCTTCACCTCGGCCAGCACCACGTCGGCAGGATACGTCTTCAGCCCCTTGACCGACAGCGATCCCACGTCGTACTTCGTGCCCTCCCACACGCCGAACACGCGGTTGTACTTGCCGTCCTGCCGCTTCTCAAGCCTGGGGTCGCGCACCTCTGCGTCGAGGTAGCCCCTGTCGCGGTAGAACGCCCGCACCTTGTCGCGCGCCTCCGCCAGCTCCTGCTCGGTGGCAGGCTCGCTGTTGAACCAGCCCATGGGATTCCACCACGGCAGCACGCCGAAGGCGGCGCGGAGCTCGGACGACTCGAACGCCTCGTTGCCGTCGAACTCGTACTCGGCGATCTCGAGCATTTCGCCTTCCTCTATCTCCATCGTCACCGTGACGAATCCGTCCAGTCCATCGACCGGCGTGACGACGGGGTTCACCTTGGCGTTCGGGAAGAAGCGCTTGCGGTACTCGTGGCGGACGTTCTGCGCGGCGGCGGCGAACTCGTGCTCGCCGTATGGATAGCCGTCCTTGAGCCCGGCGAGCTTCGCGATCTTGCCCTCGTTCCAGTATTCGCAGCCCTTGACGACGAGCGGGGCGCGGAAGCGCATCTTGCGCTTGACGAAGTACGTCACGTCCACGCCGTCTGCGCCCTTCTCGGCCTTGACGCTGATCTCGTCGAACTCGTTCAGGCTCCGGAGGGCGGCCACGTCCCGCGCGCACTGCGCCGGATCGTACTCGTCGCCTGCCTTCAGCTGGCACTGCGCCGCCGCGTCTCCCAGGTTCAGGTCTCTGCCGTCGATGGCCTTTATGGCGACGGACGCGACCTTTGCCGCGTCTGCCGCGAGCGCACCCGCCAGGGCCGCCGCTATGATCAGTCGTCTCATGGTTTTCTCCGTCATTTTCTATCAGGATGTCTGTCAATGGCTCCGGTTCCGTCAGCGCGTGAAGTCAACCGGCTTCACGTGCCAGATGTCGCGGGCGTACTCCGACACCGCGCGGTCGCTGGAGAAGCGCCCCGAGCGGGCGATGTTCGCGAGCGACATGCGGTTCCATCTGCCGGCGTCGCGGTAGGCGGCGTCGACGCGGTCCTGCGCCTCGCAGTAGGCGCGGAGGTCTGCAAGGAGCATGTAGTAGTCGTTGTAGTCGAGAAGAGTGCGCACGATGGGGTCGAACACCCCCGGCGTCATGAGCGAGAACACGTTGCGGCGGATCATGTCGATTGCCGCGTGTATCTCAGGATCGTTCTCGTAGAAGTCGCGCGAGCAGTACCCCGGGCGCATGCGGGCAACGTCCTCGGCGCGGAGCCCGAACAGGAACATGTTGTCGTCGCCGACCTCCTGGTGAATCTCCACGTTCGCGCCGTCGTAGGTGCCGAGCGTGAGGGCGCCGTTCATCATGAACTTCATGTTGCCGGTGCCGCTGGCCTCGGTGCCGGCGAGCGATATCTGCTCGCTCACCTCGGCGGCGGGCATGATCTTCTCGGCGAGCGACACGCGGTAGTCGGGCAGGAACACGACCTTCAGCCTGTCGCGGGTGCGCGCGTTGTCGTTGACGACACCGGCGATGCCGTGTATGAAGCGGATGATCAGCTTCGCCATGTGGTAGCCGGGCGCGGCCTTGGCCGCGAACACGAACGTGCGCGGAAGCGGATCGAACGACGGGTCGCTGACGAGCCGATTGTAGAACACGACTATGTACAGCGCGAGCAGCAGCTGGCGCTTGTACTCGTGCAGACGCTTCACCTGGACGTCGAAGATGGACTGCGGATCCACCGCGACGCCGAGCTTGTCGCGCACGTAGCCGGCCAGGACCCGCTTGTTCGAGCGCTTGATCTTCGCCAGGCAGTCGAGGAACGCCGCGTCGCCCGCGCGCTCCTCCAGCCTGCGCAGCTGCGGGAGGTCCGTGATCCAGCCGTCGCCTATCGCGTCGGTGATGAACTGGGAGAGGGCCGGGTTGGCCTTGAGCAGCCATCGGCGCGGGGTTATGCCGTTGGTGACGTTGTGGAAGTGGTCCGGCATCAGCTCGTAGAAGTCGTGGAACAGCTCCCGCTTCAGTATCTCGGAGTGGAGCTGCGCCACGCCGTTGACGCTCGAGGATCCGATGATCGCCAGATTGGCCATGCGGACGTAGCGCTCGCCGCCCTCGTCGATGAGCGACATGCGCGCGAGCCTCGCCTGGTCGCCGGGATATGCCGCCGAAATCTGGCGCAGAAAGCGCCCGTTGATCTCGTAGATGATCTGCAGATGGCGCGGCAGCAGACGCTCCATCATCGAGACCGGCCACTTCTCAAGCGCCTCCGGAAGGATGGTGTGGTTGGTGTAGCCTGTGGCGCGGCGCGTGATGTCCCAGGCGACGTCCCACTCGATGCCGTGCTCGTCTATCAGAACCCGCATCAGCTCAGGAATCACCAGCGCGGGATGCGTCTCGTTGAGGTGGATGAACACCTTGTCGGGGAGGGCGAGCCAGTCGTCGTTCTCCTCGCGGAAGCGGCGCAGGATGTCCGCGAGCGAGCAGCATACGAAGAAGTACTGCTGGCGCAGGCGCAGCTCCTTTCCGGCGAGGGTGTTGTCGTTCGGGTACAGGACCTTGGTCAGGTTCTCCGCCAGCACCTTGTGGGCGACGGCCTCCACGTAGGAGCCGCGGTTGAAGTCCGCAAGCGAGAACTCGTCCGGCGCCTTTGCGCTCCAGAGACGCAGCGTGTTCACGGCGTTGCCGTAGCCGACAACTGGAAGGTCGTATGGAACGCCCTCCACGATCTCGCCGCCGATCCACTTCCATCTAGAGCCGTCGGAGCCCTCGGCGCACTCCACCTTGCCGCCGAAGCGCACGTACTGCGCGTACTCGGGGCGCGCGCACTCCCAGGGATATCCGTCCTTGAGCCAGTTGTCGGGCTCCTCGACCTGCTGGCCTTCGACGATGCGCTGGCGGAATATGCCGAAGTCGTACCGGAGGCCGTAGCCCATTCCCGCGAGGTCGAGCGTGCTCATGGAGTCGAGGAAGCACGCCGCAAGACGCCCAAGGCCGCCGTTGCCGAGCCCCGCGTCAACCTCGAAGTCGCGCAGGTTGTTCCAGTCGATGCCGTACTCCTTCAGAGCCTCCGAGCACTCGCGGTCTATCTTCAGGTTGATGACGTTGTTGCCGAGCAGACGGCCAATCAGGAACTCAAGGGAGAGATAGTACACCCGGCGCTCGTTCTGCTTGTGGTAGCGCTCCTGCGTCTCCATCCAGCGCTCGACGATCCTGTCGCGCACCGCGTACGCGAAGGCCGTGTAGCGGTCGCGCGGCGTCGCGGTGCCGTCGTACTTGGCGAGGGTATAGCGAAGATGCCATGCATAGTCCTCTTTCAGACCCTGCACGGAGTTCTCGACCCGATGGTCCATCGACTTGTTCATTCTAGGCTCTGTTTCCTTTTCAGTTGTCGCAACGCCTAATATTCTACCAAAACCGCCACGCACACTCAATAGACAAGTGCGGAGAATGCAATTTTTCGCAGCTGGTGTCAGATTCGCTGCACGGCCTCTCCTACCCCGCCTGTAAGCCCCCAAGGGCGGAAAGAAAGGTGAACAATGAACAAGAAACTAATGATTGCGCTTCTGGGCGTCCTTGCGCTGAGCAGCACGGCGTTTGCCCGCCACCATCACCACCACCATCATCATCATCACGGACGTTGGGGCTGGATGCCACCGCCTCCACCTCCTCCGCCGCCTCCGCCGCCGGGCTGGGGCTGGCGCGTCCCGCCGCCCCCGCCGCCGCCACCGTTCTTCTGGAGGTAGGCGTCAAAGGCGCGGTGCACGGCCTTGTCGCCGTACGGATCCGCCGCATCCGCCAGCTCTTCCTGCCCATAGCCGCTGCGGATGCGGCGAAGCGTCACCGTGCGCGCGGCCGCATCGACCGCGAAGTCAAGCCTGAACATCCGCACGGCGAACACGCCCGCATCCCCGCCTGTGCGCATCACGCGCTTGCGCGAGGCGTCGAACGGCTCGCCTGAAAGCTGCATCTTCGCAGTCGCAAGGAGGTCTTGTCCGCCGACGCTGCGGATGAACTCCGCCGCGCGCGCGAACTCTGGCTCCGCCTCCACGCGCCACATCTCCTGATCATCTACCCATCCGGCCCTCGCGCCCGGAAACGCATCCGCCGCCGGCACGTACGGCTTAATGTCGAGGATAGGCGTGCCGTCCAGCAGGTCGGCCTCCTCCACCACGAGCACTCTTCCCTTCACGCCGGTCAGCCGCACGCACGACAGCCCTATCGGATTCGGACGATACGGCGCACGAGAGGCGAACACCCCGACACGCGCCCTTCCCGGCGCCGTAACCGGAGGATGCGCGGTGGGACGCCACGACGCGCCGTTGCGGTCGAACACGAACACGAGCCACAGTCTCTCGAAGCCGTCGATGTCCCGCAGCGCCGTCTCGAAGTTCATCCCATGGCACAGCTCGACGCGCCCCGCTCCGCCGGAGAACACCCCCTGGCGCGGCGCCTCGTACTTCCGCAGATGCCCTCCGCGGAAAAAGCCTATCGGTTCGAAGTTCATAAGCCGTACCAAGCCCATTCCTTAAAAAAGCGAAGCCACCGCAACGCGGTGGCGCTAATGGTGGCGAGAGGGGGATTCGAACCCTCAACCAGCAGATTATGATTCTGATGCTCTACCGTTGAGCTATCTCGCCGTGCGGGCGCATAGTGTACCAAAAGACGCGCCCTATGTCAATAGCCCCGCAGTTGGCGGAAGGGGGGAGATTCGAACTCCCGGTAGACTTGCGCCTACACAACCTTTCCAAGGTTGCACCATCGACCACTCGGACACCCTTCCATGCGGAGAAATCGGCGTTATTATACTATTTCCCGTCGCGAAAAGCAATCACGAATTTAGGGCATTCGAACAAAATATGGAATCGACGGCAGAACATAGCGCACCGCGACGCTCTTCGCGGCGGCGGCGTTCGCCGCACGGCATGCGTCCGCCAGCACGTCGCCGCAGGCGAGCCTCACCGCCAGCACGCCGTTGAACGTGTCGCCCGCGCCAGTCGAGTCAACAGCAGTCGCGCGAGGCGCCGGCACGACCTCTCCCGTGGAGCGGATGCGGCATCCCCTCGCGCCCAGCGTCACGACCACCTCGCCGTCCACTTCGCCCAGCGCGGACTCCTCGAACTCGTTGGGCGTGAAGAGCCACACGTTCCGGACGAGCCTCGGCGAAAGCGCGCGGGACGGAGCAGGATTGAGAATCACCTTCGTTCCGCCTGCGGCGGCGACCTCAGCCGCCGCGATGTTCACCTCTTCCGGCACCTCGTTGCCGATAATCAGGAAGTCCGCGCCCCTCACCGCCTCCGCGAAGCGATCTACGTCAGCCACGTCAAGCCGCGCCCCGGGATACACCGTCACCCTCGTCTCGCCCGTGCCGTCCGTGAGAATCGCCGCATGGGCGCTAGGCTGCGCCTTGCCAATCACATGCCCTTCTATGCCTTCGCCGGCCAGAAAGCCACGCACACGTTCGACGTCCTCCGACCCGACGGCGGTGAGGAATGAGACCCGCGCACCCTGCCGCGCCGCCGCCACCGCCTGGTTGAAGCCCTTGCCGCCCAGTTCGCGGTGGAGGCCCGTGGCGTGAACGGTCTCGCCGCCGACATGGAAGCGCGGCACGGCCATGAAGACGGAGTCGCCCGTCAGGCCGATCACCGCAATGCGCACGTCAGATTCCTTCATGGACCCGCCTCGTCAAGAAGAGAGCGCACCGAGCATGGCGGAGAGATCGGCGGTGCGCCCAGTCCAGATGCGGAACGACTCCGCCGCCTGCGCAGCGAGCATTCCCAGCCCGCCGATCGCGCGTGCGCCTCTCCTCTTCGCCGCCGCGAGGGTGGCGGTTTCACGGGCGACAGGAATGAGGTCATAGACGATCTGGCCTGGACGAAACACCGTCTCGTCCAGGACGCATGGATCGCCGTCACGCAAGCCGACAGTCGTGGCGTTCACTATCAGATCTGCCCCGCGCGCGAACTCAAGGCACTCGGAGGAGCCGAGCCTGACAAGCCCCGGACGCACGGTGCGGTTCGCCACCACGACCTCGGCGCATCCCGCATCGCGGCAGGCGGCGACTACCGCACGCGACGCGCCGCCCGCGCCTATCACGAGGATCCTTGCGGCGTCAAAGCGGAACGACGCCTCGTCAAGCGGACTGCGGAATCCGGCCATGTCGGTGTTGAAGCCCGCAGTCGCTCCGTCGGGCTCGAAGAGAACGGTGTTCACCGCCCCAGCCTTGACGGCCGTCGAGTCGAGACGGTCGACGATTTCCTTCACCGCCACCTTGTGCGGCACCGTGACGTTGATTCCCCTGAAGCCGTCCGCGGCGAAGCGCGCGACGGCGGACTCCAGCGCCTCGGGCTCGACATCGACCGCCGTGTATTTGGCGTCGATGCCGAGCGCCCTGAAGTTCGCCGCGTGGATGCGCGGCGAAAGCGAATGCGCCACTGGATGCCCGATTACGGCGAAGCGAAGCATGGCGCGTCATCCCTTGTGCCGAGACGTCACCTCGATGACGTTCACCTGGTTGCGAAGCTGGAGGATGATCTGGCGGATCACCCTGTCGTCGCCCAGGACGTCTATCTTCATGCGCGAGACGGAGCCGTCCTCCGTCGGCCCCACGCTGAGGGTCTGGATGTTGTAGCCGCGTCCGGATATCAGGCCGACTATGCGCGCCAGCACGCCGGGCACGTTCTCGACGAAGCAGTTCAGTCTGTGCAGGTCTTCCTTGCTCATTTTCGTCTCCAGTGTTCAAAACGGAAACGGCCGAGACACTCGTCCCGGCCGCCTCCTTCGCCGCATCGCGGCCTGACTAGGCGTTGGCGGCCGCGGCGTCGGCGGCCTTCATGGCCTCGCGGCGCGAGAGCTTGATGCGCCCGCGCTGCTCATCGACGCCGATGCACATCACGCGCATCCTGTCGCCGACCTTGCATACAGCCTCCACGTTCGGCACGCGCTTGTCGCTGAGCTCCGAGATGTGGCAGAGGCCCTCGAGGCCGGGGAGGATCTCGACGAACGCGCCGAACTCCTTGATGCCGGTCACGATGCCGTCGTATATCTGGCCGGGCTCGGCCTCGGCGGTGAGGGCGTTGACGCGCTTCTTCGCGGCCTCGAGCATCTCCGGGCTCGTCGCGTAGATGGTGACGATGCCGACGTTGCGCTCCTTGTCCTCTTCGATGTCGATCTGGGCGCCGGTCTTGGCCGTGATGTCCTTGATCGTCTCGCCGCCCTTGCCGATGACGGCGCCGATCTTGTCGGCCTTGATCTCGAACGTCTCCATGCGCGGCACGTAGCGGCTGAGCTCGGGCCTGGGCGCGGGGATGACGCTCTCCATGAAGTCGATGATCTTGAGGCGCGCGTCGTGGGCGGCCTTGACGGCCCCCTCGACGAGGTCCCACGTGAGGCCGCGCAGCTTCAGGTCAACCTGGAAGCCGGTGATGCCCTTGCGGGTGCCGCCCACCTTGAAGTCCATGTCGCCGCAGTGGTCCTCGGCGCCGAGGATGTCGGTGACGAGCACCTTCTTCGACTGGTCCTCGTTCGTGAAGAGGCCGATGGAGATGCCGGCTACCGTGCGCTTCAGCGGCACGCCCGCGTCCATGAGGGCGAGGCAGCCGTTGCAGATCGACGCCATGGACGAGGATCCGTTGGAGCCCATGATCTCACGCACGACGCCGATCGAGTACGGGAACTCGTCCGGCAGCACCTCCGCGATGGAGCGCTCGGCGAGCGCGCCGTGGCCGATCTCGCGGCGGCC
>JAEEGL016291552.1_pt1 | contig 12479 bp, 15 predicted proteins | sample 9134231 | NCBI WGS metagenome assembly JAEEGL01 (sample SAMN16246548, study PRJNA631951) | gut metagenome | biome: gut microbiome; feature: rumen; material: fiber-attached | host: Bos | place: Iran: Karaj | collected 2018-10
ATATCTCAATGCATTGTATAAAGGTAAGAAAACTATCTGCGAAAGAGTTCTGAAACTTGATGCTGAGCGATACCAAAAAGGTGATTTACCATTGTCCAATTTGCTCAGCAAATATTGCTCGTATATCGTTGCAAGTAATAGGGAATAGCATTATAAACAGATAAATCGGAATTTATATGGTTATAATGATTAAAAGGTTTTTCATAAAATATTGGTGGACGTTTCCACTTTTGTTGGCATTGTCAATGCTAGCGTTAATCGTATTATTCACTAAAACACCGTCCATATTAGAAACTATTATTGGAGTCTTACTCCTTTTGGATGTTGTTGCGTTATTTACTTCATGGGTGTTTTTGATTATTAACAAAAAGTGGTTAAAGGTCCTTTTGTCTTTTATAGCATCCGCTGTTGTGGTTTGCATTCTATGGCTACCTCTTGTTTTAAGTGCAATGTCAGGACCTGATGGTTTCGGTAAGGAACACCCCATTCCAGAACAACTTGAATACAACTTGCCTTTATCTTATGAATCTGACAAGATTGAAGTTGTTGATAGTTTGGACACAAAAACATATTTGCAGATTTGGAACGATTTTCAAGGTGGTTTGTATAAATATGACTTCTATTATGGTAGTTTAGAATCAGGCGACATATTTCTCCGTTGTTATGAAGTCACAAGTAACACGCCACTTTCAGAAGACAGGCTTATTGAACAAAGCCGAGTAAAAATTTCTCCACAAAAACAGTTTGGGAAGGTTGTGAATAAGCAGTCATTTACTATCTATGAAGGTGACTGGGATGATTATTATGCAGCCCGTATAGAAGTATGGTTCAAAAGTTCCGAAACTAATAAAGAAAGCAAGCTAATGGAAAAAGTATATCGTGTTGAGGGATGGATGAGGTAAGAAAGTATATTCCTATTTCGCGAAAAACATGAAGATGACATAGAAAAAGAAAATTCTGCTGTGTAATCACGTTTCGAACGTGCAGAATAGGCAGAATGAGTATAAAAGAGGGGAGGGGAGTGGCTACCGCCGGAAAAGTCGCAAGTTGTTCCTTACCCTCAAAGGGAGTATTAAAGAGGTGAGCCTCTACCTCCTGAGAGCATGTCCGGATGGCGCTCCCCTCCCTTCAAGGGGAGGGGTAGGGGTGGGGTCTGTAACTTCTTCAGCGAATCTTTTATCGGCTGTTCTTCTCGTTGGAAAAAGTTAGAGACCCCACCCCTGCCCCGGCTTCGCCCCACCGTCGCTTCGCTCCCCAATTGCTCCGGCCCCCGTCGCTTCGCTCCCCAATCGCTCCCTCCTCGCGATTGCCTCGCAATTGCCTTGAAGGGAGGGGAGTGGCTACCGCCGGAGAAGTCGCAAGTTGTTCCTTACCCTCAAAGGGAGTATTCAAGAGGTGAGATGCTACCGCCGGAGAGCATGTCCGGATGGCACTCCCCTCCCCTCGAGGGGAGGGGAGTGGCTACCGCCGGAGAAGTCGCAAGTTGTTCCTTACCCTCGAAGGGAGTATTCAAGAGGTGAGCTGCTACCGCCGGAGAGCATGGCAATCTACTTAGGGTGTGATGTCAGTATCTCTATTGACTTCTCTGGCGATCTCAGCCAGGACTCCTTGCATAGACGTGAACACCTGCTGATTACTGAATCGGAGTAAACGAATACCCTGACTACGGAGATATTCCGTTCGCTTTTCATTGTATTCGTATTTGTAATCGTGGCTGGAGCCATCTGTTTCAATGCCAAGTCTGTGCTCAGGGCAGTAGAAGTCAAGAATGAAGGGACCTACGCCTTGCTGACGACGAAATTTCATGCCACCAGTACCACGACCTTTCAAGGCACGCCAAAGCAAAGCTTCTGCCGAGGTCATATTGTTGCGCAGAGACTTACGTTGTTCTTTTTGCTCTGTAGCGTTTGCTTTTGCCGAAGGATAATTCATAGGTTCTTCATTTTATAACGGAGGACGTTCATATCCCAACCGCACGGAACAAATCGTGGTATGAAGCCATCGTGATTGTGCCGGAGGGAGTTGCTCGGCAGACCTATCTCCTCTTCCGATACTCTCTCGGGGTCATGGCCTTCATCCTTGTGAAGAAGCGGGTGAATGAGGCGGTTTCTGAGAAGTGCAGGCGGTAGGCTATCTCGACGATGGGGAGTGAGGTCTGCTGCAGCAGGTAAGAGGCCTCCATCAGGAGCATCTGGCTGATGTAGTCGACGACGGTGCGGCCTGATACCTCGCGGACAATCTGCGAGAGATAGCGCGGGGTGATGCAGAGCCGTGAGGCATAGAAGGCCACGTCGTGGTGTTCGGCGAAGTGGACTGGCACGAGCCGTAGGAAGTCGAAGAACAGCTCCTCGATGCGCTTGGGGAACCGGCGGTCTTGGATGGTGCGCTCCTGTATGGCGGTCAGTTCGAGCAGGAACAGACCGTAGGTGGTGCGGAGGCTCTCGCTGCGGAAGGGATGGTCGGGCGAGAGGAGGTAGCGGCGTATGATGCCCATCAGTTCCATCAGGTGCTGGATGTCATCTTCCGCTAGGGTCAAGCGCGGTTCGCTCAGCTCCACCGCAGGCAGGTAGGCGGCTCGGATGGCATCGCGCATGGTGGGTGACTCGAAGACGAAGTCCTTGTCGGCTACGAGGCATACGCCGCGATAATCGTCGGAGATGGCGAGGACACTTATCGTAATACCTGGCGTATATATAATAATGTCGTCCTTGGCGCAGCGCACTTCCCTCCCGTTGTATAGCATCGTCATCCACCCTTTCAGCACGATGGTGTAGCCGTAGGCGGCAATGGTTCCGGGCAAGTCGTTGGTTTCCACCAGCGAATTGTAGGCATTGGTGTCGACAATCAGCAGCTTTCCGTCCCAGTCGGGGATGGTGTCGTGGCCGTACTGCCACATCCAGGTGGCTTCTAGTCTGAACATGTTGCAGATGTATGATGGTTTGTGGGTGCAAATATACGAAGAATTTTTGAGTTATTTCCGTTTTAATCAATTTTTCTTCCTTTTGGGTCTACAATTGTATGAGTAATTATGTGTAACTTTGCGGCGTGATAGAAATCACACCACTTAGTATTCACATAAAAAGAAATCAGATGATGACAAAAGAAGAAGCATTGAAGCAGTTCGCCCAGTTAGGCGCTGTTTGGTTTGGCAACAGTAAGCAACATTTCGCCTTCTCGGCATACTGCCGTCTGCAGGGTTGGAACAAGCTGGCCGACAAGTGGAAGGAAGAGGCAGAGGAAGAGTGGGACGAGGCAGAGGAAGTGCTGAACCGTCTGGTTGAGCTAGGCTGCAAGCCTGCCGACCTGCAGGAGGCGATGAAGACCGTCGAGTTCCCGTTCTACGACGACCCGAAGCATCAGATAGAGTCGGACTACGAGCCTACTGCCGTGAAGCAGCTGAGCGAGCTGGCTGCGGCCTTCGCCGACGACTATCCCACGCAGAAGCTCATCCAGAAGTGGATTGACGATGAGCAGAGCCACATGGCCTGGGAGGCACAGTATCTGAACTACATCGAGAAGCTGGGCTACGAGAACTTCCTCACGGCGATGATGTAAAGTCTAATTTACTTTACCTCCATATCTCCTTTACTCCTCTACTCCTCAACAATTGATATTTGAAAATTATGAAAGAAAAAGTATTACAGGCCATGCGTGAGTTCGGTGCCCCCGTGAACGCAGGCAAGATTGCAGAAATTACTGGTATTGACCGCAAGGAGGTTGACAAGGCGTTTGCTGAGTTGAAAAAGGAAGGTGCCATTGTGTCGCCCGTCCGCTGCAAGTGGGAACCGAAGGAGAAGTGAGAGCAGCGTCAAGCTTGTTTGTGCGCTGCCGGGTCTCAAGTGTTTCCAGCCAGCTAAGTGACAAAAGGAGGGCTTAGGCTTTCTTTTTAAGGCAATGATGATATAGCAGTTGACCTACTGTGCGTCTACGCGTAGCAAAATTAATGAATAATTACAGGGCAATGATATGTTTATTTGTTTCACGCGAATGACCACAAATTATACGCGAATTTTTCATTAATTATATTTTTGAATAATGCGCGATTAATTGTATGCAAAAAAAGATTCACGACTCATTTACGTGTCATTTACGCTTATTTACGTAGCGTCGCAGACTAGAAATCAGGTCAACGGCTATATTCCATTTCAATGATGACCACGACATTAATCCTCGGGCTGCTGATTCCTCTGCTGGGTACGATGCTTGGAGCGGCATTCGTCTTTTTCATGAAGGACGACCTGTCGCCCCAAGTACAGAAGACATTGTTGGGCTTTGCCTCTGGCGTGATGGTGGCGGCATCGGTATGGTCGCTGCTGATACCAGCGATGGAGATGGAGGCTGACAGCGGCAAATGGAGCGTCATGCCAGCAGCCGTCGGATTTCTGCTAGGCATGGGATTCCTGTTGGCCCTCGACGAACTGACCCCCCACCTTCATGTTGGTTCCGACACACCAGAAGGCCCCCGTTCGCGGCTGTCGCGCACGGCGATGCTGGCCTTGGCCGTCACTATTCACAACCTGCCTGAGGGAATGGCTGTCGGCGTAGTGTTCGCAGGAGCGGGGGAGGGCGCGGCCGGCCTGTCGGTAGCCTCGGCGGTGGCTGTCTCGCTGGGCATTGCTATACAAAACGTGCCCGAAGGGGCCATCATCTCCATGCCCATGCGGGCAGAGGGCAACGGCAAGTGGCGCTCGTTCCTGATAGGCAGTCTGAGTGGCGCTGTGGAGCCTGTAGGAGCCGTTGCCGTCATGTTGCTGGCCTCGCTGCTCATGCCCGTCATGCCCTATATGCTCGCCTTTGCCGCAGGCGCCATGTTCTACGTCGTCATCGAGGAACTGATACCCGAAGCCTCCAGCGGTCGGCACTCCAATCTCAGCACCATCGGCTTTGCCATCGGCTTCGTGCTGATGATGGTGCTCGACGTTGTGATGGGCTAATTGTAACTGAGTCATTTTAAAACCACTATTATTATGGAAATCAAAGCTATCAAGGCCGTGCGCATGTATGACCACGGCTTCATGCATCAGCCTTTCGCCTTTGGCGGAGAGGAAGGTAAGGACATGTTCGACGAGCAGATCATCTATCGCAGCTCGCTCCAGAACTTCCTCATCGAGACCGACGAAGGTGTCATCCTCGTCGACACGGGCTTCAAGACCGGCATGTCGGCCCCAGCGAAGAAGCTGGGCGCACCACTCTATATGGGCGACAAGGTGAACGACTATATGGCGTCGTTCGCTGCATTGGGCTACAAGCCTGAGCAGGTGACAAAAATCCTCATCACCCACAAGCATGGCGATCACTCCGAATGCATCGCAGAGTTTCCCAACGCCAAGGTCTATATCTCGCCTGAGGATGCCGACGCAATGAACCTTCCGGAGGGAGGTAACATCGTGCGTTCGGAATATAACGAATCCTACAAGAACTTCCCCCGTGCCGAGCAGGTGGCTCCCGGTCTTTGGTTCATCGAGGCCAAGGGCCACACCAAGGGTAACAGCATCGTCGTCCTGGAGCACGACGGACTCTGCTACATGTTCCACGGCGACGTAACCTACTGTGACGCAGCCCTGAAGGCCAACAAGCTGTCAATTGTCTTCGAGGATAAAGCTGCTGCCCGCGAGACCCTCGACCGCGTGCGCACTTTCATCAAGAACAATCCCACCGTCTATCTCTCCACCCATTGCCCCGAAGGCTACGAGAATCTGGAGATGAAACGCGTGATGAAACTATGACAGTTTCTGCACATAGTCTTTCGCAATTTGCAGGACATGCTGCGATTGGACAACGTAAGTTCTCAACGGAATCAGCCTCCCGCATCGCTGCGAGAGGCTGACATGATGTTCTAATCTGTAGGAGAGTATTGATGATGCTCCTGCTATAGACTTACTTCTGGAACGACCAGGCCATCAAGCAGATTGATGATGCGCTGGGCATAGCCGGCGTCTTGCTCGGAGTGGGTGACCATCACGACGGTAGTGTCCTCATGATTCTCACCGTAGAGACTGACACACAATCTGTACTTATTATTATCAGCTCCCTGCTCATTCTGAAATTACGTGACAATCCTTCGTCGATTTTGCTCTCAAAAGTAAAAGCCCCCCGTCAATTAACTTTCAAAAGTAAAATATGCGATATTTTTTTGATATTCCAAAGCGCCATACGTTACTTGACCTGGCGGAGTATCATTATACACACACGGGGGCACCCATCTGTTCCTTGACGAAGTACACAAATATAGGGGTGGCAACAGGAAATAAAGAATTTATTCGACTCTTGTCCAGATTTGCATGTCGTGGTAACGGGTTCTTCCATGCTCAGGCTGGAAGAGTCGCTGGTCGGCGACCTGTCACGCCGACATCATCAATATACTCTGGAGGGTCTGTCGTTCAGGGAGTATCTGGAGTTGGAACAGGTGGCTCATCTACCTGTGTTGTCATTAGAGACCGTGCTGAACGACCACTTCATGCAGGCATCCCAGATTACTTCAAAGGTTAAGGTGCTCGGTCATTTTGAGAAATATGTAGAGACCGGCTATTATCCTTTTTATCGTGAGGAAGGTGACGGATTTTCCGACCGTCTTGGTTGCGGATGGCAGATGGCTTTTCGAGGCCGGTGGAAAGAACAAGCGATTCACACAGATAAAGGGTATTGAAAACAGCTATGTTGTTGCAGACAAGGTAGATATCGGGCATGGAAGCAAGATACCTCTTTGGCTTTTCGGTATGCTTTATTAGTGTTTTTGCGTGGGACAGACAATCAGACAAATCGGAAAGTTTCTTAAAACTTTGGGCAAAAATGCATAATATTCAAAGAAATTGATTATCTTTGTGGTGTATTTTACAAACTAACAACATACACGCTCATGAATATACTCATTCTGCAGGCCTCGCCACGTGCGAATGGCAACACCGCCTGGATGGCGGAAGAATACAAGAATGCTGCTGAGGCAGCTGGTCACAAAGTTTCATTGGTCAACGTATCGAAGAAGAAGATTGCAGGGTGTCTCGCTTGTGAGTATTGCCATCAACAGGGCAATGGCACCTGCATCCAGAAGGATGACATGCAGGAACTCTATCCCCTGATGGCCGAGGCCGAGGTGCTTGTCTTGGCAGCCCCCATCTACTATTTCACCCTCAATGCACAGATTCAGGCTCCCATCCAGCGCATGTACTGCGTGAACGCCCCAGCCAAGGTGAAGAAGATGGCTCTGCTGACATCATCATACTCTCCGGGTGTCTATGACGGGGCCATTGCCGAATATCACGACATCTGCAACTACTGGCACGCAGAAGATACAGGTATCGTAACCGCTAAGATTGATGAGCAGAAAACTGACGAGACCCGACAGAAGGTGATAGCTCTTGTCAGCAAGATTTGATGCTCTCCGTCTTGTATGCCTGGAGCGACGAGACCAAGAAACTACTCCGTAGGCCGAACATCCCTGAGCATCTTTATCCTCTTACTGAAGTATGAGGTGCCGATGTCCTCATGGCAAGGGTGATTGCTTCTCCGACCGACTTCCGTCTCCTATTCTCATCTTTGAGGAACAGATTAAAGCCCCCTGATCTTGAGGATTTATAACGACCTGACAATGTCGAGGAATTCGGAAAGATTGCGTACTTCAACCTTTGGAAATTCATAACGGTCAAGTTCACGGAAATGTCGGTCGTTGCTAACAATATAAGTTGCTCTAATTAGGCTCCTATGCCTGGCAACTTATTTTGCCTTTGCAGCTTGCCCGGAGGGGACTGCTGCGGTTGAAAGTCTCTGCACTAGTACAGAATAATAGTTTCCCCCTCCGGGTGGTCAGTCTTCCTTTCTACGGACAAAGGTACAGACTTTCCACGGATTGTCAAAGTTTTTCAATGAGATCTTCTTAACGAGTGATCACCTATCTCAATGACGCTGCAAAGTTAGAGTACAGTTCGGTTTGTTTTGCCTTGTTTTTATAGTCCTGATTTTCTGATTTTCTCGTCAAGTGGTTTCGGCAGGGCATGGCGGTTGAGGAACAGATAGGTGGTGTTCAGCGCTATGTAGTCGCGTGACATGTACCATGTGCCTTTGTAGTCGCCGCTCTCGCCCCAAGAGTTCTTCACTATGTAGTATGGCTTACCCTGCTCGTCGACAGCTTTGCCATAGATGAGCATCACGTGGTCGTAGGTGAACCGCCAGTCATCCCACTGCTCCTGCCGCATCTGCTGTGTCGGCACCACGCCGTCGGGGAGCATGGCTAATCCTATCCGTGTGAAATCGCCAGTGACGTCGCCTCCCCAGGCCACCGTATAGCCTGCGTCCAGAGCGTCGTCGATAACCGCCATCAGTTGCTCGATGGGGATGTTATAGCTGGGCTTCAACCGCCATTTGTAGGGCGCTTCAATGATGAACCACCGGTTGAAGGGATGATGCGTAAAGCTGGTCAGGCTTACATAGTCATCCAGGTTTAGGCCAAGTGTCTCTGCAAACGACCTCGGGGTTAACGTCTTTCCTTCGTAGACAAACGACTCGGGGCAGCGCCCGACGTACCGCTCAATGACTGCCAGCACACTGTCGCGCCAATTCGGCAGCGGCTCCTTCGCCTCCTTGCGGACGATGCTGCTCACCCTGCGCTCCAGCTCGGGGAAGAAGACCTTGAAGTTCGCCAGCGAATCGCCTGTCAGCGAGCCTGGTGCGGGCATGGCGTTCTCCGGACAGATGCCGTGCTGTCGTATCACCTCCAGCACGTCATCACAAGAGCCTCCTTCCGAAATCTGGCTGTAGCCGTGCATCCGCACATAGTGCGTCGCACAGTCCATATAGTCCTTGTTCACCACGAACATCTCGCACAGGTCGTATGTCTTTCCTGTCTTGCGCAATATCTCGCTCTCGAAGTAGCCCAGCGTGGCGTAAGCCCAGCAAGTCCCGCTGCGGTATTGGTTCTTCACTGAGGTTATCGGATTCTGCCTCATCACGGTGAAGGTTTTCTTCACCTGTGTGTCAACAGCACCTTTCTGTAGGTTCTCCTGTGCCGATGCCGACGCTGCCAGCATCATTGCCGCAATCAATGTCAATACTCTCATGATGGTTTCTATTTTTTTGTAGTATTCCGTCTTACCGTTACCTGTGAGGGGAAGCAGAAAGCAGGGTCTCCTCGATGTCCGATGGTGAAGCTCATGTTCTGTTCGGTGCGTGGCAGTCGCCCTTGATATACGGTTTGCTTTCCCCACTTTACTTTGACAGGACGGTCAAGATTGACAATGCTGTCGTTGAGATAAAGTGTAATGGAAGTATAGTCGTCGGAGTCGATGCTGACGGTGTTCCCCTTGACAGAAACGCGTACTTCTGCACCTTTCTTCGTCTCTTCTTCTGGCACGCCAAGCCAGTAGAAATGTGTATGGCCACGGTCACCCTGCACCCATACCACTGTCTTGGGATACGGGTTACGCCGGTGCTGTGCCATCCACGGCAATGCAGCCTTGTCTTCAAGATCCATCCAGTGGGGTTTGCCCGGCAGAATATGCGTCTCATGGACGTACCCTTGCGGGTCTGCCTGCTGCAGGGAGTCCATCTCCACACCCCGCTCTGCATCGACGCGGTTGCGGTCGTAGGCCGCGTCGTCACCACCACACCATATCATGAATGGCAGGTTGCGCAAAGAGCGTAGGTTGACATCGCCGGGATGTCCCGCCATCATCGACGCCGCCGCCCAGCGGTCGGCCATGCGTGGTGCCATGCGCCAGACGCCATCCCCTCCGGCAGAGTAGCCGAGGAGGTAGACCTTGTTGGGATTCACATGATGGAGGGCAACCATTGTCCGTATCAACTCGTCAAACATACTGTCGATGGGTGGTTTGAACCACATGTCCCAATCATCCCATGGAGCGCGTGGCGCCACATAGATTCCTTCGGCGGGCTGGTATAGTCTTTTCTGGTTCTCCCATTGGCTGTCGTTGAGTGCTGTCGGCGCATTGCCCCCGCCGTGCATCGAGATCCACAGGCTGCGCCCGTCGGCAGGTTCCTCGCCAAACACCTTGGCATCGTATCGCAGGTGCAGGTCACCTTGTGTGATGCAGTGTGCCTCGTCGTTATGCTTCAGGAGCGAGGCCTCTCTGGAAAGCCACTCTGCCACAATCCGCTCGCGGCACTGCTCGGCTTCGGCTCTCGACAGCCCTTTCTGTTGAGCTTTTCCATCCGGCATGAAACCCAACAGCACTATCACGATGCTGATGATATGTTCTCTTCTGTTCATTGCATATTCTCTATTACCTGTTTGCCTTACCATCAATGACGTGGCAAAGGTAAGCATAAAATCTGAGAAAACCACTCCTTTTGGAGGAGTATTTTAAGTGAGAGCACTTTTTCCCCGTTTTTTCAGGTTCTGTTATCGACAAAGAGCCAGGTCATCGATGTACGTTCTACGGCTATCAAAGCGCGAGATTGCGGGTTCGTCATCAGGCTTTTTCCCTGTATTTTTCGATAGGAAACTGTCATTCCGTCATTTTCTTGGCTATTTGCCTTATTCTGTGTCGATTATCTCTCTGAAAACCGTCATTCTTCCGTCATAAACCGTCAGCCTTTTCTCGAAAATAATGTTAATACGCGTCCAAACGGAGGCTGTTTTCTGAAAAATGCGAACGCCTTTTTCTAAAAAAGCGTTCGCATTTTTCGAAATAGCGCCTCCGTTCTCCTGACGAAGCCCCCTGACGGATAATGACGGATAATGACAGATAGCTCCCCGTTCCGTCACGCTTTTCTTCCTGACGTACAGTTCGTTACAAGAAAAACTGACAGTTTGAAGGTATTGTAACTACTTTCTCATTAAAAGACTGATTGTCATTGCCGCGAAGTCTGTCCGGCAAACTCGTGAGTGGCTGATTTTGCCCGACGCAGGCAAATAATCACCTTCCGATTTGGCGAATCCAACTTCATTTTGTAAAAGTTGGATAAAATCGCAAACCTTTTGTAAATAAATAATGGTGCTATTTGGTTATGTTGCGTACCAAGTGCAACTATAATCATTTTACTTTGAGTCTAAAAACAGTTCTTGAAGATGCTCTTTTCACAAAAAAAAACATAAATCGAGCCACAAAACGGCAAATAATTCTAATAACCAAAGGTTATTCGAGAGATTTTGGCTATCTTTGTAGCCAATAACGGACAATCCGGGTTTTAGAATCTCATAGAGTTAAAAGGCAAGATGGATACGGCCGGGAGAACCTATAAACATATAAAGAAAGAATGGTCAATATACGAAAACTCGAAGCCGAACTTTGGGAATCGGCAGATCTGTTGAGGCAAGGCAGTAAGCTGACGAGCAGCCAGTATTGCATGCCTGTGTTGGCTTTGCTGTTCCTGCGCTATGCCTACAGCCGCTATAAGATGGTGGAGGAAGAAATCTTGGAGAACCGCCCCAGTCCCCGCTCGGTCGGATTTGCAATCCGACCGCTTCGAATATAAGCATTTGTAATGCGGAACACCCGAAACAAAAAAAACTATGGCAACATTAGGATTAACAAAAGAACTTTACTTCACCACTTCGACAGTGATTGACTGGATGGACGTATTTACGCGACCTGCTTATAAGCAAATCATCGTTGAATCGCTGAAGTATTGCCAGGCGCAAAAAGGACTTGAAATATATGCCTGGGTGTTGATGACAAACCATCTACACATGATTGTGGGCATGGCAAACAACCAATCAACCATCCTAATTGGTGACGTGCTTCGCGACTTCAAGAAGTTTACCAGCAAAGCTATAGTAAAAGCCATACAAGACAACGAGACAGAAAGCCGCAAAGAGTGGTTATTGGACCGATGCTGGTTTCGTGGAGCCAACGATGCGAAAATAAAAAACTACAAGTTCTGGCAAGACGGAAGCTATATAGAAACCATTCATTCTTACGAATTCTATAAAGAAAAGCTCAACTATATACACATGAATCCCGTAAGGCAGGAAATAGTGGAAGAACCAGAAGATTACATCTATAGCTCAGCACGGAATTACTGTGGACAGAATGGTCTGATAAATGCTGTTGTACAGCCATAAGTGATATAGAATATGGAAAAAAGTTGTTGTCGCATTGCAAATGCTTATATTCAGAGCGGTCGGATTGCAAATCCGACCGAGCGGAATTACTGTGTACAGAATGGGCTGATAAATGCTGTTGTACAGCCATAAGTGATATAGAATATGGAAAAAGTTGTTGTCGCATTGCAAATGCTTATATTCAGAGCGGTCGGATTGCAAATCCGACCGAGCGGAGGATGAGGTATGAGTGAGTGGAAGAAAGTGAAGTTAGGAGATGTCTGTGAGCGTGTTACGCCCGCTCGGTCGGATTTGCAATCCGACCGCTTCGAATATAAGCATTTGTAATGCGCCATAAATAATCATTTAACCCGGATTGCATTTGAATAAACATTAAAGGTTAAATAATGTTGTAGAAAGGTGCCTTTTGGATGTGTTTTTGCGGTTATGGCTTTCTGATTTGGCTAAAGTTTGCTAAAATCTG
>JAEEGL016729224.1_pt1 | contig 12479 bp, 11 predicted proteins | sample 9134231 | NCBI WGS metagenome assembly JAEEGL01 (sample SAMN16246548, study PRJNA631951) | gut metagenome | biome: gut microbiome; feature: rumen; material: fiber-attached | host: Bos | place: Iran: Karaj | collected 2018-10
ATATAAGGCAGTTGGAGACAGATATGAATTTTTGAGAACTCAAAAAGAAGACTTGGAAGCATCGCAAGAGTCACTTGAGAAGATTATTTCTGACATGGTTGAACTTATGAAAATTCAATTTGCTCAAAACTTTGAGTTGATTAATAAAAACTTTAGCGAAGTATTTGTTGAACTATTCGGAGGCGGAAGAGCAGAGTTAATTTTATCAGATACTAATAATATCTTAGAAAGCGGAATTGAAATAGAAGTTCAACCACCTGGAAAGAAACTTCAAAACATGATGCTTTTATCTGGTGGAGAAAGAGCGTTCACGGCTATAGCATTGCTGTTTGCTATTCTTAAATTATCTCCATCTCCATTCTGCATACTAGATGAGATTGAAGCGGCATTAGATGATGTTAACGTATATAGATTTGCAGATTATCTTAAAAAATTTGCAGAAAGTACACAATTCTTGCTAATCACTCATAGAAAAGGTAGCATGGAATCAGCTAATACAGTTTATGGTGCAACAATGCAAGAACATGGTATAACCAAACTTGTTTCTATGAAACTAGATGAAGCAAAGTAGTTGTTTTGGTAATGAAAGGTAAGTTAAGTAAGTGTTTAGAAATTTAGTTAGTAAAAAGATAAATATAGTATCGTATATAATTACATTTCTAGTTGGCCTGGGTTCGGTATTGCTTGGTATTGCATCACTTGGTACTGCTTTTGTCGCCGCCTTGGTAGATCAGAAAATACCGATACTTATATCTTTTGTAATTTCTTTTGTAATTTATTTTATTGGATTTGGATTAAATGGTGCACTTGGATTTTTGATTTCAATAATACTATTTGCACTATTTGTATCTATTTCCAAAAACAAAGAATCAATATATAAAAAAGCTGTGCGTTTTGCTTTATCTCAGATTATTTCAATTATATTTTTAATATTAGTTGGACTAGATAAGGCACCAAATGTTCTTTTAATGATGTTTAATTTAATAACTGGCACAGCATTAATGATTGTTTTTTCGTTTGGACTTAAAGCAAATATTAAAATAAAGAATAGAGAAAAAACAAATATAGAAGAATTAATATCAGCTGGCATTTTGTTTGCTGCGTTATTTTCAGGAACAGCACTATTTAAATTTGCCGGACTTACAATTTTCTCTATTGTTTGCATTTTAACATTGATGCTATTGTGTTGGAAAAAAACAGCTATTTTTACACTTATTAGTTCATTGGTGATGGCAGTATTTTTTATTGTTATTGCCGGTGAACAGCTAGTATATTTGTTGTTGTTTTTAATTGCTGGATTTGCTAGCATGCTTTTATCAAAAGCTGGAAGAAAAGGAATTATAATCGGTCTTTTATTTACTATGTTTTATTGTTTGTTTTTTGCACCGACAAAGGACAAAGTTTATTCGCAACTAGGATATAATAGATATGTTATTGAAGACTTTAATGCATTCCTAAAAGAACAAAACAGTTCAAATGAAGAATCAATAAATGGTGTAAATTTTTATGATTTAGAAAAGATGGTTGATGAAATTGTTAATTCACCATATACGCTTATCATGAAAGAGATGCTTATTGGATTTATAATTTTATTAATTCTTCCAAACTCTTTCTATAAATCATATGAAAATATTACTAAAGATATAATGTCAAAATATGAATTTAATGGAATAAAGAGTTTTAAGCCATATACTATTTATTTATTAAATCCTGGCAAAAATAATGAAGAACCAAAAGAAAATGAATCTGAAAACAAGAGTAAAACTACAAACAAGAAGAAAACAAAAGGAAAATCAAATAAAAAACAAAAAAGAGTTGATTAAAATCAACTCTTTTTTATATGGTGAGCCCGGAGGGATTCGAACCCCCGACCCACGCCTTAGAAGGGCGTTGCTCTATCCAGCTGAGCTACGGACCCATATATCGCCACAAGCGACGATATTTATATTAGCATCTTATGTAAAAAAAGTCAATAAAAACTGAATTTTATTTGTGAAATCTAGAATTATACCTTTTTACATTAAAGAGATGCCTGCTTTTGGCCTTTTTGTGTTTAGAAACATTTAAAAAACATATAATAACCACAATTAGGATAATTACTATCAATATAAGCAACGCTACTTTTAATATATCCCATGCTGTTATAGGAGGTATTTCTTCTATGGTTTTATCGGCAATAAGCCCAACCGTATATGTAATCCCATATATGTCATAAGTGATTTTACCAAGGCTATCTCCGCTAAATACGGGTGCAACCAGGCTGTCTTTTAAAGTAGTAATAGATTCAAAGTCGGATACAGATGAATCTTTGTCGATTAAGACAATAAGATCTCCAGATGTTATAGCAGATACTTCTGCATTTTCATCTTTTGCATTTTCAACCTTGATTTTTTTAATTATAGTCCCTTTGCTTAAAAATGTTGTTTGAGAGAAAGATTCAAAGCCTTTATCAAACAATAACATTGTGTCATTATATCTTTGACTAGCATTTGATTCATCTTGACTTCCGCCTAAAACTGTACAAATTAAAGTAATATCCCCACTTGATGCAGAAGAGACAAGACAATTTTTTGCTTCTTTTGTATATCCTGTTTTTCCACCATTACAATTATCATAAAAATACAAGCTAGAAGGATTAATTAATTTATTTGAATTTTTAAATACTCTATCTTCTTTTTCATATTTTTCAGATGTTGGAAGAGAACAACTTTCAAGAGAAATAATACGTCTAAAGTCTTCAAAATTATCATAAGCATATTTATACATAATAGTTATATCGTGCGCGCACGAATAATGATTATCGTCATGTAAGCCACTAGGATTCACAAAATGAGTGTCTTTGCATCCAAGTTCAAGAGCTTTTTTATTCATCATATCAGCAAAATTAGATACTGTTCCACCAATATATTCGGCCAAAACATTTGCAGCTTCATTTCCGTGAAGCTACTAACATACATTGTAGTAGATTATCAACGGTGATAACTTCACCAACCTGGACTGCTGTGTTGCTCCCGCCAGAAGGAACAGACATAATTGCATCATAACTTGCTGTGACTCTATCTGTGATTTTGCCATTTTCTAAAACCAAAATTGCAGTCATTATTTTTGTTGTGCTAGCTGGAGGTACATGTGTATAAGCGTCCTTTTCATACAATGTTCTTCCGAGTCAAATTATCTATTAAAAAGACATTTGGGCAGTCTATGGATATATTTTTATCAAAAGCATAACAACAAGATGGAATTATAAAGATTAAAAATAACAATATAAGATATTTTTTCATAAAAACCTCCAAAAATATTTTATAAAAATGACAATAAAAAAACAAGAAAAATCATTTGATGTACTACTTTTTACCAACTTTATTGAAAATGCAAATCCGGTAATATATAATAAAAATCGTAAAAAACTACAATTAAAAGGAGCAAAAATGGAAATAAAAGCAAAGCATATTGTTTATGTGGGGGCTTTTATTGTGCTGGCAATTGTAGGGGCAAAATTTATAAAAGATGATAGTATCGTTATTACGAATGAAGAAATGAATGTTATTAGTTCTGGCGAAGTACTCGAAGAATATATTTATGTTCATATAGATGGTGCTATTAAAGAACCTCGGAATAAAGAAAGTTCTTAAAGGAACTAGAATATTTGAGTTAATAGAATTATCTCGGTGGAGAATTAGATGATGCGGACATATCTAGAATTAATCTTTCTAGCATCTTAAAAGATGAACAAAAAATAATTGTTCCATACAAAGTGATTGAACAAAAAGATTTAGGTTCATCAAACAAGATTCAAAAAAACAAGACAACATTAAATAATGCTTCTCAAATTAATATTAATTATGCTAACCAACCAGAATTAGAAAAACTAACTGGAATAGGGCCGGCTATGGCAGGTAGAATCATTTCATATAGAGAAGAAAATGGGCTTTTCAATTCTATAGAAGATGTTAAAAATGTCAGTCGGAATTGGTGATGCTAAATTCAATAAAATTAAAGATGAAATAACAATATAAGGAGGGATAGGTTTGAATATAAATGAAATAATTAGAAAAAAGAGAGATCAGGAAGAACTTTCTAAAGAAGAGATTGATTATTTTATTAAAGAATATTCTGCTGGAAATATTCCCGATTATCAGGCATCAAGTTTGTTGATGGCGATTTTCTTGAATGGAATGTCACAAAGAGAAATATTTGATTTAACAATGGCGATGGCAAATTCTGGTGATACTATTAGTTTATCATCTATACCAGGAATTAAAGTCGATAAGCATAGTACAGGCGGAATTGGAGATAAAGTCACATTAGTAGTGATGCCATTAATAGCAAGTCTTGGGGTTCCGGTTGCAAAGATGTCTGGAAGAGGACTTGGATATACACAAGGAACAATAGATAAATTGGAATCTATTCCTGGTTTTAGAACGAATATTTCAATTGGCGAATTTGTATCGAATGTCGAAAATATTGGAATTTCTATTATGGCACAACAAGAAAGCATTGCAATAGCAGATAAAAAATTATATGCATTAAGAGATGTAACAGCAACAACAGAGAGCATCCCTTTGATTGCTTCTTCAATAATGAGTAAAAAGATTGCATCTGGTGCGGATAAGATATTATTAGAAGTAACATGTGGAAGTGGAGCTTTTATGGATTCAGAATCACGCGCTAAAGTATTAGCAGAGACGATGGTAAATATTGGAAAACAAGTTGGAAAAGAAACAATAGCAGTAATTACAAATATGAATCAACCTTTGGGAAGATATTGTGGAAATAGCTTGGAAGTTATGGAAGCAATTAATATTTTAAAAGGAAAAGGCGAAGAAGATGTAGTTAAAGTATGTACCATTTTAGGCGCATATATGTTAAAACTTGCCGGCAAAGGAGATAATTTAGGAAATAATTTTAGGTTAATTCAAAATAATATCGAAAATGGTGCTGGACTTAAAAAATTTAAAGAGCTTATTGAAAAGCAAGGCGGAGATAGTAGTATTTTGGATTCACCTGAATTACTAAATATGGCGAAATTTAAAACACCTGTTATATCACAAGAAAATGGTATAATATATGCAATTAAGTGTAAAAATATTGGACAAGCGATTGTTAATATGGGTGGAGGAAGGCAAAAGAAGGAAGATTTCATAGATAACACTGTTGGAATAGAAGTGTTAAAGAAGATTGGCGATCATGTTGAGGCTGGAGAACCATTATTATATATTTATAGTAATGATGAAGAAAAAGCCAAAAAAGAAGCTATTAAACTTCAAAGATCATTTAAATTAGGCAGCGTTGAGGTTCCAAAGATAGAAGAAATAATAGATGTAATAGAATAAAATGTGGAGGTTAAAATGAGAGTAAAAGGATTAATTTTATTAATAGTTTTGTTGTTATCATTATTTAGCATATGTTATGCAGTTGAATTTACTGATTTAGGATTTGATGAAGGATCACAAAGTTACAAAGTGGCGGTAGAAAAATTGTGTGAAAAAGGCGCTATAACAGGCTATCCAGATGGAACATTTAAACCATCAAATAATATCACAAGAGCTGAAATCACAAAGATTATAATAAAAGCATTTGATATAGAATTAGTTGATAGTGGAGAAACAAATTTTAAAGACATTGATCCTAACAAATGGTATGCATCATATGTAAATACAGGAGTTAAGAATAGATTCATAGTTGGTTATGAAGATAATACTTTTAGACCAGATGAAAATGTTAGTTATGCAGAACTTGTGACGATGATTTGCAATGTAATGAAAGAAAAAGTATCTTCAAAAGAAGGAACAAAATGGTATGAAGCATATTGGAACACTGCATCTGACAAAGGATTTTTCAAGAACTATAATGCAAATGATTTAATACCAGATAATAAGGCAAAAAGAATTAGTGTAGCACTAATTACATATAATGCTTTAAATGGTGAGAAAATAGAAGAAAAGAAAGATGAAGAGAAAAAAGAGGAAAAACAAGAAGAACCAGTTAAAGAAACATCTTCTTTAAGCACTTCAAAGTATTATGCTGGAGTAGTAGAAACACAAATCGAGGCTAGGGGAAAAGATTTCTTTGATTTAGATGTTTTTGGCGAAGGCTTACTAAAAATAAGCGTTTTAAAATCAGATAAAATGCCAGACTATAAGTCATTATTAATATTCAAAGTTAAATCAAATAGCAGCATAAGCATCAAAAAAGAGCTAAAGATTAAAGATTTAGATAATAATTATTTACTTGTTATCGAAGTAGATGATGATGCCGTTTCTTTTGAAGGAACGAAAGAGTATTTAGATATAGCCGAAGCTAAAATTAAATATAATGGTTCAAATTTAAATCTTAATAAATACACTTTCTTTGAAATAGATGTTGATCCAAACAATCAAGATGAGTACGAATTTACAGGATGTGAAGTAAAAGAATTAAAAGATGTTAAATTCAAAAAAGATGATAGAGTAATATTTGATGTTTCAAATAAGTTGTGCTATGTAATAAAAGGAATGGAAAAAGAGGATTAGAATTAGATAACATATAAATTAAATTTATCTTACAAAAAAGGGCTGTCAATTGACAGCTCTTTTTTGTATTCATATAATTTTGTATAGGAAAAATGGGTTATTATAATCTTTTACATTGGAAATTATTTGGAGGCTTGATACGAATGAAAAATTATAAAAAAATCTTGCTTACTTTTGGATTGATAGGGTTAATAGCGCTAGGTGGTCAAAAGGCTTATGCTGTAAATTTTTATGATACTTTGGGCACTAGATACGAAGGCGCTGTAGAAAGACTTGCTGAATTAAAAATTGTAACAGGTGTTTCTAAGAACTCTTTTGATCCTGAAAGAAAGGTTACAAGAGCTGAGTTTGCGAAAATGTATATAGAATCAGCTTTGAAACCAGCTGAAATAGAAGCTCTTATAATTGATGATGCCAATGTAATCGGCTTTAAAGATGTCAAAAAAGAAGAATGGTACTATAAATATATAGTTTGTGCTGTTAATAAAGGTTTTATGAAAGGCTACGAAGATGGCACGTTTAAACCAGATAAAGAAGTAACTTATGCAGAAATATCTAAGATGGTTACTTTAGCATTGGGACATGATTACTTAACGGTTGATACAGAAAATGCATGGTACACAAACTATGTAGATAAAATGTATTCAGAAGGATTATTTAGAAACGTTTTATTTAAAGAAATTACAGATCCTGCAACAAGAGGTAATGTAGCTAATATTATTTGGAATATGCTAAGAGCTGATGTGTGGAAAATGGTAAAAAGAAGTGATGCTGATGGATTTGTGTATGTTAATACATACAACAATTTATTTAGTCACAAAATAATTGATCACGTTCTTTTATTAAATGCTAAAATTCAAGGGTTTAAAGAAATAAATGGAAATATATATGTAACTATCAAAGATACAAATTATAAATTATTCGATCAATCTACACAAATCACTTTTTCTATGATTGGTGGATATTCAGACGTATTGCTAAAAAGAGTTGAATATCCTGGCGAAGTAGTAAGATATGAAGCGGTTGGAATATCTACAGATATAGGTTCAACCTTACATGAAGGAACATATAAAAAGCTTAAAGAAGAAGGTTTTGATTTAACAAATAAATATAGATTAAGTAGTGATACAGACTATGCATACTTATATCATAACGAAAATGATTCATCTTATTCAGATAGAGCTGTAGGAATTAAGATGAATAATGTTACTATAATTAAAAAGTCAAAAGTTACTGATACTGCTGAAAAAATAGATGAAAGTGATAAATCACATAGTTCTACAAAGAACCAATTTGAAGATGATCCAATAAGCTATAGATATGACAAATTAGACAAGGTATTTACGAGAGAAATTGATATAAACGAAGGCGAAAAGAAAATCGAAGGAAATGCACTTTTGTTTAAAAACAACCAAAGAGTCGAGTGGTCTTCTTTAAAAGAAGGAGATATTTTAGTTGAAGTTGCAAAGAACGAATATTACTTTATTGCTTCAACAGAAAGTACAACCACTGTTCTAAAAGAATATAACAAGAAAAAAGGCGAATATAGCATAACGACTTCAAGTGGAACTTACGAAACATATGCTCAAACTAGATATCTAGATTATTTTTCAGATAAAGTATACACATTTAATTCATTGAAAGATTCAAAACTAAAAGAAGCAATTGATAAAAAAGTTAGATTGACATTCGATATGTCCGATAGAGTAGTAAAGATTGAATTGTTAGAAGATAAAGTAGACACCAAAGAGTTAAACATGGGTATTTTTATGAATCTAACAGTATTATCAAAAGACAAAAATGCGAGAAATAAATTAACTATTTATCAAAATGGAAAATCAAAAGCATATAATACAAGCATGTCAAGCATAAGTGTAGATCCAGGTGCTTTAATTGTATACACTTATGATGATAAGAATCCTGGAATTATAAAAAGCGTAAAGTCTGCTTCTGGAAAAGTTAAACTAACAGACAAGATAGTAATAGATAAATATAAGACATCAGATCTTCAAAATAGTGTTAAATATTTTGATGAAGAAGATGAATTAAGCATAACAGCAATTAAATATCATTATAAGTTTGGAAAATACGAAAACCCATCAAGTTTTGATATTGAAACAATCACAATTAGTGAGTATTTGGGATATAAAGATGCAGATACAACTTCTTATGCAATTGTTGATTCTGAAGATGTTATAAAGCAAATATTTGTTGAAGATCGTACAGAAAAATCTACTACATATTATGGCGTGGTTAATAAGATTTCGAAAGATTCAAAGAGTGGAAAAATAACAGTAAAAGTTGATGTTGTAGGAGTAAAGAGCTTACAAGAATACGAATATACTGGAAGAATTGACTTTATTGAAGGAGACTTTATTAAATTTGTTTCTGAAAAAGGAGACAAGCTAGAATACAAAGAGAAATTTACGATAGGAGTACTTGGATATTACAAAGACTTAGAAGTAATATCTTCTTCAATAGATTCTAAAACCAAGAAGGTAACAAGTTATAACCTTTCTAACGACAGTTTACTTGACGTAACAGATTGGAAAATAATTACTGAAGGAGAAGAATATAACCTAAACGCTTATGATGTATTTTTGCTTACAATTGGAAAAATAGATGATACACAGGCTCTTTGCTTTAAAAAGACAGAAAATGTAAAACCATCAAATATTAAGCTTGAAAATGGTGATTTGATAGCTATAAATGAGATTGAGGGTACGGTTATTATCTATAGAGGCTACGAGAAAAAATAATTAAATATTTCTAAATCCTTTTATTTACATATAAATCAATAAATAATATAATTTTATATAGAAAAATCATCTAGATTTAACATGGATTTTTATGTAAGGATTGGTAAGAAAGAAATTGAAATATAAGAATTATTATAAAGTGTTGGGGCTTAGGGGACCAAGGGCTTCAGAGAACGATATTAAGTCGGCATTTAGAAAACTTGCCAAAAAATATCATCCGGACCAAAATCCTCAATACGAAGAAAAATTTAAAGATGTTAACGAAGCATATCAAGTTTTAGGTACTGAAAGGACAAAAAAACGTTACAATATAAGGTATTACTTACACTTTTTTCAAAATGGCATCGATATGCAAGGATTTAAAGATAGCATCAAAAACTTTGGAAATACTGAGTTTGCTAAGATTTTTATAGGAGAATATACAGATTTTGAAGATAGAATTCTCAGTAATCACGAAATAGACGCTAAGATTACTCTAGAAGAGGCATTTTTTGGAACAACTAAGCAGATACCCGTAAAATTAGAGACTGGTGAAGAAGAGCTTGTTTCGGTTAAAATACCTAGAGGAGTAACCAATGGGGCAAAAGTGTTACTAAAAAGAGACAATGGAGACCTGTATATTAGGCTAAATGTTTTAGAAAGCAAGCAATTTAAGCTAGAAGATAATAATTTAATAAAAAGTGTTAAAATTACGCCTAGTGACGCTGCTTTGGGTAACGAAATTAGTGTAAATTCAATTGATGGAATATATAAGCTTAAAATTCCAGTAGGGGCTCAAACAAACGACATTTTAAGCATCAAAGATGCTGGATTTATTAGTAAAGATGGAAAAAGGGGAGAGTTATTAGCAAAGCTTGTTATAGAGGTTCCAAAAGACTTATCAAAAGAGGAAAGAGAGCTATATAATAAGTTAAAAGCATTGCAAAAATAAGTAAAAGTAAATATAATAAGATTTCAGCTAGCGTTGACGTTTACATAAATTAGTGGTATAATGTAAATGTTAGTGAAAACTGACAGGCAAAAGAAAAGGAGTAGAAGAATATGGATATGTTTGATGGTAAAAAGGTATTTTCAGTCTTTGATAAACAAGGCATGAATACACTTGCTTTTCAAATCAATAAGAACATGGACAATGGAGTTGCAGTACTTTCTATTGAAAAGTTAAAGTCTTTTATAGAAAGCGTAGGAGAAGGTTATAGGAAAACATTCTTTTTTAATCCAGAACCACAAGATGAAGAACAAAAAGAAATAGTTTTTCTTACCATTAAGCCTGGCGAAGCAATTCTAAATGCTGGAGATTTTAAAGATGGCATTCTTAGAGTTGGTAAAAAACCAGGAAATATCAAATATTCTTCAATCAAGATTACTGGTGAAGAGTCTGAGTATAGAGAGTTTCAATATACACCAAACTTTAAAAGACCAATTGCAATAATTGATCCAATTCTTGGGGATGAGATTAAACCAGTAGTTTTCTTTGATACTAATACAAATAGTATTAAAGCGAGAATGAAAATTTTGCCTCATAAATCATATATCGCAATCGAAGTAGAGGATGATTAGTAATAAAGAAAGGATGATGAAATATGTCAAAGAAAAAAGGTGCACAAGCTAGATTAACAGAAAAAGAGTTGGAGGTAGATAACCCAGTAGTTATTGAAAACGATGGAAAGCAAGTTGCGTTCGATCAAAGAGTTAGACCACCTCAAGAAATGCCTTGCAATGACTCAAAAGGTACTAAAGTTATAGATAAAAACGGAAGAGAAGTCGAAGAAAAAGAAATCTAGTTAAAACTTTTTGAAATATAGGCAGTTCTACAAAGGAGGAAACCATTAATGAAACAATGGTTAGATTCAAGAAAACCACTTATGATATTTTTAGGGATAGTATATGTTATACTAGCCCTTTTTGTCGTGACGGCGTTTGTAAATAATACTGTTACGTATAGAAAAGGTTTATATGTAAGCTCAAGTAGTGGAGAACAATTAATTAATAAATACTTGGCTGAAGTTGAGAGTGGAGATAGAGAAGCTGCTAAAAAGAAAGCAATAGAGAATTTAGATGTAAAAGTTGAAGAACTTCCTGCAGATAAAAGAGGACTTGGAATAGCGTTTGATATGTTCAAAACAAATATTAAAGAGGTTGGTAGTAATTTACTTATAATATTTAAAGCACCTGGAGAATACTTTGGTGCAATGAAAAACTTTACTATTGGATATCTTATATTATTTGTTGTAGTAATCATTATGAAGAAAACAAATAAAGAATATAGTGGAATAGAACATGGTAGTGCTGACTGGGCAACTGGAGGAGAAGAATATGCAGTTCTAAGCAAAACGGACGGTTTTATCTTAGCGAAAGATCACTTTATGCCGATGATTCCAACACCTCCTTCTGGAAAAAATGGTAATATATTAGTTATCCGGAGGTTCTGGTTCTGGTAAGTCAGCATCATTTGCTATACCAAATGCTATGCAAATGTTAGGTTCATATTGTTTTACAGACCCTAAAGGTGAAATTTATGATAGAACAGCAGGATTATTTAAGCAACATGGCTACAAAGTTCATGTAATAAACTTAGCTGATCCACAATATTCAGATGGATATAACCCACTTTCACACATTAGAAATACAATGGACTTAGATATTATAACAAAGATTATTTCTGAAAAGGATAATAAAGGTGGAGGTAAAGCAGGTGGTGATGGTGCTTTCTGGGATAATACATCTGAAGCACTACTTAAAGCTTGTATATACTACATCTATTTAAATAGACCGGAAGAAGAACGAAGCCTTGCTTCTTGTGCTGCGTTAATTAGGTACGGAGCAGAAAATGAAGGCGAAGACTTGATGGAAATTTTTAAATCATTAGATTTTGATAATCCAGCTAGAAGACAGTTTGATAATATTAGACTAGGTAGTGAGAAAACGTTTGCAAACATCTTGGTATCACTTGCAGCGAAACTATCTGCATTTGATTCGCCGGATATTGCTGCACTTACTGCATGCAACTCACTTCAATTTGAAGATTTAGCAAAAGAAAAATCAGTAGTATACTTTATAACACCAGAAAGCCATGGAACATATGATTTCTTAATGAATATATTCTTCTCGCAAATGTTCCAAAGACTTTATGAATTTGGTGATAAAAATGGCGGAGCGCTTCCTGTTCCAATGTTTTTGATATTAGATGAGTTTGCAAATATTGGTA
>JAEEGL010201159.1_pt1 | contig 12478 bp, 14 predicted proteins | sample 9134231 | NCBI WGS metagenome assembly JAEEGL01 (sample SAMN16246548, study PRJNA631951) | gut metagenome | biome: gut microbiome; feature: rumen; material: fiber-attached | host: Bos | place: Iran: Karaj | collected 2018-10
GATAGAGTGTTTGGCTACGAACCAAAAGGTCAGGGGTTCGAATCCCTTCGAGCGCACCAGTTCGGGAAGTGGCTCAACTTGGTAGAGCACTTGGTTTGGGACCAAGGGGTTGCAGGTTCAAATCCTGTCTTCCCGACCATTTTAATTATTAAGACTAATCATTTGATTAGTTTTTTTATTTTCCCCTTGGCCCAAATATAGTGCATTAAATTAATTAAAAATATTTATTTTGTCGAATAATTTTTCAATGTTTTCTTCTTTAATAGAAAAATCAGTTCCATGATTATCAATTTTTCCTTCTTTAATTCCTTTTGTATATACATCGATTTTAAAACATACTTTTATAGTCCCGTCTTCAATCAACTTTAAAAATGCATCAAAACCTTTTAGTTTGTAAAATTCAATTCTTTTATAGTAAAAAAACTCTCTATTATTAATAAATTTGCTTTCTGTTTTTATTATTGCCAATTTATTAATTTTTTGCTCTAATTTTGATTTAATTAAATCAAAACTCCATGACACATAAACATTTATCTTTTTGTAAAACTTGTCTGTAACAACAAAATCAATTTTTTCTTTTTCTCTGTTTACATATAATTTTACTTTTCTGGAATATCCGATGCTATTATAGTTATCTCCCCATGCTGCAGATAAAAAGACTTTATACTTTGAATCTTTTTTTGATGGATATCCAGCATTTTTTAGAATCCTTTCATGTGGAAATAGATAGTCGCCATCAGGCTCAGCGTTAAATAAATGTATGGTTCTTTTACTAAATATTCTCATTGCTTTTATTTCGATTCCATTATAGTCTGCAATTGGTAAACTGTTTTCTTCAATGTTTAATAAGTTTTCTAGTGTATATCCTACACCAGTAGATCCATTCCTTTTACTTTCAATCCATCCTTTCTCTCTAATTTTTGAAAAACTTTTAAATAATTTGTATTCTGATGAATTTATCATCAATATCACCTCCTATAGTATTATTCTAAAAAAAATTGTTCTTTTCCAACAAATTTCATATTTTTAAGAAATTTACATATTATTAAGCGGGTGATTATATGAAAAAGATAGTATTATTACTTGTTATTCTATTTATGCCATTGAATACCTTAGCTGATACAGGGAGCTCTACTATAGTTATGGAAATAAATAGTGGGCGAGTTTTATATGAAAATAATATTCATAGCAAGAAACTAATTGCATCTATTACAAAAATTATGACGTGCATTGTTGTGCTTGAAAACGCGGATACAAGTAAGGAGATAGTAGTAGGAGACGAAATACGTAATATATATGGCACTAGTATATATTTAGAAGAGGGTGAGAAGATAAAAATAAACGATTTATTATATGGATTAATGTTAAGAAGTGGAAATGATGCTGCAATCGTTTTAGCAACAAACACACTGGGAATAAAAAAATTTGTAGATAAAATGAATGAAACTGCGAAACTAATAGGTATGAAAGATACAGTTTTTGAAAATCCGCATGGCTTAGATGACAATACCAAAAATTATTCCACTGCTTATGATATGGTCTTACTCTCTAACTATGCCTATAATAATAAAGAATACAGAAAGATTATATCAACAAAAAAATATATAACAAAGTCAAGTAAGAAGAGTTACGTATGGTATAATCGGATGAGTTTGCTCAACAAATATAAAAATTGCATTGGTGGAAAAAATGGATATACACCAAAGGCTGGGAAAACATTAGTGTCTTATGCAAAAAAAAATGATATGCTGTTAACAATTGTGTCTTTGGATGACCCTGAAATATACAATAATCATCAAAAATTATATGATTATTATTTTAGTAAATACCATAATTATATAATTATAGATAAACAAAGCTTTGATGTGTCTAACCTCATAAATAATAATTACAAATACTATATAAAAAAATCATTTAAATATCCATTGTCAAGTGATGAAGTAGAAAAAATTAGGACATTTGTTGAAATAAAGGATGATAATAAACTGGGTAAAATAGTTGTTAAAATTGCGGATAAAAAGATAGGGGTTATAAAAATATATAAAGAAAAAAAGAAAGAAAAATCTTTCTTCCAAAAAATTAAAAATTTATTTGTTAGATAGTCTATAAAAACTTATAGTCGGTCTACAAAATAAGCGAATTCCATTTGGCGTTCCTAATCCGCTGGATATGTATAAATCAGAATTATCAACCTTATAATAATCTTGATTATATTCTTTTGCTCCCTCAACTTTAAATAAAGGGTAATTTTTAAAAGGAATTCTGACGTTCCCATTATGAGAGTGCCCAGCAAAGTATAAGTCGCTATGATGGGAAGAATTAATTTCATTGAATGTGTCAGGCTTATGTATCAATGTCATAGTAAATATATTAGCATTATGATTGGCTTCATTAAAATAACCAAATGCTTTTTCTACATCAATTTCATTCGTATAAGTTCCTATCAATAATATGGGATTGTCATCATTTTTATATAATAATTCATATTCATTTCTTAATACAGTAAAGTTGCTTTGATTGAAAATTGTAGATACTTTTTCATTATCTTCATCACCTAATATAGCATATTTTCCTAGACTGGCATTTATAGACTTTAATTCATCTATTAGCTCTTCTTGCTCTTTTGATTGCAACTTGTATTTTTTATAAATCAAGTCACCTGTGAATACTACAATATCAGGCTTTCTTTCATTTATAAGTTTTACAATATTTTTAAAATTGTCATTAAACATTGTACTACCAAAGTGTAAATCGCTAAATTGAACAACTTTTAGTCCATTGAATGAATTAGGTATCTTTTCATTTTTGATACGATATTCCCTTACTCCAACAGTAATTGTTGATATATATGTCGTATATGCATAAAAAATAATGGAAAATACAACTAAAAAGATAGATAACTTAATACATGCTTTGACTATTTTTTGCTTTTTTTCTTGTTGCTTTTCATAATCTACTTCTATTTGAACACTTTTATTTAATTCTTCACGTGTCATATTATCACCAATTTTATTTTATCATATCTTTAATAAATATTTAATATATTTTAAAATTATGATATTATATTTAATAGGTGATATATAATATGAGAAAAGATGGAATAATAGTTATAGGTATAATTGTATTTATAGTTTTATTAGTATTTTTAATATCCTTTTTTTCACAGGATAATGGAAAAGAAGATTTATTAGGCATTGATTATAACATAAAGGGAAATGAAGGGGTATTAGATTATGAAGTTGAAAATCCAGTAGTTGCTATGTACATAGAAAATTATGGATCCATAGTAATAGAATTATATCCTCATATTGCCCCAAATACTGTAAATAATTTTATTTCATTAGTTAAAAGTGGGTTTTATGATAATAATAGTTTTCACAGATTGATGAAAGGATTTGTATTACAAGGTGGTGATCCAGAAGGGACAGGTTCTGGAGGCCCAGGGTATGAGATAAGAGGAGAATTTAAAAGTAATGGATTTGATAACAATCTTTCACACGAAAAAAAGGTTATCTCAATGGCTAGACAGAGTGATAATCCAGATTCTGCAGGTAGTCAATTTTTTATATGCCTTGGAGATGCAAAATACCTAGATGGGGATTATGCAACGTTTGGAAGAGTTATAGATGGTTTTTCAAATATAGAAAGGATTGAAAAACGAGAAATAGTAGAGAATCAAGAAACGGGGAAACTAAAGAATAATTTGGTTATAAAAAAGGCAATAATTGATTTAAAAGGTAAAGAATATGACGATGTAGAAAAAATTGATTAAAACATACTCTAAATCCAGATTTATAATTGCTTTATTTTTAGTAATATTATAAAATGTAATATAGTAATATATATGATAAGAAGTAGGTGTAATTATGAAAATACATGATTTCAGAGGTTTTACTTTGGTGGAATTACTTGCTGTCATTATAATTGTAGGAATATTATCAACGATAGGAATAGTAGCAGTAACTAGGCTCATATCTAGTGCAAACAAAGCAGAAAAAGAGCAACAACAGAAGATGATTTTGATAGCAACGAAGAGTTATTATCAGGATCATAGGGGTGAATTAAGTAATGTGCAAAGTGTATATATAAGTCAAATAAAGCCTAAATTAATAGCAGGTAAATATTTGACTGAGGATATTGATAAAGTTAACGGTAATGATTGTATATGTATCGAAACGGAAAACAATTCTATTGGGAAGTATAAATATAGATATAAAGAAGCTCCATGTCAATGCAATAATTAAAAGAAAATATATGCAAATAAATATTTAACGCTTTCTTGACATTAATGAAAAAAGAGATTAAACTTATTACATAAGTGTGATGACAGGTGTGGAAAACCTAGAGCAGTATAATAAAGAGATGATTCTTCTGGAATAAGTAAGGTGGAACCGCGGGTATTTCTCGTCCTTATAGTTTTCTAGAAGTTTTTTGTTTATAAACAGAAGATATAAAAAAGTTTTTGGGAGGAAATTTATGGAAAAATTAACAATGGAAAAAATGGTGAATTACTGTAAGCAATATGGATTTATATTTCAAGGCAGTGAAATTTATGGTGGACTTTCTAACTCTTGGGATTATGGTCCGCTAGGGAAAGAAATCAAAGACAATATTAAGAGAGCTTGGTGGAAAAAGTTTATTCAAGAAGAGAAGAATAGTTATGGATTAGATGCAGCTATTATAATGAATCCAGAAGTTTGGGTAGCATCAGGTCACGTTGCAAGTTTTTCTGATCCATTAATTGATTGTAAAAGTTGTAAAAGCAGGCATCGTGCGGATAAACTAATAGAAGATTTTACAGAAGGAAAAGAGACTGGCGATGGTTGGGATAACAATAGATTAGAAAAGTTTATCAGTGATAATAAGATAGCATGCCCTAAATGTGGCAAAAGAGATTTTACTGGTATTCGACAATTTAATTTGCTATTTGAAACTCATATTGGAGTTACTGAAGATTCTTCTTCTAAAGTATATTTAAGGGGAGAAACAGCCCAAGGCATATTCGTAAATTTTAATAACGTTTTAAGAAGCCAAAGAGCTAAAATCCCTTTTGGTATAGGTCAAATTGGTAAAGCATTTAGAAATGAAATAACTCCAGGTAATTTTATTTTTAGAACTCGTGAATTTGAGCAGATGGAATATGAATTTTTCTGTAAACCAGGTACTGATTTAGAGTGGCATGCATATTTTAAACAAAAATGTTTGGATTTTTTGAAAGATATAGGAATTAAAGAAGAAAACTTAAGATATAGAGATCATGCTAAAGAGGAATTAGCTTTTTATAGTAAAGCAACAACTGATATTGAATATAAATATCCAATGGGTTGGGGTGAATTATGGGGAATTGCTGATAGAACGGATTATGATTTATCTGTTCATGAGAATCATTCAAAAACAGAATTAAAATACTTAGATCCGGAAACTAATGAAAAATATACACCTTATGTCATTGAACCTAGTGTTGGTGTAGATAGACTTTTGCTTTCTGTAATTTGTGATGCATATACTGAAGAAGAAGTTTCTGAGGGAGATGTTCGCGAAGTATTGCATATAAATCCTAGTTTGGCACCATATAAAATTTCTGTACTTCCATTGGTGAAAAAATATCATAGTGAAAAAGCAATAGAGATTTACAATGATTTATCAAAATACTTTATGACAAACTATGATGAGGCCGGAAGTATTGGTAAAAGATATAGAAGAAACGATGCGATTGGAACACCGTGGTGTATTACAGTGGATGACGAAACTATTAGTAATAATACAGTAACTATAAGAGATAGAGATACAATGCAACAAATTACATTAAGAGTTGATGAAGTAAAAAAATATATTGAAGAAAGAATTAGTTTTTAATTCTTTTTTTGTGTAAATTTACACATAAATCATTATTATAACTATAAATATCAAGGAAAATATAATATAATTTTAATAGAATGTGTGGACTATTTTTGATAAAAAATACTAAATAAAGAAAAAAGAAACATAATAATACTAGTTATATAATAATTAAGTTTAATTATGAAAGAGTAAATTGAGGGAAACAATATGAAAGTAAGAAGTATTAAAACAGGATTTATATTATTTCTATTAACTGCGTATATAGTTTTATATAAGGTTTTTATATTTCAAAATTATATGAGATATTCAGAAATAATAACAGCGTCATTTCTAATAGTAGTATTAACTTTATCTATTTTATTATTAGGCTTTAGAAAAGATAAAACTACGGTGTTAGGAAAAAATGTATTTAAAGTAGTCCTTTTTTATTTAATATTGACTTTTCTTATTATGTATGGGTTGGGGTTGTTTGTAGGTTTTTTAAGAAATGCTTATTCTAGAAATTTGCTTAGTGTTTTTGATAATATTTTTTCACCAATTATAATTATTCTAGTAGTCGAATTAATAAGATATGTTGTAATTAGTGCTAATAGAGATAAGAAATTTATAGTAATTGTATTAACATTTATTCTAATTATGTTAGAAATAATAACTAGTGTGCGTACTATTAATTTCAGCGAATTGAGTGTAGTATTTAATTTAACTGCCACAGTAATATTGCCCATAATATTTAAAAATTTATTACTTAGTTATTTGACATACCATATTGGTTATAAAATCCCAATTATATATAGATTAGTTATGGATATATATATATTTATAGTTCCAATAATACCTAGTTTGGGAGATTATATCAATTCAATGATATTAATATCATTGCCAATACTGATATATATTGGTACTTTTGGGATGATTGATGATAGAATTAACAAGGCTATGCCAATATTTAATAAAAAGAGTTTTACAATTTGGGATATACCAGTGGCCTTAGTATTGATAATACTAATTGCTTTAATATCAGGTTTCTTTCAAATTTATATGATAGGTATTGGATCTGATTCAATGAAACCAACTATATATAAAGGAGATGCTGTAATACTTGAAAAGATAAATGACAAGACAAATTTAAAAAAAGGTGATATAATAGCTTATAGTAATGGTAAACTAATTATAGTACATAGAATCAAAAAGATTAATGGTACAGGGAAAAATACAACTTATGTTATGAAGGGTGATGCTAATAATGGCAATGATCCTAGAGATATTAATAAGAGTCAAATAAAGGGAAGAGTTGTATATAAGATACCAGTTATTGCTTGGCCAACAGTATGGTTAACAGAGTTATTTAATAGTTAGGAGAGATAAAATGAAAGAGAATATCAAGGGGATAGTTTTAATTGTTTTTGCTATTATCATAGGTATAGGTGGTTATTTACTTTTAAATACTGAATTCAAAGGGTATAGTGTTTTTTGCTTTACATTAGTATTAGTGTTAGTAATATTTGGAATTAAATTTATTGCAGAGAGTACTAATCCGACTAAGTTATATGCGAGTAATATAAAAAGCATTTTAAATACTTTTGATTCAATATTAGTAAAAAGTACTAGTTTACCAAAATTAATAGGAAGAAATATTATTATAGTTGATAATATTGACGATATGGTGGATGCACAATTAGAAATAAGAAAGCCAATATGTTACTATAAACAAACAGAATCATGTTCATTTGTTTTATTGGATGATAAAGAGGCATATGTTTATGTGGAAAAATTGAATGATAGTGTTTTATCACCAGTAGAAATTGAAATTAATGATATAAAAATGAAACAAAAAAATTCAGAAGATATTGATTCTGAAATGTTAAGAGATATAGAAAAAACTACAATAGTAAAATTATCTAATAAGAAAAGTTATAAGGTTTCTCCTATTAGAAAAGAAAAAGTAAAGGAAGAGAGAAAAAAGAAAAGTACAATAATAGAGGAAACAGAAATAATTTAGATATCATAATTTAAAGGAGGAATAAGATGAAAAGAAAAAGATTGAGATATAATCGAAGAAAAGTATTCATGGGCTTATTTCTCTTTTTGTGTTTGATTGGAATAACAATAGGGTATGCCTTTGTAAATACCACATTATCAATAAATGGAACTGCTAAAGTTAAAGATGCCAAATGGAATATCTATTTTACTAATTTTCAGGATATGAATGATAGTGTATCTCCAGTAGAGACACCAACAGTAACAAATACTAGCGTTACATTTTCTGCTAAATTAGATGAACCTAATACTTTTTATGGGTTTACTATTGATGTTAAAAATGAAGGTACTATTAATGCGGATATTAGTAATATATCAGTCACACCAAATTTTTCGAATATTGCTTATATAGATTCAAAAATAGCATATACAAATGATATTCCTGTTGCTATAGGTGATATATTACCAGCTGGTAAAACTAAAACAATAAAAGTAATATTTGAATATAAGGAATTATCAGATGAAACCTTGTATCCTACGGAGGAACAAACTTTAAATGTAACAGTTACATTAGATTATGAACAATATACAGGGGTTTATGTACCATCATGGGTACTTCCACAAAATAGAACTGCTACTACATTAGAAGTTGGTGATGAAATCTGTCTTAATGAAGATTTAGGGTTAGAAGATCAGTGCTTTAATTTTATAGGGTATGATGGAAATGATGTGAAATTACTTGCTAAGTATAATTTGAATGTTGGAGGAAGTGCTAAAGTAGAAGAGGATTTTTTACAAGATAGTGATATTAGAGGAGAATATGATGGTATGACTACTTATGGAACAGCAGCATATATTCTTCCTGATAATACTAGTTGTGATATAACAAATATTTATAACGATGAAAATTGTACAGGATTACCAGATACAACAAGTTATTCAATTGCATATTACGTTAATCAATATAAAACAGTGTTAACTAATGCTGGGGCAGTAATGAAAACAGTAAGATTATCTCGCATTTCTGATATATGCAATCTTAGTATAGGATGTAGTGTTAATGATTTATATGGTAGTTGCCCAACAACAGGGACAAGTGCATTTATTACAAGAACAACATTTTGGTTAGAGAATGAATATACGGGTACTAGTGACAATCAACGCTTCTATTATGTAAAGTTTGATGGAAATATTTATGCAGGAATAGCATTAAATGATTTTACTATGGGTGTTCGTCCGGTAGTAGTTGTTGAAAAGAATGATTTATAAAAGAATAGTTATCTATTCTTTTTTTATTTAGTATGATATTATATATTATATTGGAGGTAGTTATGGTTAAGATAGGTATTCCTTTAAGGTATAGTCATATGGACGATGGTAGGCCGGTTTTATATTTATCCGAAAGAGTTAGACGTACTTTACAGCAAGCAGGTGTTATGATTATACCTATAGTACAAAATCAAGATTGTAATTATATAGATACTAAGTATAGTGAATTTAATGAATTAACTGAAAAAGAAAAAGAATTAATAGATAAATATTTAGATATGGTAGATGGTGTAGTTCTTCCAGGGGGATATAAGATTACTTTGTTTGATGAATATTTATTACAAAGATGTATTGAAAGAGATATCCCAACATTAGGTATTTGTTTGGGAATGCAACTTATGAGTAATTATGGTAGAAAATTTATTGTTGAGGAAAATAATAGTTTTATAAATCATAAACAAGAGAATGATGATGTGCTAACTCATAAAGTAAGTATTAATAAAGATTCAATTTTATATAGAATTATTAATAAAGAGGAAATGATGGTTAATAGCTTTCATAGGTTTCATGCTAATGACAATGATTTTTTTAATAAAGTAGCTACAAGTGAAGATGGTTATATTGAGGCAATTGAATATAAAAATAAGAAGTTTATCTTAGGGGTTCAATGGCACCCTGAGATTAGCTATAGCTTTGATGATAATTCTAAAAAAATAATAGATTTCTTTATAAATGTATGTAAAGAGAAGTAATTCTCTTTTTTTTTACGTCAATTTTCTAAAAATGTATAAATAAATATTAATGATAATAAAATTATGTTATAATATATATGTATAAGATTGGAGGAATTATATGGAACAACAATTTCAACAACAAAACCAAGTGAAAAAAGATAAAAAATCATCATTATTAATTATTCTATTGCTATTATTGGTGAGTATAACAATAGGGTATGCAGTGTTATCAACAACATTGAATATTAATGGTTCATCAACAATTGTTAATGCAGATTGGTGCGTTGGACCTAAGTGTGCTAAGGATGGAGTTACAGGAGATCCAGTGTGCGAGAATATTGAAACATGTCAAAATTCACCAATTGTGTGTCCCGCTAATACTGTATGTACAATTATGGATTGCGATGTAAATGGTAGTTCAGCAAAATGTCAAAATCCACCAGCACCAGATACATGTAGTGATATATCAAAAGCAGGGCAAGCTGATTGTAAGGGAGCTGTCATTTGGATGAAAGGTGATACAATATATTTTAAACATATATTAGAAAAACCAGGAGATGTCTTTACATTTAATGTTACATTTGCAAATGGAGGAAATATTGATGCTAAAGTAAATGATGTTACTAAGAGTGCATTAAATGCTACTGCTCAAGATTATATGACATATGATGTTACATATTCTGATGGTAGTGCTATCGAACAAAATGATACACTAACAGCCGGTAGTTCTGCTACTTTTAAAGTAACAGTTACATATAAACCTACAGTTACAAATTTACCTGATGATGCGACACTTAATCTAATAAACGAAGTAGCTCAAGGACATACAGGTGCGACATCATTATTTACAGTGAACTATGGGCAAAAATAATCTTTTAACAATTTAAAAAAAGTGTTGACAAATAAAGAAATTTAGTATAAAATACTACTAGTCAAGAGAAAAAGGAAAGAGATTTATATCCACCTGATCTGCGAATAGCGATAGGTAAAAAGCCAAAAGAGAATTAAATAGATTTTAATTATGGTTTTTAGCGGATATAAATTTTATATCTGCTTTTCTTATTATATGGAGGTGTTAGATATCGCTAAAGATAATAATAACATGTTGATCAATGATCAAATTAAGGTTCCTGAAGTATTAGTCATTGGACCTAACGGAGAGCAAGTAGGGGTTAAGCCAATTAATGATGCATTAACATTGGCATCATATGCTGCACTTGACTTAGTTTTAATAAGCCCTAATGCTAATCCACCAGTTTGTAAAGTAATGGATTATAATAAATACCGTTATGAAAAGCAAAAGAAAGCAAAGGAAGCTTTAAAAAAGCAAAAAGCTACTATGTCAGAACTTAAAGAGTATCGTTTATCACCAGTTATTGATGTTGGAGATTTTGAAACAAAGTTAAGAAATGCAACTAAGTATCTAGAAAAAGGTGATAGAATTAAGCTTACAATTCGTTTTAAGGGTCGTCAAATGGCTCACACTGAATTAGGTAAAGAGGTTCTAGAACGTTTTGCCGACAGAGTAAAAGATTATGCAGATATAGAACAAAGTCCTAAAATGGATGGAAGAACTATGACTTGTGTTTTAGCGCCTAAAAAAGAAAAATAATTAGGTAGTAAATATATTATTAAGGAGGAATAAAATATGCCAAAAATAAAAACACATAAAGGTACAGCAAAAGTATGTACAAAAAGAAAAAATGATATAAAAATTGGTAAACCAGGTAGTAGACATAATACTGGTAGTAAAAGTGCTAGTTTCAATAGAAGCTGCAGAAAGGGATCTAACCTAAGTAAGGCGGATCAAAGTAGATTAAAGAATATAATCTAGTTAAATTTTGAAGGAGGAATAGAAAATGGCAAGAGTAAAGAACGGAGCAGTAACAAAAGCTCGTCACAAAAAAGTTTTAAAAGAAGCTAAAGGTTATGTTGGAAGTAAACATAGATTATATAAAACAGCAAAAGAACAATTAATGCATTCTGGACAATATGCTTTTAGAGATAGAAAACAAAAGAAAAGAGATTTCAGAAAATTATGGATTACAAGAATTAATGCTGCTTGTAGATTAAATGATATTTCTTATTCTAGATTTATTGAAGGATTAAATAAAGCTGGTGTTTTAGTTAACAGAAAGATGTTAAGTGAAATAGCTATTAATGATCCAAAAGCTTTCAGTGAATTAGTTAAAGTTGCTAAAGACGGAAAAGCTGGTAAAGTTAAACCTGAAAAAGATACTTCTGCAAAAGAAGTAACTATTAACAAATTAGCTACTAAGAAAGCTTCAGTTGAAAAAGAAGTTAAAGAAGTTAAAAAAGAAGTAAAAGATAAAAAAGAAAAAGTTAAGGCTGAAGTAAAAAAAGAAGTTAAAGAAAAAATAGATTATACTAAGATGACAGTAGAAGAGTTAAAGAAAGTTGCTCAAAAGAAAAAAATATCTGTTACTGGTATGAAAAAAGCTGAAATTATTAAGGCTTTAGTAAAATAAGCATATTAGTGAATTTACTAATCTAGTGCCGAAAGGTGATTGGTTTTAGAAGCTAATAGAAGATTAAACGAAAAGGAGATTTAAAAATGACTGTTGTATCAATGAATTATTTATTAGAAGCTGGTGTTCAATTTGGACATCAAAAGAGAAGATGGAATCCAAAGATGA
>JAEEGL011582666.1_pt1 | contig 12478 bp, 12 predicted proteins | sample 9134231 | NCBI WGS metagenome assembly JAEEGL01 (sample SAMN16246548, study PRJNA631951) | gut metagenome | biome: gut microbiome; feature: rumen; material: fiber-attached | host: Bos | place: Iran: Karaj | collected 2018-10
CTTCAATACCTCACCATCTACCTTGATGTCATCAAGCAAACGCAGACGGACACGACTGCCGTCAACAGCCTTTATCTCTTCATCAATGATGGCAGTTATGAGACGAGCCTTCGAATCCTTACGTGTGGAGGTGTTGAAATGAGCGGAATTGTCAGACAACACTTTTACCACAACCTCGTCATCGGCATCCTCAGACAAGCTTTCAACAGCATTCTGGTTTTTGGCCTTCACACTGACACCTGCACGACCTCCGGAAGTAGTACCACCAACAGAGGAACCGACAGGGGATTTGGCGTTTTCAATACTGTCCTGGACATCAGAGAACTCACTGACAGACCTCAGACCTTTTGAACGCATATTGTTCAAGTCCCTGTCCATCTCTTCCATAAGACCATTACGACGCATCGCAAGTGCCTTGCTGCGCTCCTCGTCGGTCATAGGCAGGACCATACCGCCGCCACCCTGACGCGAGACCTTCTCAGCAGAGGAAGATAAACGCTCGTTCAGTTCCTTTAACTTCGCTATCTCCTCACGCTGACGCTCCTGCTCTTCAATAAGCTTCAACTCATCAGCACTGTACCTCGACTCAAATTCCTCCTTCTTTTTGACAGAGTCACGGTCAGACTCAACATTGTTGAGGGCAGAACGGTCAGAAATCTGACCATAGACATCTATCACATTCTCACGCTTGCTGCCAATGTCACCATCAACATTGGCCTCAGGTAACCTGCCCTCCAAGTACTCCGACTTTTCTAATTCTTTCTCATCGGTGTTTATCTCCAAGTCAAAAAGACTGATGACATTCCAACCGACAAATAACACAATTATGTATATCACCGTCGGAATAGTGTATTTCGGCTCTTTCCAATTTATCTTCTTAAACATATCATTCGCAATTTGATTATATTACTTATTATGCCTGACCTCAAAAGGCTCTATCTTATACGGTTGTGCTCCCTCAGTGCCTTTTCCATCCTTTCAATGGCGACGGCATTGTTGCCACTATGCGAGAACGATGACACCAAATGGTACATGTTCAACAAGAACAGAAAGACCACTATACCAAATACCGTCAACACAAAGGCCTTCTTATGACGTTCACCAACCGACTGCAAGTATGCTACAGTCTTGCTGATACCCGTGACACGGGCAAACTTCTCACCGGCTGCCACCTCACGCTCATAACGCTCCTTGTACTTCGGATCATTCTTGTCAGGCATCTTAATGTCTGAAAATATTTTTTTCCATCCCATAACTGTTCCTCCTGAAATAATTATAACTTTGACTTCGTACGTTCCTCCAAATCCTTTTCAAGCAAGGTTCGCCAGTTATATATCAACAAACCATGAGGGTTGTTCTCTGACCTCTGGACACGACGCAAGCTGCCTGCCGTAACCAACTGCTTAGTAAGGACACGCGTCTCACGCTCTATCCTCTGTGTACCGTAATACGTAAAAGACATGTCCTTTTCATTAAATTGGATACTGTCACAGAATATTGAAGATACCATACTCTCACCGACCAACCTGCTGAAAAATCCTCTTTCTTTCAAAGCGTTGAATTGCGCAACTCCAGATTCGTCGATGAGATACATAGCCTTTTCTATAGTGTAATCAACATACTTCTTATCAGGTGCAAGCGTGAAAAACAAATGATGAAACATTTCTATGTGACTCTTGGCTTCCACCTCCAACGTCTCATCCATCGTCGTACGAGTCACCAATATAGGAACATTGCCATCAAGCACATATACCTTCTTCTGTGCATCAGAAACCATCTTTGCCGAAGAAAAGATAGCACTGAGCGAGACAATTATGCAACCCGTCATAAACAAACAGCTTACAACCATCACTAACTTGATCTTGTTCTCTAAATTACGTATTACAGACATAAACCTTATATTTTATATTATTTATTATTTATTATTTAATTCCGGCTTTCATCCCATTTGTACATAGTACATGGTAAATGGTATATAGACTACAGTCTCATCATCGACGTTGCACTCCGCTTCGCATCACCGGCGACACCTTCACCGAAGTTACGTGTAGAGAACGCCGTATCACCCTCTGGTATCATCCAGCTTGCCAAGTCAGGAACCAAGTTCAGACACTTCAGGCTTACTATACTTGCGACAACAAGGTAGCCCGCCGTGAAGAAGGTATTCGACAAGTAGTTCTCGAATGTCTCCGGAGACTGAAGGATAGCACGCAGGTTTTCTATCTGAAGACTCAACACAATATCAAACAGCAACAGCACATAGAACCCTACGAAGTATAACATCGCACCGTAGAAATGTACCGTCAGATAACGGGTTATCCATTTGGCCCAAGCCCCCTCCCATTTGGAAAGAATACTGAAGGCCCAAAGTATCGGACCGAATATAGTCAACATACCCAACAATATCTGCTGAACATAGATGGTAGCCCACCAGCCTACCCTGAAGGTTATCAATGCCATGAACATCAGCAGCTTGTCTATCATCACAACCAATCCGGCGTATGAACTGCTAAGCCAAGCCTCAGTGGCCTTCTTCTGAGTACTCGCGACAGCATCAACATCGGAAGCCTCCGTCATATCCTTGCTCGTGTTGTTAATACCCTCCTTCGCAGTCATATAGGTCTCCATACGCCTCTGAGTACTGTCTTCCCTCTGCTCTATCAGAGGCAACAGCTCTTCAAAACGACCCTGTACCTGCTGCTGCTCTATGTCATATAATACTTTCGTGTATGAGCCTATACAGTTTGGTATATATGACAATACACCCGTGACAGAGACACCATTGCCCGACGGATACCAATAGCTGAATACTACGGCAATGGCCAATATCTTCAAAATCTTAAACACATCAAAGCTGTCACCCTTGACAAGCATCTTGAACGTCATACTGCCTGCCATAATGACAGAGAATAACGCACCAAGGGCGACACTCATCTGCAAGATGTACCAAAAAGGACCGGACTCACCCGTAAACGTCGGGTTTGTCAGGAAATCATTCGTCTGAAAGATTACCTCGTCAATCTCTTCCTCGAACATCTCAAAACCCATACTGTTCGTCAGAGAGTCGGCAACACTGGCCAAAGCACCCGAATCTAAAAGAATACCTGAAATCATGTTATATGTTATATATTATTTAATATTTATTCATTATCTAATCTTGTCATTTTATCGATTATGCCAAGCGCTGGACATACTCATGTGCCATCTGCCAAAGGCTATCGACGCAATCCTGCTTACACGACCTCTGTCAATGCCTGAACGACCGTTACGCTTCTGCCAACGCTCTATGTCACGCCTGCTGCCGACATAACGCAGGAACTCTGTCAATTCGTTGTTCTGCCTTACTATGTCATTGTATATCTCCAAGTATTGCTCATGTCTCTCGCCCATTGGCATATAAGCATCACGGATAGCTTCCAGTCCCTTGCAAGTGGCGTTGTACCTCTCTTCCCAGGCATCTTTTTCCGAACGAGTACCGCCACGAAGCTGTATCTTGGAGATGTTTAGCTGGTAGGTGTTCAGAATACCTTCTAACTTATCTTTCTCAGTGCCGTAAGCCCAATCAACAACAGCCTCCCTGTCGTTGAAGTTCAATAACTCAGCCTTGCTCCTGTCGGTAAGAGCACTGTCAAGAGCTTCAGCCATAGGCTTCTGCAACATGAACTCGCCCATAAGCAACGTACGGTAGTTAAGCTTGCTCGACTGCATAGCACCACTCATGTAGGACTTGTGAAACCATTCGTAGTACTCCCTCGGAGTAAAAGCACCACCACCCGTCTCACCAACCATCCACTGATTACGGACATCAGGATGAGGGACAAATGTCTGACATACCGCAGCAGAACTGTATGACAAGCATACTGCAGCAAACAATAACTTTATATGTGACGTCATTCTATTTCTTTTCATATCCATTCTTGTCTATTCCATAACCTTCCAAAATAACCTCTACAGGAACGCCCGTGACAGAGGACTCCAGAGCGGAACGCCAACGCAAATTAGCTACCCTGACCTTGCTACGTAGTCTGTCGCCCTTCAGAGACTGTATCCCTACAAGACTCTTGATGCGGTTAACTATCGATTCCCTGTGCTCCAAGTAATTCCTTACCCTGTTTAATTTTGTATATATCTTCCTCAGACGGTAGTCAACATCACGCGCAATGCGTAAACGGTCACTCGCCCAGAGCAAGTGATATGCATCATCATCGTCAGAGGTGTCAACCTCTGTGGCATTGTCATACTCTACATCAATAGTACAACCGGGATGCTCCTGAAGCAACTCCTGCAAACGAGAATTGACGGCCTCCGCTTTTTTGTCATCTGACATATCACCACTGAACTCCATGACATCAACGACTTGTTCACCTGAAGTGTCGGCATTCAGGGTCCAGTGGACACCTAAAATGGCACGGTGGTATCTGCCTATCAAGAATGCGTGCTTCTCTGGTGAAACCAACGTCAGCTCAGCACGAAAGACAACCTCGCTGTCAAAACCCGACAACGTGCCGCGACGCTCAAAGACACACTGTGTGTGACCTTTCGTCACCCAACGGCCCTCGTCTTTCCACGTTATCTGATAAGTACGGTCTATCTCGCTCATCACGCTCGGAATACGGTAACATCCCTGTTCCTCCTCCGGCGTACCCTCGTCCGATGTCAGCAACGAACGCTGATCCATAGCATTACGCCAATTTACCTGAGCAGTACCAAACTCTAACTGAAGACGGTCATACTCTGCCTTCAACGCATTGTAACGCTCACGTAATGCCGCAGCCTCATTGACGCTGGCAGTGCTTATCTGAGCCTTCAGAGAACGCATCTGGGAACTTAAAGACTCTATCTGAGGACGCAGACGGATTATAATGTCCTCGTACATCCTAATGCTGTCGTTAAGAGCAGACAGACCCGAACCGGCTCCCTCCTGCTTCGGAGTGACAGAAGAGGCCATAGCATATACCATAGACATATCGTCAAGGGCATTCTCCTGATCGCCGTTTTCCTTCCAGGTGAAGTTCCCTTCACCAAGAGAGGTGTTGTCGGAACAACGGAGGACAAAAGTAGCAGTGGAACATCCCGACATCCTGTCAACATCTGCAAGGGAATAGTAATTCTTACTGTCCTTGCCCAACTGATAAACAGCACCTACCTCATTATCGTTAAGCTCGCTGAGCTTTGTCTGCATACGTGCCATAATTGCCGACTCAGAGTCCTTACTGCTGTCGAATAATTCCTCATAGACAACCTGCTCCTTGCGAGACTCTTTCCATACCTCTATATTATACGCAATATAATAATCCCTGCTCATAAAATAAACACCGTTAGAATGCATGTCGCCTGCAACAACAACAGGACTGTTGGAGTAAGTGTAGGTATAACCGTCATCCTGACGGTTGAGCATGGCACACTTGCTCTCAGACCAACCTGCATAGCTCTCAGAATTTAACAACGCAAGCGAATATGCCGACTCCGGCAAATCCATATTAAAAGGAGCCTTAAGCTTTACAATCTTCCATTCACTGCTGCTATAATCAGACGGAGGAGAGTAGTTACATACACACTCACGGGTGCTGTTGACACTGTAGATATACCAACGCTGAGTGTAGTACTGACCGCTCATCTCATGAAGGTAGTCGTTGACGTATTCATTGATGTCATAATTGTCGATGACAAACAAACCCGCTACACCGGCAGTTGCAGCAGACTGCAGACGGTCCAAAACAAGACCCTTTATGTAGTCTGGATTTGTGTAACGCTCAAAATACGACCTGTATTTAGTAAAGAGATTCATTAGCTCCTGCGGCTTATTCTTGAACGCACGCGCACTACGAAATAACTCGAACCAGTCTCCTTCAGCAAACGCAGAACCCGCATTCGCAAGATTACTTCCTACGGAAACAATACTCTCTATGTCACGCATAAACTCCTCCTTTGTCGGCAAGTCATCAATGTCCGTAAGCTTGTCGAATATCTGTTCCCAGTCAATGCCGGCAAAATGTACAAGGTCAAACAACTCCTTGAACTCCTTCGCAAGACTCAGGAATGTCAAGTGACCAAACGACAACTTGCCGTTCGTCACCACTGTCTCAAATATCATGGCAAGCTGCCTGACCTCCTCCGTCACGCTGTACAGATAAGGCCCCCAGAACAATGCTCCTTCCGGGTTCTTTAACATCAACGTACCGACATCCAACAGACATGGCATTATCTTGACTATATGGCGGCATATTCTCTTATAATAGTAGTTCTCACGGGCACTGCCAAAAAGACCTTCACGTATCAAGGCCTTCCTATCCATGAACTTCGTAAAGAATATGCCGGATGCCGCCAAGGCAGAGTTCTTGTAGTCTTTCCTGATTTCGTCGGTCTTATTGGCTCCGATAAGTTCTTCCGAGAACTGAGCCAGATAACCTGCCTCCATGACTTCGATGGTCTTATAATCATAGTTTACACTGTTCCACGAGTAAGCGGAAACACTTACCGGAACAATGGCAAAAGCTATAAACAATATGATATGATAAAACCACCTGGTCATAAATAGTATATGTTTATATTTTTTCTGTTTCTGAGACCACTTCCCCTGAACAAAGAGGATTGGCCTGGTATTCTACCGACATCTTCAACTTTTCACAGTAAAAACCATTTATCCCCATAAAGGAATCCCTGCAACTGATGCAATTCTTATTACTACCTCCCGCCATAACTACCTCCGTATGATGCTTTATTCCAACGTTCTAAAGACTCACGAAGGATTACACCCTTCGATTTCGCCCTATATAATGATTTATTCCACCAGTGACTCCTTATCATCATATATCTGTGCAACACAAAATATGCATGGTCCAAAGCGCCACTGAGATGGTCAAAGGACTCATTCATGTGGTTCATCAACACAAGAAAGTCCGCCGTCGTGATCTTATATACACCAGACATGTAAAAACCTAACTCCGCTATGCACAGAAGAAGGTTCCCCGTCACCAAACGTACCTGACCCAAGGTCTGGACACACGTAAATATGATAATGGTGTCCGAAACCAAGAGTTTATGGTTTTTCTCAAACTGACTCTTAAAATCACCTAACAGATCCGTCAACTTGCCAACCCTGTCAGTGACCTCGTTATAAGTGTTGTAGGCATTGGCACACGTTGCCAAAGACGTATATGCTATATCAATGAAGTCAAACACCTTCTGATATTTGTCTAAATTGATATTAACAGAGTCGTACCTTACATTTGCCGCCTTGCTGAAATCATGCAACACAACATTTACCTGCTCTAAAGCACTGCGAGCCTTTAGAACAGCCCTTACACGCTTATGGTCATCTATCAAAGCCTCTACCGTCGCAGGATCATCAGGCAACAACGGCAAAGCCCTGACATAGCAAGAACTTAACAGTAAGAACATAAACAATATGTAACGCAATGACCTCATTTTATGATAGTATCTACTTCAAATTCAACACATGACCCGCACGGTTAACCTCACGGGCAAATTCCAGACTGTCTGTTATACCGCTTCTGTTCCAATCACGAATGTATGCCTCTATGGCTTTCTGATAAGAACATTTCATTTCTCTCTTGTAAAGCTTTAACGCCTGCTTCTCCTCTAAAACAGTCGTATATCCCATGTAACACTCCCTCGGCTCTTCTATACCATAGACATCACCCTCTAAGCCTCTCTTTATGAATACCTCCTTGAAAGGACTGCGCCCTTCCTTGTTGTCAAGCCTGTTGATGGTGAAGATCTTCTTGCAGTCAATGTCCGTCAACGCCAGTGTTGTCTTGATGTCTTCAAACCTCTCCTGAAACTTACTCTGGTCAAGGAGCATAAAAACACCGGAGTTGTTTATAATAGCGTCCTTGACGGTCGCTGAACCCGTAATGTCCTGTATCTCCTGAGTAACAATACCTACCATAGCCCAATGCTTGCGGGCCGTCTTGTAAAGATATTTTATGTAGTCAGCCATCACAGGCGTTGCAATGGCTTTCCATGCCTCTTCAATGACAAGACATTTGCGACAGTCTTTCTTGATACGCATTTTCTGCGTAAAAACATCCATGATGATAAGAACAATGATAGGGAACAGGACAGGATCATCCTTTACCTTGTCTATCTCAAAGACAATAAACCTCTCATCAAACAACGACTGGTCCATATCGTTGTTCAACGTATATTCCAACTCACCACCCTTATAGAAAGGCTTCAGAATGGCCGCAAAGTCATCAATGGCGAAATTTACATTGTCAAGCCTCGTAATCTGGGGGATGCGTTGCAAAGCATACTCATAATAGGAGTTAAAACTGAGACTGGTGACACGTAGTTTCTTACGCTGATCTTCAATCCTCGCAATCTCAAGCTCCAGCTTGTCTGCAAACTTTGTCTCAACAAGACTGTTCAGACGCATCAGCTCACGATGAGCTTCTTCCTTGCGCTTTGCAGCAGCTTCTTTCTCTCCTTCAGTGGCAGCAGTATCATCTATGACACGCTGAAGCTTCTCTTCTCTGTCCTGAAGCTTTACAACTTTTGCACGGTCAGCATCACTTCTACGGTCAACAACGAACTCGTCTTCCATCTTCTTCTCAAATTCACGGAAAGAACCGTCTTTCTTCGCCTTCAGAAGCAATATATCACTAAGCTCCTTACGCTCAGAATCGCTGAAACCCGTGAAAGGAGTGAAGTACTCACGATAAAATTCTACAATGGTCTGGTTGATGATGTAATCCTCTACCTTCATCCTCAGCTTTTCCTCAGGAGAAGCCTTGGCAGGGTCATAGTCACCACGGAAGATAAGGAATATAAGAGATTTAAGGAAATTCTTCTTTTCTCCGAAGTTCTCCCTGTACTCCTCTTTCGTAACCTTAAAAGGATTCATGCTGATAGGACTCTCCTTGCTATATGTAATGTACGTCCCGTCATAGTAACCGCAAAGCCCCTCGTAACTGTCACCCGTATCAACGATAACTACGTCAGTGTTCTGCTCGAAGTACTGACGTATGACAGTATTCATGAAAAACGACTTTCCACTACCCGAGGGGCCGAGGACGAAAAAATTACTGTTGTCAGTATATTTCGTCTCACCCTCCTTGCCAGTCAGGTCAAGAGCCTGAGGAACACCCTGCCGGTCTGTGTAGAAACATTTCACCGGCGTATTGTCACCATGTGAACGATATTCCTTATACATGAGACACCAAGCAGCATCACTCAGAGTAAGGAACCTGTCGTAAGAAGGGTTTAACCTGTAGCAATTCCCCGGAAAACTGGCAACGAAGAGTTCCAACTGATTATAGGCACGCTTACTGATCTGAATGCTCTGACGAGAAAAAGTGTTTTCTATGTAGTTAGTTATCTTGTCAAGATCTTTGTCAGAGGAACATACGGACACGACATTAAAATGCGCATACACAAGCTGCTTGCCTTCGTCCGCTATTATCTTCTTACAATTAACAATGTCATCGACTGCCTGAGCATTACCATAAGTAGAAAAACTCTTACGATGATTCACCTTCCTGTCAAGCAGAGCCAACTCACGCTTCTGGTTCGGCAGAAATATAACCTGATTGTATATTAACGTCTCTACCTCAGGAACACTGTCAAGGTCTCCCATCAAATCAACAGGCAAAACACTGTTATTGACCGTCTTTTCTGCGTAAGGACGTAAAACAGACGGTAAACCGACATTGTCAACATCAACAAGACTGTATATCTTAACTTTCTTGTTTCCCATGCCAATGTACTCACTGTCAACCTTTATATTGTTCATAGAAACTACCTTGTCACGGAAATTCAAGGCAAAGTAACGATTTACGTAATTCTTTGCCTCCGTAACATCAAGGAACTTCGCTCCTCTAAAACCTCCGTCATGCAGCTTGTCAATGACCTTGCGGATCTTTACCTGGAAATCTCTCCAGCGCCCTCGGTCATAAGACATAAGGGCGTTTTTCTGACTCTCCTGAGTAATAATAAAGTATGTACTTGTATCCATGTACTCACGCCCATGGAAATGCTTGAAATATGCTGCATTAAGGAAACCGCGATTTGAGTCCACCGTTTCCTTCATAATGCTGTTGGCATCAAACTTCCTGCGTACAAAAACATCCTGCTTATGCAAAGCATATCCTTCACCAAGTATCTGCGATATATCTACCATTAATGATGTGAAATCATAATAGGAACCGATATCAGCAGAATACTTCTGCACAGGATTATCCATTCTGATAACACAAGAACAATCACCTCTCTTGGTGTATAGAACACCTATACCATCTACATCCTCCAACGAAAAGTATATATCGTTGAAGACCTTGGCACGTTTACCACCAGTACCAAACAAATAGACTGCAAGCGTCATTCCAACCAGTATGCATATAAAACCAAGTATTACTAAAGCCGTTAACATAAATACAAGTCAAATGAAAAACATGTCAAGTTAATGAAAAGTTAAATATGTATCCAATGAGCATAGATGAATACTCCTTTTTTTTCATCTTTCGAATGAAGACCCTTTGGCTGTTTTGACATTATCAAACCGCCACCGATACACATGATAAAGGCACAAACCAATAGTCCAACAAGGAAACTGAAGGTGGCAGAAAATATCATCAATGATGCTACGCCACCTACGGCAGAAGAAAGCGCCCACCAGATGTAACGTCCTTGAAAACCCAGTATCTCAAGGGGCCGCTGAAGCCCCTTGAATACTGGATAACTCTGATTATTTACGTTCAAACCACTCACTATACGATAGGACTAATTCAAGCCTAAAATCTTTGGAATACCGTAAATGAGGGCCGCCACAACGATAGGAGATGCAACGGTCATCACAAACTGCTTCTTTATGTCCTGGTCGCCGTTATTATACTTGATTATAATAGAAACGGCACCGATTCCTCCCCAGAAACCGCAGATTATATAAACCAGTGTCGAAAACACCGGGTAATAACCCCATACCTGGGTGTTGACATCCTCCATTGCAGAGATACCGGAACTGATGTCCTGAGCTAACGCCACGTCAGGACACATGAACATAAACAACATTGCTACAGCAACGATTAGCAACTTAGATGACGAACGCATCCAACACTTTGCAAATTTGATAAACTTTTCCATCTTTTTAATACTTAATTTGTTTTTAATTTTTAATGTGAAACTTTAATGAAAATGAAGGTGAATTAATCTTATATCAAAATGTTACGCATCCCGAAGAATGAAGGAAGAACTAAAGACGCTGCAATAAGGAAGATGATAGATCCAAACAAAGTCCATAAAGATTTCGCTACCCCAGGCTCTCCATTGTTGAACTTCATGACTATGACCGTAACACTGTAAAGAGAAAGTAGTGCTGCTACAGCACACAACAACTCGAAGACATAGCCAGCGGCAAGACAAATCTCTTCCACCATGGAAACCAAAGCACCGGAACCAAGGGTGTAGTTTGTTGTGCCATCACTGAAAGACGCAGCCATGACACCTATTCTCTGCGCAACAATCAACAACGAAACTGTAATACCTCTCTTGAACATATCGCCTATATTTTGGTCATCTGACAAAAGATCTTCGTCGAATTGTTAATCGGCTTTGACAAGGCAATGACAAAGTCACTGCTCATATAGCTGTCTTGCCTTACAGGCTCAGCCTGCTCGCACTCTGATTTCAGCTGATATATCTGATAGTCTATTTCATCTTCACCATCGTCAGGCTCTTCATCCTCCGATGATGACTCAGACAGGTAATCCTCTAATCCTTCTCCTGCATCAGACTCTTCAACAACTGAAGAACCGCCGCCACCAACAGGATCCTCGATATTAACTTCACTGCCATTGACATCATCATCTACTGACAATTCTTTGTTAGTAATGGAAAAACCACTGTCAGTTTCCGAAACATAACGAGAGTCATCAGTTTCATCCATGTTAACATCGATTATCTCTTCACTGTTTCCTGTTTTTCCCTTTTTCTTGTTTACATCAACTGCAACCGTTATCACCATATATGCAGCCCATATAAAGGTAACTACAATGAAAAAAATCAAATAAGTACTCATTACCGTCTAATAGTTGTTGTTTGAAATTTTATTCACAAAAGAAGAACAAAACACAAACACAACCATAAAATATCATTACGTATCTCTCAAATTAACTTTTTCGAGAAACAACAAATCTCCGAATTGTTAATTTTGAGTTTCACAACAAAAACCATAACAAAGAAAGACACACACAACAAACGCTGTATAAAAGGGCAAATATTCTGACCAAAACACCGGTCACGTGACGAGAACGTCTTTTTGCGTGAGGTTCCGGCACTTTACTTATTCCGAAATTGGAATCCAGAGAATGTCACGGGCCTCTTGGCGGGTAGTCTTTCTTGATGAGAAGAATATAGGCATATACTCCTCATCATGGACTGAATATGACATAATTCAGCGCACCGAAAGACAAGCCGCTAAGAGACCTTCTCGCAACATACTCCTGCTTCCAAATCCTTA
>JAEEGL013636829.1_pt1 | contig 12478 bp, 10 predicted proteins | sample 9134231 | NCBI WGS metagenome assembly JAEEGL01 (sample SAMN16246548, study PRJNA631951) | gut metagenome | biome: gut microbiome; feature: rumen; material: fiber-attached | host: Bos | place: Iran: Karaj | collected 2018-10
AATAAAAATAAATATTAAAGATAATTAATAAATTTAAAAAAGTATTATTGAATTTATATTATTTTTAAAATATTTTATCACTTATTAATTAAATGTTCTCAGAAAAATCAAAAAAAAAACATTCAAATAAATCTTTATCACCTCATGAAAAAAGACAAAAAGAATATATTGAAATATTAAATCAGTATAAATTAAAAGGGAATATACTATTTTCAAATAATAATTCATTATCTTCTAAAGGAAAAAAAATCAATTCTTATTTTGCGTTATTTTTAAATTATAAATTATCAAAAAAATATAATTTAGAAATAGAAACTTATAATAAAAATATTATTAATTTATTAATTAAAAGAAAACAAGGTAAGATTTTAGCAAAATTTAAAGATTTGGAAATTTACAATAATATTCGTGAATTTTTTAAAAGATTTTATTATATTCAAGAATCAATTGTAAAAATACCAAAATTTGCTATTTATTATAAAAATTATTCACTTTTTTTTTGTAGACCAACATTATCTGATCAAATATGTAATAAAATAATGAATAAACATATGCAAAAAAATGCTCAAATTTTCTTTGATGAAAATTATCTAAAAAAAAATAAAGAAGAAAAAAAATTAGAAGAAGAAAATAATAAAAATAGTAATATTTTCAATAAAAAAGTAATTGAAGAAATTGAAGTTGAAGAAATTTCAAAAAGGAAAAAGTATAATACAGGATTTAATTCTTTTGATAAAGAAACTTCTTTTTTTGAAGATATAAGTAACATAAATCCTTTTCCAAAAACAACTTTTATATTAAATGATTTAAAAGATTTTAAAATAAAAAAATCTAATAATTATTTAATTGATACAGAATCTACATTAAGTAATTCAATTCATTCAATATTATCAATTTTAACAAATAATAAAAAGGAAAAAAAACAAAACAATATTTATTCAACACCAAAAAAGAAAAATTATTATTATATTTCTTCAAATTCTAGTATGAAACAAAGTTCTCAAAAAAAAAGTAATAATAAAAATGTATCAAATAAAGGATTAGTTATAAAAAGTAATAAGAATATTAAAAAAAATAAAACTTCAAAAAAAAATTCAATTCATAGTTCTGGTGATAAAAGACTTTTTCATCAACATTTTTCTTCATTTATTTATTCAAATGAACAAAATAAAAATCAAAATAATAATATAATAAAATCACCTTCAATTAAAAAAAATGTTTATTCAATAAAATCAGTAAATACAACAATCAAAAATAATTATAATAATTATCAAAATTTATTAAAGCAATCATTATATGATAAAAATATTAATTATAAAAGTAATGCTTCTCCTTTAAAAAATTCTATTATTACTCCTATTGATTTATATTTGACACAATCAAAATTATTTAAAAGTCCAATAAAAAGTTTAAGACATTCATTTATTAAATTTGATAATAAAGAATTATTAAAATCTTCAAGAAATTCAAATTTTAATTGTCAAAGTTCATCAAAAAACTTTATTAAAAAATCTTCAATTGAAGATAATACACTTTCTTTTCAAAGTAGAAATTTACTTAGGAATAGTCAAAATCTTTTAAATAATAAAAATTTAAATAAAAACAATAATTATTATTCTGCTAATAAAAAAAAGCATTTACCAAATAATGGAAAATTGATTTTTCCTAATAAGGAAATTTCTACTAAAGCAAATTCGAATGATTATAATAAAATAAAACCACATATATCACTATTGACTTTCTGTTAATTTTATTTATTCTTTTATAAATATTAATTGTATAAATATCATGTGTTAAGAAATTTAACAACAAAGAAACTATTAATTGATATATTTATATTTATATTAACTTTTTAAGATTATTTATATAAACAACTTTATTCATTTAAATATAATTATTTTTTTTTAGTTATCATTAATATATGGTTTGAATGATTTATCTAATTGATTATTTATTAAATTTGATTTAGAAAAATGTTCTGATATTGATTTAAATCCTTGAATTCTTGCATATGAAATATAAGCTTTTTTATTTTTGCAAAAACTCCAAGGTTTATCATGAAGATCTAAATATATTCCTATAATATCTTTTGAATTTTTTAAGTTTAAAAATGCATAACTAACATTTATTTTTTTTACAAAATCAATTGGTAAATATAAAAAATTAAATTTTCCTTTATATTTATCATTTAGAAATGACATTAAAAATGATTGAGAAATATCACTTGGAATGTTTTTTAACATTATTGTTGTTCTTTGATCTTGTTCATTTATTATATCTTCAATTATTATTTTATATTTTTTTCTTTCCTCATATGATGTGTTTCTATGTTTAATTCCAGTAAATTGTAAATTTTTATCGTTAAAATTATTAAAATTATTAGAATGATTTATTAAATTTTTTATTGAATTTTCTTTTAATATTTTATCAAATTTATTTTCATTAATATTCTCCTTATTTTCAAAGTTCAAATTATAATGATAATTTAATAAATTATATGAATTTAGATTATTAGATTTATTATATATGTAAATTATTTGAAAAGATTTTAAAATATTTAGATTTAATTCAATTTTACTGTCATAAAAAATATTTTCTAATATACTTTGATTTGAAGAAATTAATTTTTTCAAAATAAATTCAATTTTTTCTTTTTGACGTAAGTCAATAAATTGATTTATAATTTGAATTTTATTTGGTTTAATAATTTTCATATATATTTTATATATTTGATAATTTAGAAATAATTTTGAAACTAAATTTAAATATAATATTAATTTTTCAGTTGATTTTGATTCAATTATTATACTAATAAAAAATTGCTGAAAAAAATCATCATAATTAATAAAGTTAATTTCAATATTATTTTGTTTAAATTTTAGGCAATTGAAATTAAATTCATTATACAATTTCATTGATGAAAGAAAATTATAATAACTTATATAAATTATTGAATCTATAATTTTAAAATACTCAATTTCACCATAATATAAAAATATAGATAATAAATTTTTCTTTGAAATTTCTAAATCAAATTTAATCCTAAAAGAATTAGAAAATGAAAAATTATTTATATTATTATTATTCGAAAAACTTAAATATGAATTTCTTTCCATTTATTTTAAATTTTATTAAAAAAAATAATTAATTTTTAAAATAATATAAATTTATCTATTAAAAAATATTAATTTAAATACAAAATTATTTTTTAGTTAATTTAAATCCATTATTTTTGAAATTTTGAACAAATGCTGAATTTGAAAATAAATATATATGTAAAAGAATATAAAATAAAATAACAATTTGTAACATATTAATTATATGAGGAGAAACATTTTTTATTCCAAGAATAGTAATTAATAAACAAAACAACATAATACCCATAACAATTTTTTCAAAATTTCTTAATTGTCTTCTAGTAAATAATGAAATAACTCTTGGATTTCTATAAAAAAACAATTTCATAAAAGGATGCATTAAACAAAAACTAAATATAATTTTTGTTATTGGAGAATCAATACCAAAAGTTTCTATAATTGAATTCGATGGGTCTAAAGAATAAGTATTATTATTTGGACTTTCATTTACAAAAGTTATATTATCTTCATCTTGTTCTTCAATTTGATTAAAATCATTTTGAGAATCATTATTTTTTGATTTTAATTTTTCATTTTCATCAAGAAGTTTATAATTTGTTTCCATTTTATATTAATTATATAATTAATAAAGATTTAATTTATTAAAATTTAGAAAAAAAAAATTATATAATATATTTAACTAATTATCCTATTTTTACTTCATTATTTTCTGCTTTAATTTCATGAAAAGGTTGATAATATCTTCTTCTTTCTTTAATATATCTAAATTCATAATAATTATTTAATATAATAATTAAGGTAATTAATACATAAATAACAATTGAAGTTATTTTATATTTTATTCTAAAAATTACGATACTTTCATTAGATGTTCCAAAAAAATAAATTAAATTAATTATCAAGAATATATCAATTCCAAATAAAATTATTGGTATTGCTTTTTCATGATAAATAAAATTATCAATAAAACGTGATTTTTCGTAATATAAAAATCCCAAAAATAATAAACCTATAATTAATATTAAACAAGTTATAATATAAAATGTAAATTCAAACTAAAAAATAAAAAATTATTCTCTTACATCAGGACCAAATAATATTAAAAATAAATGAAATAATAATAATGAACCAATTAAAAAATATAAATAAGATATGTAATAATCAATAATTATAATTATAGGATCTGATTCAACTTTTTTCTTAATATTTTTTATATTTTCATCATATATTGTTCCTATTTCATTAATTATTGGATTATTTATATTTTGTTCATCTCTTTTTATATTATCTAAATTATCATTTATCAATAAAATATAATTTTCTATTCTTTTATTACTTATTAAAGAGAATATTTTTTTTAAAGAATCGATATTGATATTAAAAACATTTGAATTTTTTCTTATTTTTACTTCTTTTTTTAAATTTAAAATTGAAGTATTTTTTTCCATTATCAATTTTTTACTTTATTATAATTAAAAATATTTTAAATTTTCCATTTTTTATCTTTTTATAAATTAAATAGAATTTATTTAATAAAAATATATCAAAATTTATTTAAATTTTATTGATGACCACCACACACACATTTTCTTTTATTTTTGACATTAACATTTTGATTAGTTAATTTTAAAGTATCTCTTCCTTTATTATTATTAATATTAGCATTCTTTTTTTTAGGGATACTATTACTTAAATCCTTAATCCCATCTTCATTATAATTACGATCTAAAATTTTTTTCCCAATACTTTCAAATAATCTATCAATTCCAGTATTAGAAAGTGCAGAAGTCAATTTAAAAATTCCCTTAATATCCTTAGCAAATTTTTTTCCTTCTTCATCACTTACTTGTTCATTTTCATATAAATCACTTTTATTTCCAACAACAAAAAATATATCAGCAGTTGAATTTTCAGAACTTTCTTTATACCAATAATTCTTAATAGCTTCAAATGAATCTTTATTAATAATTTCATAAACTAAAACAATAACTTGTGCATCTTTATAAAAAATTTTTGCCAAAGCTCTAAATTTTTCTTGTCCTGCAGTATCCCAAATATCAAATTTAATTGATTCTTCATTTACTTTTATAGTTTTTGATATAAATTGAGCACTTGATGATGATATTTCTTCATGATTAAATGTATCTTTTGTAAATCTTGAAATTATTGATGTTTTTCCTACTCCAGACTCACCTACTAAAACTACTTTTACAGATTCCATTTTATTTTTATTTTATTATTTTTTTTTTTTTTTTTGATTTAATTTTAGTATTAAAATATTTTAATTAATTCTGAAAAAAATATTATTAATTTTTTTTTTATTTATTATTATTTATGTTTAACAAAATTATTTTTATATGTCAATATTACTTCATATTGTTGGTATACCTAAAAATGTTAAAAAAGAAGAAGTTGATAGAATTCTTAATGAAGCCGAAATTCCATTTTTATCAAATAAAATAATAAATTTAGATGATATATTAATTGATTTTGAAATTGAATTAGATCCATCAACAATAAAAGATAAAGAAGAACTAAAACAAAAAATAAACTCATTAAAATTACATTATCACTTAAATCAAAAGATAATATCATTTTATATTAACAAATATGATTCATCATTAATTCTTCCAAAACCAGAACCAAATTCAGAAATAAAATATTTATATAACTATGACAATTTAATAAATATAGACTATGCAAAAGAAATAGGAAGTGACGAATTAATATATATAAATAAAGAATTTATAGAAAAACAAAGAAATTTATTTTCATATTTTATAAAAAAAATAGGTTCAAATATTCTTCAAGGTAAAAATATAATGAATATATCATTACCAATTTTTATATTTGATCCCCGTTCACTTTTAGAAATGTGGGTATGGCAAAATGGATATTGTGATGAATTTTTAGAAAAAGCTTCATTAGAAACAGATCAGATAGAAAGATTAAAATATGTATCATCATATGCATTAACTAAAATACACTTATGTGTAGCTCAACAAAAACCATTTAATCCAATTTTAGGTGAGACTTTCCAATGTAAATTAGGAAATAGTTTATTTTATTTAGAACAAACATCTCATCATCCTCCTCAATCTAATTTTTATGTTATTGGGAAAAATTATAAATTATTTGGTTATAATGAACCTGAGGCAAATGCAAGACCTAATTCATTTAAAATTGGTGCCAAGGGAAGAACTATTATTTTATTTAATGATGGTGTTAGAATTTATTTTGATAATTGTCCAATGATTTTAAAAGGTACTGTAATTGGAAATAGGTCTCTTGATTTTACTGGGAATATTCAAGTTATTAATGAAACTAATAATTTAATTTGTGATATTTTAATTAATCCTGATTTTAGAAAAGGATTTTTTGGGAAATTTTTTTCGAAAAAAGAAACTTTTCCTGATTATGTTAATGGAATTATTACTTCTATTAAAAGTAATACTAATTATAATAAGAGTAATAAATGTTATGATATTATTGATAGAGATAAAGATGTTTATTCGAAATTAGAAGGTGATTTTTCCAGTGACACCAATTTTGATGGGAAGAATTATTGGAAATTTAAAGAAGGAAATTTTCCAAAAATGTTTAGACAATCTTATACTTTACCTAGTGATTCTTGTTTTAGAGAAGATGAATATTTTTTGTTTAATCAAAAAGAAGATATTGCTGGAGCTTATAAAAATGTTATGGAAGAAAGACAAAGAAGAGATAGGAAATTAAGAGCCAATTATAAGAAGTAATAAATTAAAAAATATTGAAATATTTAATAAAAAATTAAAAATCATTTTTAAAATATATATTTTATTTTTATTATAATTGTTTTATTATATTTTTATGTTTTTAATTAGGAAAAATATTATATATATTAGTAATTTTATAATATTTATTAATTATTTTTTTCTTATATAATATATTTAGATATTATTTTATATTTAAAATTATTAACTATATTTTTTAAATATTATTATTTAATAATTCTTTTTATATGAAATGTTCTTTCATAATTAAAATTATCATATCTTCTATTATCATAATCATATTATTATGTTCGTTAGAATATGGAATATATAAACTTTTTTGGTATATATTATTTAAAAAGTTTATTTTTGGATTTTTGGTTTGTTTTTTACTTAATTATTTATTTATAAGAATATTAACTCTTCATTGTATTTTTGAATGGCAATTTCCTTTTCAATCCTTTAGTTTATATTTTGAATCAAGAAAAATAGCAAGAAATTTAAGAACTCAATTTAAAGAATTAAGATCTTCTTTATTAACATTAAAAGATCCATATGGTATACTAATAAAAGCAGAAATAGAGAAGATAAAAGAATTTTTGATTAAAATTGATTCATTAATAAATATTTATCAAGAATGTATTAGAAAATATGGAAATATTTCAACATATCAAAATAATTTTTATGAAAAATTAATTATATTAAATTCACAAATGCAGAATTCAGGTTTTAAAGATTATTTTCAAAATATGATTATAGTAAAAAATAATTTTAAAATAATATGTGAATGGCAACAAAATATAAAAAATATAATTGATGCAAATAAACAATTAGAAATATCAAAAATGATATTAACAATAAATTGGATATTAGATATAATTGACAATTTCATTTTAGAAAAATCCTTTTTTTTCTCATATAACTTTATAAAAACATTATTATTTAATGATACATTTGGAAATATGAATTATTATAAAGTAGAATTTTATCAAAAATTTAAAAAATATACAATTAATGAATATAATATAGATAATATAAATTATTGTATAATTAAAAATCAAAATATAAATATAAATGAAAATAATAAAAATCTATTTTTCTTTTGTGGACCAAATGGTGGGCCATATGAATTTATATCGAAAAAAAAATTAAAATTTTATTTAAAAAAAGGAATAGATGTTTTATTATGGAATTATAGAGGATATGGTTTTTCAAAAGGAAGAACTACATTTAAAAAATGTAAAAATGATGTATTAATAATATTTGATGAAGTAATAAAAAATAATAATTATAATAAAATTGCAGTTTGTGGTTATTCAATCGGAGGTATCTCGGCATTTCATTTAGCAAATAATAGAAAAATTGATATATTAATTTCAGATAGAAATTTTGCATCAATAAATAAATCTGCTTATTCTTTTTATTGTGGTAGAATTTTATATTTTCTTTCTTATTTCTTTATAATTACTAATTCTAATACTATTAATAATTTTATGAGTTCAAAATGTTTTAAAATTATTTTGTTTTCTTCTAATGATTTTCTTATTAGAAGTTATGCATCTATTATTAGTAATACTGCGATTGAATTATTAAATTCTTGTATTAGAATTAAAAATCATGATTTAGTTAAATGTAATGATATTTTTGATTTAATTTTTAATAATGAACAAAAAGAGAATTTTATTTATTCGTTTCTTTTTGTTACAGAATATTATTATTCTAGAAAAAAAAATAATTCTATTTTTGATGAGTTTAATTCTTTTGATGAAAATGATGAACTTTTAATTGATCAAATACAAAATAAAGATAATGAAGTTGATATTATTTTTAAAAATTTATTACCTTTTTTTGAACCTTTTATTGATGTTTGTTGTGATAATTTAAATGATATATCTACAAAAAATTATTCTTATAGAATTAAATCTTTATTTATACAAAATTTTTTTACTAATTTTATTATTTGGGGAGTTCAAAAAAATAAATATTCTAAAGTAGAAAAACAACAAGATTTAAATTTTTATAATGATACATGTAAAGAAATTTTAATTTCTTGTAATAATCAATTAAATAAAATAATAACAGAATTTAATCAAAGAAATGAAACAATAAATCAAATCATAATTTTAAAAGATTTATTCTCAATATTTATTCAAAAATTAGACCAATTGGAAGTTATAAATGTAAGTTTAAATAAAAGTAAAGATAAAATAATAATTCCTATTTCTTCTAATAATAATTCAAGTAATGATTCATTAATTGGTGATGATGAAGAAAAAAATAATGATGGTTATGAAAAATTTTGTCAAGATTTAAATATTATAAAAAAACAATTAAAATTCATTAAAATATCATGTGGACATAATGGTTTAATGAATGAAGATGAATATGAACAATATTTAAATTTTTTAATAGAAAGCAAATTTATTGAAAATTAATAATTTTTCATATAAAAAGATTATATAGAAATAAATTATATTATATAAATCTAGTATGATTATTTTAAAATGAAATAATAATTAATTTTATTTTTTATTTTTTTTTATAAAATATTTATATTTACTTATTTTAAAGTTGTTTTTAAATTAAATAAAGTTTTATCTCAAAAAAAATCTAAAAAACAAATTTTTCAATGTCATTAAATATTGTAACTTTATTATAACTTATAGCAGCAGTCATTATATCTAAATATTTATCATTATTTAATATATCAATATTATTCATTTCATTCTTTTTAAAATTATAAGCATTTCCAAAAATATTATAAAGTTCACCAAAATAATCTTTTTCCATAATAACATTTCTAAAAACAAAAAGTTTTAAACAAATATCATGAACTAATTTTTTATCTAAATTATCTTCACTAATAATTTTCCCATTATCAAATTTACATAAATCATTAACATTACCATCATCATCATATTTACATACATACCCATCAATAAATTCATTATTTTCAAAAGTACCATATAAACATTGTTCTTTAGTAGCAGAATAAAATACACAATTATTTCCTTCTCTATTCCCATCATCATCAAAATTTCCATGATAAACATAATAATCATCTTCATCTTTAGATAAAAAAGTACCTTTTTTATAATTATCATTTTCAAATAATCCAATATAAGCTTCAAAATTTGAAGAATCAAAATTAGAAAAAGGAATATTTTTTTCTGGTTCAGAAATCCATAAATTAATTCCTCTATTATTTCTTTCATCATTATTCCATAAACCAAAATAAAATTCTTGATTTCTAATTTTTTTTTTTATTTCTGGTTTAAATTCATAAAATCCATGTTTATCTCTTAAATCATCTGAATAATAACCAAAGTATGAATCTCCATTTGAATAGTTATTCACACAATAACCATTTCTTTGAAATAAATCATTTAATATTCCTAAAAAATTTGTGTCTTCATTTTTTATTTTTGCACAATACATTGTTGTATTTTCTTCATTTCCTTCCCAACGTTTTATTATTGTGTCTCCTTCTTTATATTCTTTTTTTTTTCCTAAGTCGTGAATTATTGACATTTTGTCGAATAATATTTTGTTTGATTTAATTGGTTTTGATGCTTGTTTAATTGACATCTTTAATTTATATATTTATTTATTTTAATATTGATGTTTTTGTTTTATTGTAATTTTTTAATTTTTTTTTTACAAGTTTTTTTTTATTTATAAAATAATTGTAATAAAAAAATATTAAATATCAAAAATATATTTATTAAAAATATGTATTTTATTATACCTATTATATTTTCAAATATTAAATCTAAAATACTAAAGATTATATTTTAAATTTAATAATAATTTATATTTTTTAAACATAAATGATAAAATAATTGTTGAATCTTTATATTAAAATTGAAAAAGTTTTTTAATATCATTTTTATAATAATGAAATTGAAAAATAATATTAATTAATAATTATAAATAATTATTTTAAATATAGCACATAAGATATAATATTTTATTCAAATATTTAGATTTATTGAATAAAATTCTAAAAATAAATAAATGAATAATCAAAACCCAATCAAGGTAATTTCAAAAATCACATTTAAAGACTTTAAAAATGAAAACCCTGAAAAATATAAAACAATTCTATGTAAACATTTTAATAGTCCAGGAGGATGTATCTTAGGAAATCAATGTAAATTTGCACATGGACTAGTAGAATTAAGACATCCTAATAAAAATCAAGGGTTTAAAAAAGAAGGAATTGTATTAGAAAATTATAAGATTATTAAATGTAAATATTGGGAAAAAAATCATTCATGTAAATTTGGAAAATTATGTACTTTTGCTCATGGAAAAAAGGATTTAAGAACAAAAGATAATAATATTATGGAAGCTATGAAAAATAATTTATATAATAACTATGGGAAAATAAACTATAATTATAATAATAATTTGAATAATGTTAATCTAAATTTTATCCCTTCTGTAATACAACCTCAAGATTCTTTTTTCAATAATTATTTAAATATGAATAATTTTCAAAATGTATATAATGAAAACGGATTTAATTGTAATAATAATTATAATTTAAAAAATATAAATGAAACTTATAAAAGTGAAATTGAACAAGATAAAAATATAAAAATCTTTAATATAAATAATGGGTTATTTAATTTCCCAATTCAGTAAAACTTTTATATTTTAAAAATGATTAATTATTATTTGGTAAAATGGAAAAGATTTTTAAGAAATTATTGTTAATTATATTAATATTAAAAATTATAAATATAAAAAAAATTATTATAAAAATAAATATGAAATATTTTTTATCCATTTATAATTTAAATAAAACTTAAATTAAAAATAAAAAATTAAATTAAAAAAACAAAAAAAAAATAAAAAATTCATTTTAAATATGAATCAAAAATCAAAACAATTAGAACATTTAAGAAATATAAGAAATCCATTAACAGAAGATTACTTTAGAAATTTATTTAATCTTCAAATGGAATTTCAATTAACAGAAAATCCAACATTAATAGAAGATATAATAACAGAACTTACAAAAGCAATTGAATATTATGGATTTATAAATGATCCAAGAAGTGTTGATTATGAAAATAGATTAACTTTATTTATTACTAATCCAAAAATTTTAAAACTTTTACAAAAAAATAAACCACAAAAACAAGTTTCTATGGAAGAAAAAATGAAAAATAAACAAATGAAAATGAGAGTTGATTTCTTAACTCAAATTACTAATACTAAATATGAAGAACATAAAAAAAAAGTTGAAGAATTAATTCAAATTAGAAAGAATGAAAATCCTAAATTAGTTGTTGATAATGAAATTTTAAAACAAGAAGAAAGGTTTAAAGAAAGATTAAAAAATAAGAAAAAAATGAAAAAAAATAAAACTAATACTACTACAAACACAAATGTTTTTACTCCTAATTTATTATATAATTCACCACTTAATATGAATATGAATCAAAATCTTTTTACTCAAAATACACTTGATATTAAGAAAGAAGAAGAAAAGAAAGAAGAAGAAAAGAAAGAAGAAGAAAAGAAAGAAGAAGAAAAGAAAGAAGAAGAAAAGAAAGAAGAAGAAAAGAAAGAAGAAGAAAAAAAAGAAGAAGAAAAGAAAGAAGAAGAAAAAAAAGA
>JAEEGL015040147.1_pt1 | contig 12478 bp, 7 predicted proteins | sample 9134231 | NCBI WGS metagenome assembly JAEEGL01 (sample SAMN16246548, study PRJNA631951) | gut metagenome | biome: gut microbiome; feature: rumen; material: fiber-attached | host: Bos | place: Iran: Karaj | collected 2018-10
TCGAGTTCAACCAAGACTTCGGCAACGTGAACATTTCGATCTACAACGGCATGGGCAACACGGTTTACAGCACCATGGTGGACACCAGTGAGCAATCAGTGGTCATCATCCCCTTCACCTCTGCAGCAAGTGGCTCCTACACCGTAGAACTCAGCAACGCCGATGGCGATGCAGAAGGCGATTTCGACAAAGATTAATTTTTAATTCACCCATTTATCAACAATCTAAATCCAAATCATTATGAAAAACTCAAAAAGATTCCTTGCCATCATTATTTTGGCAATTGTGGCCACAACGGTGGCCTTCGTGTCCTGCAAAAAAGAGCAGGCTCCAACAGCACAACAACATAACAAATCCATTCTTGCTCGTATCATGGACTTCAAGCGCCAACTGAATGAGGTGGAGTTGAATCCCAATAATAGGACCATCACATATATGAGCATACCCGATGCCATTTGGAATTTAGAAGCATTGTTCAATGTCACTTATGCCTATCCCGATGAGTCCTACGGGCAAACGATCTGTTGCGACACCACGCTCTATTTGCCTGTGTGTTCCAACGACTCTGTATCGCTTGTCGATTTGGCCATATTTAACAGCCTGATGTATGAGGCAGTGCTGGCACTATACCAAGCCGCAGTTTTGGAAAACAAGCAGTTCCTCATTCTTGACGTGGAAGATATAGGGCGCATTGGCAACCTGCAGGTCATAGAACTCCATACCGTTCAGGGAAGTTTGAAGGGAGAACAGCCCGACCCCGACCAGCCGCATCCATGGAGGCCTTTTATGGACGATAATGTACTGTGGTATTACGGTGAGGATTATGAGAACAGCAATGGCTTTCCAGCTGATGCGGCGGACACGTTGACGGGGATGCTGAATGCGAATTTGGTATCTATAGCTCCAGAGGGTTATGAATATGTTTATATTGGTGTGATGAACAAATATACGGTATTGGGCGAGAACCATCCGAATCCGACGTCAGGATACATCAGTGTCAGTCCAAGATATTGCGAGTTTTTCAAGGAAAATCCCACCGCACAAGACTACTGGCTTAATTCGGACCAGATGAACTACTATTATTTTGGGGAGCGACACCTTGTGTTGAACATCCTGCCCAATAGTGGCGATCTTCCTGTATCATCGGATCATTGTCTGTTCCGAGTTGTTGTAAATGATGGAGAAAACGACACAGCGATAGGACATTTTACCACAGCTTTTTACGGGATTCCGCTTTTAGAGTCCCAAGATAGTATTCAAAAAGAGATTTTACAATGATGACAAACTCTATCATCACATTGAAAAAGGTTTTTATCATAATGGTTTTGCTGTCGTTTTGCCAGACCCTTTTCTCCCAAGAATGGACGGTTCAGATAGAGACGGGAAACACATGGGCTCTCAACGATGTTATATCGGTTGATGATGGCGAGTCGGCACTTTGTTTGGGTTGTTCATCCAATAAACACGGGCTGTTGGTGAAAATCAATAAGGACGGTGAGCACATCGACAGGCTTGTACACCCGCAGGGCATGATACTCAACTATTTCAGTGCTGTGGAGCTCAACAATGGGAACTACATGGTCTTCGGCGTGTGCGACGATAGCCTATGTGATCCACATTACCAAAGATATATCCGCGTGGATGTCTTCGACAGCGAATTGGAACCTATAGGCACGAGAACTTTCAGTGTTGAAGACGAAACTTTCGATTGCTTTTATGTCATTACAGGGATGCTGCTGAACTCCATCCTGTCCCCTGCGGGCACGGTCATCCTTGCTGCCGCTCCTGCCTACTATACCGAGCAAGAGTATTACAGGCGTGCCTTGCAGCTATATGAATTGGATGAAGAAGGCAACATACTTGTCAAGAAGTCGCTCCCGAACTATTATGCAAGTTCCGTTGAGGAAATCACCTACGAGCCGCATTCAGACAATTTGTTGATGGCTGTGGAAGGAGGTGATTTTCTGAACTCTATGGGCGTGCCGGGGATATATGTGGTCAACATGAATCTTGAGGTCATATCAAGGAAAGACCTGAAAAAAGTGCAAGGCGGATATGGATACGAAGTGGACCCCATTCATGAAATCTCTACCGACGGCAATTGGATAGACGGTGACCGTTTGATACTTCACGCCAATAAAATCCAGCTTAATCGCCAGACTTTCTATTACTCTTCCTTATATGTCATTGATTCGGCATTGAATGTGTACGGCGAATTGCGCCTGCCACCCTACGACTCGACCGCATGGATACCACAGGGTACCAGCACGGCCTATATCAACGACTCAACCATCTTTACCCTCACCTATTGTGCCGAAAGATTGCATACTGGCATCTATCAGGCCAATGTGTTTCTGGTGGACAAACACCTCAACCTTTTAGGCCGTAAAGCTTTCAGGGATGACGAGTTCCTGTTCCGTCCAGGACAGCCCGCGGTTTTCAACGATGGCGGATGCCTTGTGCCGATGCTCACTCGAAGAGGAATGTATGAGCCTGGAGACCCAGAGTTTCGGGGGATGCTGATGAAGTTCCGAAGGGAGGACATCGAGATCACATGGGACGTGGTAAAGGAAGACGGGATGGAAGCAAATCTCTTTCCCTATCCCAATCCCTCGAGTGGCACCGTTAACATCCCGATTCCCGATGCCGCCAATGGCAACGCACGCCTCCTGCTGTTCGATGCCAAGGGCATGAAAAGCCTCGACAGTGCCGTCGGCCAAGAGGGCAACCTCATCAGGCTCGACACGGGCAACCTTGCCTCGGGCCTGTATCTGTACCGCATTGTCGCCGGAAGCCGCACGGTTGCGGAAGGGAAATTTGTGAAAGATTGAGAAACAACTTAAACAAATAAAACAATGAAAAAAACAAGAATTTTAGTAACGCTTATGGTCTGCCTGTTGACTAGTTTTATGTGCATGGCTCAGAACACTGTTATAGAGGGTACCAAACTTAACATCGGAGAAGGCAACTCTATTTCAATAGTTGGCTCGGGTGCAATAGGTCATTCTAACAATATCGATGCAGCCAATGCTTTAGCGGTAGGTTATGGCGATACCATTAATGAGTTGTGCCCTAATTCTTTGGTTATGGGCACCTCAAACAAAATTGGAGGGAACTCTTCCTTTGCAATGGGACAGGACGTGAAGGTAATGGGGAGCTACAGCCTCGGTCTTGGCCGCTTTTTGAAAGCGACGGGGCAAGAAAACAGCATGGTTATCGGAAACGGCTTTTACAGTTCGGGGCTCAAACCGAAACGGTTTTTGGAAAACCCATACAGCCATAGCTTGATGATTGGTTTTAAAAGCACCAAGCCTACGTTTACCGTCGGCCCGTCGCCCAACAACTATCCACAGGGCGACACCCTGGGCAAGACAGGTAAGGTGGCCATCGGCGACATCCCCGTTCCAGACATTGAAGCCAAACTCCACATCCGCTCCGACTGGGGCGAAGAGGCGAGCATCATACTCGAGTCAAAAGACCCGTCGTCGAACTCGTTTATCAGGTTGAAAGACGGATACCATGGGATTGTGGTAGATGAAGAGGGGGAGATGACCATACGGAGCATGGGCGCCCAGGATTTGGGGTCGCTTGTCCTGCAAGGTCGTGTTGGCATTAATATCACAAATGAAAGCGACGCCTATGCATTGGCTGTAAATGGAGGCATCCTAACGAACGAAGTGTTCATCAAAAACGTGGACGAATGGTTCGACCAAGTGTTTTCAAAAGGCTACAACTTGATGCCACTCAACGACTTGCGTCGTTATGTCGACGAAAACGGACACTTGCCCGAAGTGCCTTCAGGGTCGGAAGTAATGCGAGAGGGCTACAACATGGCCGAAATGCAGGGCATATTGTTGAAGAAAATCGAGGAGTTGACGCTCTATACCATAAAGCAGCAGGAAGAGATAGAGGCACTCAAGCAAACGTTGAAGGATCTGACAGGAAAGTGAGGCCAAGATGAAGAGGAGAATGCTGCAATTGCTTTTATTGGTCGGAGCGCTGTTGGTTTCATGTACGGTCCGCGCCCAAGATGCAGAGGTGCATTTCACCTACGACGCATGCGGCAACCGCATCCTGCGTAGCATGCAACTGAAGAAGATTGAGGAAAACGGAAGGAACGTGGAGGACAAAAACTCCTTCATGACCTCGGCAACCGAACGCTTTCTTGGGACAGAGGTCTGCATCTACCCCAACCCCACGGAAGGCAGATTCGCCGTCATGCTGTCAGACAACGTCCAGGCAACCATTGAAGCCACGCTGACAACATACACGGGTGTCGTTGTCGAACACCATAGGTTTGGAGACCGGAGGCATGAGTTCGACTTGTCGTCACAGCCCGCAGGCATATACATTCTGAAACTCGTCGTTGCCACCGAATCTCGCACATGGAAAATCGTAAAACAATAGAAGAGGAAAAAAGATGAAAAGAACAATACTGTCGGCAATGCTTTTGCTTGCCATGGTTTGCCATTCCGAAGCGCAGGAGCCGGCAAGGGGCTTCCACCAAGGGGAAACCTTCGAGCTGTGCAGACCCTTGCCAAACGATGACGACCATGCATACACGGCAAGCAACCATATCAAGTTGCATCCGGGATTCAAGTCAAAACCCGACGAAAAGACGACCACCCTGCTCAATTTGGGACTTGACGAATATGGCATCTACCCGCCTGACAATGGACAAGTCAACGATTCGGGAAACGTTGTGGGGTCTTTGGACGGTGTGGTCAACATTGGTGCGATGGGTGGGCTTAACTACACCATCCCCATAGAGTTGCCAAAAGGAATCAACGGCATGCAGCCCAATGTCAGTATCGTCTACAGCAGCCAAGGTGGAAACGGGCTGCTCGGCTGGGGATGGGACCTGGGTGCAGGCTCTCGCATCACCCGGACGGGTCAAACCATATACCACGACGGCCAGTTGACCGCAGCCAACCTGACCAAGAATGACCGTTTTGTCCTGGACGGACAAAGGCTGATGGTCGTGGACGGAGATTATGGAATGCCGGGCTCGGAATACAAGACCGAGAACGACTGCATGTCGAAGATAGAGTATTATCGCGCTATCATCGTAGAAAGCCGGACATATTTCAAGGTTTGGGACAAGACGGGTAACTTGTTGGAATATCATGACAGGCTTTGCTCACCCGACGGAAGCAAGGAAATCATGTGGATGTTGAGTACCGTCACCGACCGCTATGGCAACACCATTGAATACAACTACATTACCAACAATGAAACAGGCGAGACAAGGCTGGACAACATCGAGTACACAGCCAACTCAAGGCATCATGTGGAAGCGCAGTTTAAGGTCCAGTTCCATTACTCGACAAACAGGGACGATTACGAGAAATACTATATCGGAGGTTGCCAGCTGTTGCATCGTGACCTTTTGGAACGCATTACGGTCACACAGAAAAGCACCGGCAAGCCGCTTTACCAGTACCAGTTCAATTACATCAAAGAATTCTCGGGGCCGAACGACCAACTGTATTGCGTCTTGTCGTCCATCGGCATGAAAGCTTACGACGAGGACGGGTCCATGGAAAAGTTTAATTCAACGAAGATCATCTGGGATGGGACACATCCTTTGCATACCGAAAAATATCTGGTCGCCAATTCCGGTATACTGGCGAACTTCCCGTTTATGGGCGATTTCAACGGCGATGGCTACACGGATTTGGCCATGGTGCCGTACAAAACAAACGGCCACGACTGTTATTCCAACCCCGTGGACATCCAAATCTACCTGAACGACAGGGGCTGCGGGTTCGAACGGGCTTCTTCGATGGACATCCTGCAAATAGACAGCACACTGGATTGGGTATACACGCTTGACATCAACGGGGACGGACTTGATGACATTGTGACGGTATTGTATGAAATCAACAACGGCAGCAAGCATACAAGCGTTAAGGTCTACGAGAACAGTCCCACAAACCAGTGTTTCCATTGCAGCGCGACAAGGATGGTTCCAAACCAGGCCGAGCTGTTGGTCGGAGATTTCGACGGTAATACGACAACAGATGTCATAATTTTGGAAAAGAGAAAAGAATTGGAGCATATAGATGTAGGGACGTGTTCGCACTGTGTGGATACGGTTCATTATGTTGAAAATGTATTTTTTGTTGGTTACCAAGAATCCCTATTGCGAAACAGGAAGCTCAACGGGAGTTCCTTGAAGGTACCCCTTGGGCCGGTGTTTGAAGCCGCCGCGGTGGACTATGACGGCGACGGCATTTGTGAAGCCATTTTGGTTGGCAACAATCAAGACAATATCCCAAACCATGCGACCAAGCTGGTCAGTTTTAATCTCTCCAATCAAGAACATTGTTTTTCTGTCATACAAAACCTCAACAGGGTCACATATCATCATGGAACAAACGCCCCTTGGTGCTACGTGTTTCCAGGAGACTTTAATGGAGACGGGAAGACAGACGTCCTTTATTATGAAAGCGGTTGGGGCATATGCTTTTCGGACGGCAATCTTTACCACCCGTATGACTTTTCCAATGGTAATGCTGAAGACAGATTGCCTAACATTGGCTATTATCGCAACATATTCTTTCCCTCCTTAAGACTAATGGACAAGGTCCCAGGTGATATGAAGCTGATGTTCAACGTTGCGGATTTGGATGGTGATGGCTGTTCCGACATTTGCTTTTCCTTTGAAGGCAACCACATGTTGTTCGTCGCCTCAAGGGTTGAGAAAGTGTCGACGAACAGCTTGGGATTCAGGAGGAAAAAGTCTTTGGACATATACTTTGGCTTCCGCAGCCAGTTTACGCATGTGGGCAACTTTTTGGGACGCGACAACGCCTCAATCCTGGAATCCATACAGCCGTCAAACGACAGCAAGACAGGAAATGCCTACATCATCTCTCCCGCCTCCGTCAACCGGTACAACTCCATGGCTTCAATCACGGACGGCTTGGGCAACGCCACCCGTTTCACATATGACTATCTGATGCCCAAGAACGTGAATGCCGAGGACGGCTTCTATTCCTTCAGCTTCCAAGTCCCCGACCAATATGGCATACACCCCGTTCCCTTGCCAGTCCTGGCGCTAAAAACTTGTGAAGTGAAAGGCGTCAACGGGAGCAGTGTCATCGACAAATACAGCTATGCCGACGCCTACCACCATAAATACGGTCACGGCTTCATGGGCTTCGGGCAAACCATGACTGAAACCTACCGCAACAGCATCGAGTCGGCTTGGAAGACCCGCAAGGTGTGCCAGAACGGATACAGGACAATGTGGCCGTATGCCATGATGCTCCCAAAGAAAGAATTCACCTACACCAACGAAGACGGAGTTGCAAAGTTGGTCAACCAGAAAACCTTTAATTTCACGCCCGTCAGATGCCAGATCACAGGCCACCCCCGACTGGTGGTATGCCCCGCCATGACGTGGAAGCAGGAAAGCGTCTACAGTATGGACGACAGCCACCAACTGATCAAGACCATACTCACCGAATACGAATACACCTTTGCCAACGGACTGTACCAAGACGCCTACGGCTGTAGCCAAACCCACCAAACCATCAGAAACCACGACGGAGGAATCAGTGTCTGCGAGTTGGAGACCATAACACGGTCGGGGCAAAGCACGTTTGCCGACACCTGGATTGTCAACCGACCCGACTGGGAAACGGTCGACCTCATCCGTAACGGCGAAACCAAGTCAACACGTACCGAGTATTCCTATGAGGGAAACACCAACTATGAGGCAAACCTGGTGGCGTCTATTCCCAACGACGGAAGCCAACCGTATGATCCGCTTACCACGGTAACCCACTACGGCTATGACGTGTTCGGAAACAACACCGACGTGCTTTTTGAGGCGCCCTACGGCATCCTGAACGAACAGCAAAGGGAGATTCACTACCAATATGGCCAAAACTATCATCATCGCCTAATCACCCAAGAGACAAAAGGCGCAGTATCCAATGGCTATTCCACCACGTTCCAATACGATTTTCACGATCGTTTGAGTTCGGCTACTGATTGCAACGGGATGACAATCCAATATGAAAGCAGTCCGCTTGGGGTGGTTCAGAAGACATTCCCCATTGACGGCACAGAACAGAGAACCGTTACGCTATGGGCAAAGGATTCACCCTACAAGCCCGACAGTGCAAGCTATTACACTTGGAGCAAGAAGACTGGCGGCGTGACGACCATGACTTTCTACCATAAATCGGGCTTGGAGCTGCGCAGCGTGACCTTCGGGTTCGATGGGACACCCATATTTGCCGACAAGAGATACAACGACGAAGGTCTGCTTGAGATGGAATCGGTACCTTACAGGCAAGGGGAGCCGGAAGAGAACCTGAAATGGACAACCTACACCTATGATGACAAAGACCGTCTGTTGAGAGTGCTCTATCCCGATGGAACGGTTAAGAGCATGAAGTATCAAGGACTGCAAACCACCACGACAACGACACCGCCTGAGGGTAATTGGCAGAAGACCATATCCATATTAAACGTCATGGGCTGGCCAAAAGAGAACATTGATGCCGTCGGATCCCAGAACCCGACAAGCGTATACTATGAGTATTATCCTGACGGCAAATTGAAATGGACTAGGATTGGCAATGACGAAACGACCACCATCAGGCTCGAATACGACCATGCCGGAAACCGAACCCTGCTGCACGATCCCGACTACTGCACGACGACCGCTGACCTGACCAGCGTATACAATGCCTTTGGCGAGGAGGTCAGCACCACCACGCCAAAGGGTCTCACCACCACCTTCCTTTACGACCAACTGGGCCGCATGACGCAACGCACCGAGGAAGAGACCGTCGCAGGTGGCGGCACCGAAACCAGGACCACCGTCTGGACCTATAATGAAGATGTGTTGACCCACCAGAAAGGTCTGCTGCAATCCATCACCTATCCAGGCCAGACCATTTCGTACACATACGACAATTATCAGAGGATACAAGGGGAGACAACCGCTTTCTCGCAGAATGAGTCCTACACCACAAGCTATACCTACGACCCAGCCTCACGCAAAGAAAGCGTCCAATATCCATCCGGTTTTTCAACATACTACCGATACAACAATATCGGCTATCTGAAAAGCATCAACGACGGCGATGGAAACGTGTTGTACCATACCCAAAAAACAAATCCACTTGGGCAAATCGAACGTTTTGGTTTGGGCGACAATCTGGTTTGTGAATTCGGATATCATCCTGAAAAACAAACCATTGCAAGCATCCATACTACGAGGAATGAAAATATTCTTCAAGACCTCGCCTATGAATACGATGGATTTAGTAATTTAGCCTCGCGAACCGACAACAAGCGTAACTTGGAAGAACGTTTCACATACGACCACCTCAATCGCCTGACTGGGATTTGGCTCAACAACTCGAGGACGGGCTGGATGGACTATGACCCGTACGGAAGGATGACCGGGAAGATAATCGATAACTTGCGGGTCTTTTCCGATGCCGTATACAATACGACGCCGAAACCTCATGCCATCGACCAAGCTGATGTTGACCAAGGCTCGTTTTCCGAACATTCCCTCACCTATACCAGCTTCGACAAGGTGAAGACCGTTGCCCAAGGCAACAACACGCTTGAATACACCTACGGCTACGACCGCCAGCGCATCTTCATGGAAGAGTATGCCAACGGCGTGGAACGCACCAAGCGCTATGTGTGCAACTGCGAGTTTATGACTGTGACAGAGAACAACGCCACGACCGAGAAAGTGCTAACTTACCTTACGGGTCCCATGGGTGTTTTTGCCGTTGTGGAGCAGCAAGGCAACGACGAAAGCCTCCACTACATTTTGAAAGACCATCTTGGTTCGTGGACCACCATCACCGACGCGGAGGGTGTCGTTGAGCAGGAACTGTCCTTCGACGCATGGGGCACCCGCCGCAACCCGGAGACCTGGCACAGCTCAAGCCAGTTGTCCGAGCCGATGTTCGACCGAGGCTTCACTGGCCACGAGCACCTCTATGCCTTCGGCTTGGTCAATATGAACGGCCGCATGTACGACCCGCAGATGTCGTCGTTCCTATCGGTGGATGCCTACGTGCAGAGCCCCGACAACTCACAGAGCTTCAACCGCTATGTGTATTGCCTGAACAACCCATTGAAATACACCGACCCCACAGGTTGGTTGAAGCAAGGAGCAGGATATGGAACCAATGCGACCAATTTTGTTTGGGGTGATATGAGTTACGTAGAGCATTCATATAGCTGGAGAGAATTATGCGGTCCTGGAGTACGGGGAACTGTAGCTATGGCTGTATTAACATCCTATAGAATTGGAAATGATTGTAGTATTGATGGTTTTGTGTCTGTTTCGGCTAGCGGTGTCATCTCAGATATTAGTGTAATAATTATAACTGATAAAATCTTTAATTGTGAGAATAAGTTTAATGGAGCAGAACTGAATTGTGCCATCTCATCTAAAACAAAAGGAAAATGTGTTGTTACTTCATTAGGAAGCACAAACAAATATTGGTTTAGTACAACTGGCAAATATGGGGATGGAACAAAGAGATGGATTGAAAAGTCTAAAGCGTATGAAATAGAGACAGGTCATGAGTTTAATAACACACTTAAAAACCTTATAGATTATATTCAATGGAATGATGACAAAGAATCATATTCCAAATACGATGTGTCTCCTGTTTCGTTGTCTGAAATATATGATGCTCTAAAAACTGATGGTTATGCGGTTGCGGCTTGTGTACAATTAATTAAACCCGAAGACATTGAAAATAATGAAGGGCAAAAAGCACATATGGCCAATGTAAAAGAAGCAACAATATACAATAACGGTAGTTTAATTAAGCTGACTTTTATCGAGCCTAATGGCACTAATTTGATGAAACCATTCAACGCTCCCATTACAAATGGCATAATTAATCCTCCCGATTACTTGGAAATGATGTTTTTTATTAAGTATAAACTAATAGTACCATGAGATTAACAAAATCAAAGATTCTATCCATATTGTTGTTTTTACCTTGTTACTTGTTACAAGGACAAAAGTTGTATTACGAATACGACAATGGTGCTAATTTCGTCTGCATTTCTGATGATACTTTAGCCTTTATTACCCCTCGTGGAGGTTACTATTATGGCAATTATTCAATAGAAGACACTATCATCATTCCCATAAAAAACATCCTCTCAAATAAAAACTATACCATCGACACGGTTTCATGTGATTCATCAAATATGGAAATAAAGGTGAATTATTGGGAAAAATCGTATTATTTTGGCTATTCTGATAATAAAAATGACACAGCCTTGTATCTGGAAAACGCAGAACGAATTGGTATTTATTTTGGCAACAATGAGTTTCTGGTTTCAGATTATAATGGAATAATAACAATGAATTCTGACAAGTTGAATATGTTTGAAGACTCTTTACATTTTTTTGTATATGTGGACGGTGGTCTTTTTCGTGCAGACGTAACAATTCCAATAAAACTTGGAGTTCGTTATTGTATTACACAAAAACAATACGGAATGTATCCTTTTTTGATTGATAATAGTGCTTATTGGTTTTGGCCTAAAATATATTATGAGAAAGGAAGAAAAAAAATAGTCTTTGACTATGGAGATCAGCTAAAGATAGTGTACACGCTCGTTGGTCAAGGTTGTTCCTGCATGGAAGAGATTCGAAAACGTTATCCTGATTTGTAGTTTAATTTGTTTTACTCGACAACAAGCGAAACTTGGAAGAGCGTTTCACATACGACCACCTCAACCGCCTGACCGGGATTTGGCTCAACAACTCGAGGATGGGCTGGATGGACTATGATGCCTACGGACGAATGACGGATAAAATAACCGGCAACACCTTGGTCTTCTCCGATGCCGTGTACAATGCAACGCCAAAACCCCACGCCATCGACTATGCAGACGTCGACGCGGACTCGTTTTCAGAACAATCTCTTACCTACACCTGTTTCGACAAGGTAAAGACCGTTTCCCCTGGTATCATGTTTCGCATCCTCTCTTTGTTTGGTATGGTAATCGTTGATGCAATTTTTGGAAGGATTTCCCCCCGACGTTCAGCCCAAGCAAATCGAGCTCTTCGACCTGCAAGGCCGCTTGGTGCGCGTGCAACGGAGCAACTTCGGAAGCATCGACATGAGCCAGCTGCCCACCGGCACCTACACCTTGCGCGTCATATTGGAGGATGGGAAATCTTATTCGGATAAGGTGATGAAGGAGTGAATTCTTATTGTTCCAGCGCCTCCGCCTCCGGCAGCTGCACCGAGGTGTCGCACATGAACTCCCAGATGGGATCGGGCGAGCAGTTGTAGGTGGTGTTGCACAGCAAGGCGAGGAAACGATTTCTGCTCTCGTCGCGGATGACGGCACTGCGGTAACCTTTCCACCAGCCGTAATGGAAATACATGCCGGGATGGTCCTTGCTCATGCGCCAGCCAAAACCGTAGTTTTCGTCGTTTTTCCATGCCGGCGA
>JAEEGL015582357.1_pt1 | contig 12478 bp, 2 predicted proteins | sample 9134231 | NCBI WGS metagenome assembly JAEEGL01 (sample SAMN16246548, study PRJNA631951) | gut metagenome | biome: gut microbiome; feature: rumen; material: fiber-attached | host: Bos | place: Iran: Karaj | collected 2018-10
ATTGCCGAATACCAGTGCCAATCTAACAAGATTGGTATGCAGGATACAGCAATTATCGGGAAGGCTGCCCAAAAAATAATATGATTTATTTTGGACATTCGTCTCGAATACTTAGCGTCAAACCATTTTGTGTTATAATCACCTAATACAACAAAGCAGATTGCAGTAGCTGAATAAACACAAATGCTGGCACTCCACCATCTAGGATACAAAATCCCCAAGGAGGTAACACCAATTGATGCTAAGCTTAGCATCAATATTAAGAAAAGGTTGTTATTCCCCGTTTCCCTTCGAGTGCGGGCGTTAAGCCCACAGGTAAGAAGCATGATTATCCCCATGATAATCGCAATAATCTGTAGAATCATAACTGCTCAGATTTTAAAAAGTTAATAATTAAAACAAAAATGATTGAAGTTGATGAACATTACTACAGAAGTTGCTTCAATGTCTTTTAAATCACTCTTTTTGTTTGTGCCTATAATATATTAATTTATACTAAAAAGTCAAGTGATTTTATAATGTTTTTACTTTTTTTTGACTTTCCACGAAATTTAATATATCTTTCTTTATTTCTTTTACTTTAGATCTTTTTTCTATGAATCATATTCGTATATTAGCTCTTCAGTCTGAATCATAGTTATAATCTATCTTATATTTTACTCATATATAGCTTTTAAAATAAGATACATTGGATGCAGATCTTATATGAAAAAGTTTATCCAAGAAATTCTTTAGATCTTCAGAGAAGTTTCAAAAAGATTCCTCAAAAATTCTTGGATCATAGATTATTGTAATAGAAATTTTTGTATAATTATCTAAAGATAAATCTATTTTTGTAATAGGATTTTCCCGCATTTTATAGTTTGGAATCCTGAAAAATTCTCAAGTATTTTCTCAGGAGTCATTTTTTCATGATAGTCCTACATGAAGTAATTTGATATATAATATTTGTCATTGAATATTTTCTCAATTCACTCTAACTTTTATAGTATCTCATATTCTATAATTTTTGATCAATAAAAAATAAGAGAATAGGGATATAGAAAAACTTTGGAAAGTAAGCAAGATTGATCACACTCAAACAGCCCAAACGGTTCAAACGATTGTATTCTTAGTTAATAGGTATATGAAAATTAGTATAATTCAAATAAATGCTCAAAAAATATCAACATATTGAATTTTTTGATAATATTTAACATAAAAATCTTTGTTTTCAGTGTTTCATCATCGTTCATACGGATCTATATATTTTTTCTTTAAGTGAGATTTTAAGGCACGAGATATAGATGATAAAATGAGTAATAATAATATTATTACAAAAATGAAAGGTTGTTCATAAATGAATTTGCTTACACTATTCCAAACATATTCAAAAGAATTTAAAATCTGATTTCGCCGCATTTTTTGTATTTATAATAGTTAAATATATTCAGACAAAGCAAAAAGGCTGTTTATAAGCCTTTTTCTTATTTTAATTGTGGAATACAAGTTCAGGGCTTGAGGGAATTGAACCCCCCACGCGGAGCTTTGGAGACTCCCGCTCTACCACTGAGCTAAAGCCCTATACTTAATCGTTCAACCAATAAGCCTGATTCTGTGTTTAAAGCACGATATATCTAGCAAAGAGTAAATCTTTGATCTTGCACTTCTCCTGAGAGTAAGCTTGCATTAGGAAGTGGTTTGCCCCTCGAAAAGCAATCTGCAGTTCTGAGTAGAAGTAAGTAACCTAAATTACTATCTTCACGTTGCATCTTTCCCCTGAAAGGGTAGTTTCCGTTTCTGTGGCACTTTCATTTGAGCTTTCGCTATCCAGCACCCGTGAGATGCCTCCCTTTTTTCAATGTCAGGACTTTCCTAATTTCAGTTATCTGAAACTTTGTGCTTCGATTGAACGAAATAAATTATATAGAAATCAGATTTTTTTTCAAGGGTTGTTAATCCTCTATTCTACAGTTTTTTTGATTCATTGAATCTCTTTTCGCAAAACACGATTTGCATAGATTAATGCATCGATATCTTCAGGTTCCCAAGTCCTACCAAACAAATCTAGCTCTTCTGAGTAATGAAAGGGAACAATATATTTATTGTTGTTTTGAGAGTATAGTTTATTGAAAATTTCCATAAAATGTCAGTTTTTCATAATTGATGAAACCACGAAAATATTATGCGATCAAAATTGGTTTTCATTTAATCGTTTACATAGCATATTAGAATAAAATTCTAAAGTCTGAACAACAAGATTCTTAGCAAATGGGTTATTTTCAATTTCTTCATAATTTTTGTACCAATACTTAGAAATTCAATTATCTTTGTACATTTGCATAAGAGCATTTACTCATAAATTTAAGCTATCTATACGACTATAAAATCAATTTTCAATTAACACTCATTTACAGTGGGAGTCCCTAATATACAGCAAAAGAAAATCTTCCATATGCATATTATTCCTCAAGTATGTAATAGTTTGAAAACTTTCTGGATAAATTTCTATATTTTTTTGTGACTGAAAATCTCAAAATTTATCATTGAATACTCTACATGTTTCTCTGTTTAGAAAAACTAAAATAATTCTGCATGAAATCTCTCCTGATTCTCAAATTAAGAATTGTTTTTCTTTTCAATCAACTATAATTGAATCTATATGAGAAAAAAGGAATTTTTCTCTAGTTTGTTTCTCAGCTTCAAATAATTTTTCCTGAATCAATGCCTGGATGTCTTTCAGTGCTAATTTCTTCTCACTTGTGAAATTTATATCGTAACTAAAAAAAACAAATCTTTGATCGTCTAGTAAAAAAATATGTTTATATTTAGGATATTGTCTTGTGGAATCTATGATATTTGAAAGAGGTTCGTATAATAAGTAGTTTTGAAGTCAGAATTCTGCCTGAGATTTTATTACGCGGAATTTTGGATATTTTGGGTCATAATTTTCCTGCCGTAAATAAAACATCCTCTCAAAAAAAATAAAGAAACTAAAATTCAACTTTTTATCACGATTTTCATGTTAGTTAAAAGTGTATGTTTTTCAAGTGAAGAATTTGGTTTTTGTGAGATGTTTGCTCTTATAGATTAAAAAGAAAAAAAGTCAATCCAAAATTGACGAAAATTTATCGATTTTTTGCAAAAATCTACTTCTGCGAATATAATTATATGACAATCGATTTTATGAATTTTGAAGAAATGTATATGAAAAAAGTTGTAAACATTGTCACGATATTGGTTATGGTAATTGGGAATATTCTAACACCATTTGCCAATGCGACGGGAGAAGAATTTGTATATTCACCAGAACCTACACAAACAGAAAGTGGTGGTGATTTTGATTTAAACGAAAATAATCCAGATAATTGAGATGATTCAGATATCACTCCAGAAGATGAGTCTTGAACTAAAAGTTGAGATGAATCGGGAGCAAAAAATTGAGAAGAACCAGGAGAAAATGCTTGAAGTGAAAGTGGTGCCAGTGAACAAACACCAACAGAATGAACATGAACAGATACACAACAAACAGAAACATGAAGTATTAGCGATAACACATGATCAGTAGATAACTGAACATGAACAGATACACAACAAACAGAAACATGAAGCAGTAGTGATAATACATGATCAGTAAATAACTGAGCATCAACAAATGAGCCAGAAGTAGAAACTTTAGCATCATTAGCACAAAGACTTTGAATAAATTGGGAAACTCAAGCTACATATTTTGCGGTATTGGCATGAATACCGGCAGATGTATATGAATGAACAACAACACAAAATGAAACAATTAGAGCATATTTATTAGCCCATGAAGATGAAATATCAAGCGGTGACTTTTTCGGTGCCTGTATGAATCGAGAAGAACCAGAAGATTTTAATGATATGCTTTATACATGAATAGTTAAATGAAAACTATATTCTATCACACTTATGGATAGAAACCTATGAGCAACAACAACAGGAGCCTGAGAAGATATTTCAGCAAATTCTTATGGATATTATTTTCAATGGTGAAACAACTTTCCATTCTCGTTCGATACTGATTTAAATGAGAAGAGTTCGACAAAAGTAGACACTACATGATTTTGACCAAATAAACGATTTTATGGAAGGGAGTTTATAACTTGAGATGATAGCAATGGAGACTGGTCAATCGATGCTAATGATAATCTATGGTGATGAGCTGAAGATTCTCTAGATAACGAATATTGAGAAGAAGATGCAGACAGACAGTGATTATGTCCAGCATGATACCATATTCCTTCTGTAAAAGAACGATATGAATTAATACAAGTATTTTTAGCAAATAATGAAATCGAAGCTACAGTAAATAATGATAGCGATTATCCAGACTTCATAGGTGAGGAATGATGAGCAACATATGAATTAGATGAAGAAACGATAGCTCTATTCTTGGATACATTCAATATTCCATACGCATGATATATCACATGAAATTGAAATATATACCTTGATTGAGAAGCGGCATATCTTTGGACATCTACACCTTTAGATGGTAAATGATTGTGACTTGAAATATGAGACGATTACATCAATCTTTGATGATGGTCAACAATCCGTGTATCAGCTATGCCAATACGTTGTTTTAAGAGCATAGAAACAGAAATCATAAATTATACTGTAACATATATCCAGGATGATGATGAACCCACAACAGTATCTGCAGTGTATGGAGAACATCTTGTAGAGCCATCTCCTAAGGATAAATGAGAATGATATAGCCGATCATGATGGCGTCTGAGCGGTTCAGATTCATTTTTTGATTTTACATGAACTGAGATTACAGGAGATATTACTTTAATAGCAACATGGGGATGTGCAACAGATTACCATGAACGAGATGGAGAATGTGTATCTAATACAAAAACAGGTCCATGTACTCAATCATGATGAGTACCTAATTCAGATTATGTACAATCATGAGTAACAATTACATGGAATATAACATGAAATACATGGAATGAGGCAGAAAATTGTGCATGGGAATGTAAACCTAATTATCATCAAAGCTGAGATGCTTGTTATATCGATGAATTCAACTTTACATTGATAGAAAACGAGCACGTAAATACACAATGAAGTACACCAAGTGGAAAAGTAGCTTATGGATCAAGCGTACTCCTAAAAGCTATAGTAAATGTAAGTAATGGATATGCATTCAGATGATGGAGAATCGTAGGACTAGAAGGATCGGGTGAAGTATCTACAGGTATGACTAGTGAAATGCAATTCACTATGCCAAATAACGATGTATCAGCAACACCTACAACAAAACCCATATATTATAATATACTATATAATAATATGGAGGGTGCTATTTTAACTGAGGAAAACCCAACTAAATATAGTATAGAGACTCCAGATTTTATATTAAATAATCCTACAAAGACTGGATATATATTCGGATGATGGACAGGAAGTAACTGAGATACTCCAGAATTTGATGTAACTATTAAACAATGAAGTACATGATATAAGACATATAATGCTACATGGATTCCAGCAAGTGGAACAAGATATAGAGTATTACATGTACGAGAAAGAGCAAATAATAATGGATATACATTATACGAAACAGAATATATGAGTGGAACAACAGATTCATATACTGAAGCAGTAGCAAAACAATATACAGGACTTACACAAACATGAGAAATAGAGAAGAAGCTTATCGATCCAGATGGAAGTACTTATGTTAGAATTTTTTATGATAGGAATAGATATGCTATCACATTTGATAGTAATTGAGGTAGCGCAGTTGAACTAATGACATGAAAATATGACTCAAATCTAACAGCTCCAACAAATCCAACAAGATGATGATATACTTTCAGTTGATGGAATCCAGAATTTCCAGAAAAAATGCCTTTATGATGAGCAAATCTAGTAGCACAATGGACTAAGAAATCATCAGGAGGTCATGGATCACCAGAACATACATCAGATTCTACTTCACAAAATACATGATCAGCAACTACAGGATGAAACGAAGCTACAACATGAGATCAAATGAGTAGTATAGTATCAGAAGTAACAAATATGGATATAAACGGAGGTACTACAACTACAGTAGCTAAAAGGATGATGAGTTTAGGTAATACAATGTTAAATGCAGTAGAAGAAACAAAGTGAGGAGAAGAAGACTTAACAAAATGAGAAGAAGATTTAACAAAAGGAGGAGATAAATGAGAGGAAAGGTGAGAAGAAAAAGGTGAGATAAAAAGTTATGAGGGTGATTATGCTATATTGTTATCATGACAAGGATTTAATTCAAGGATTAAAACGGTAGCAGCAGGATCACTTACACTAATATGATATGACACTAGCAATACTACAATAAGACAGATAATGAAAGGTTCCGCTAGAGATTGTTCTGATTTGAGTCCTAACAGGCTTAATGTAGTATCCACACCCGACTCTCCAAACTCAGTGCTAATATATGATAAAACAAATGTAATATATTATTGTACCGATGCAGAAACGATATACTTTAACCCAGATTCTAGTTTTATGTTTAATGGGTTAGTAAATTTTACAGGTACAGATTTAACAGAAGCAGATACGTCAAACGTAACCAATATGGAAAATATGTTCGTAGGGGATCGTAGTTTAACAAGCTTGGATTTAAGCAGTTGGGATGTATCAAATGTGGAAAATATAACAGCAATGTTTCATAATTGTAGTGGTTTATTAACTTTAAATTTATCTAATTGGAATACCCCAAACCTAAAATACATGAATGATATGTTTAATGGGGCTCCTTCAATACACACGATATATGCGACTACAGGATTTGATAGATCGAGTATTATTGATGATGCAACAATGTTTGAAGGAGCTACAAGTTTAGTATGATGAAACGGAACACCATATAGTTATAGCCATGTAGATTCAAGTTATGCTAGAATAGATAAAGCATGAACTCCATGATACTTCACAGATAATACTGCTATGTTACTAGGTTGACAAACATTCAATCAGAAAGTAAAAAGATTAGCAGGGCAGGGTAGTGCAAGTTATGCTACACAAAACACAACAGTAAAAAGAATAATTCAATGGACATGAAGTTCTATCCCATCATGAGTAGTTACAACGGGGCTTTCAGTTTCATCATCAAAAGTACCAATAACTGGATGGTATGATAGTAGCACACAAACCGTATATTATTACACAACAGCTAACAAGATATACCTATCTTGAGGTTCTAATCAATATATGTTTTATAATCTTAGAGGTTTAGAGACATTAGATACAACTAACTGGGATACTTCAACTGCAACGAATATGAAATATATGTTTCGTTATGATAGTGGATTAACAAATCTTGATGTGAGTAACTGGGATACTTCAAGTGTAACGGATATGCAATATATGTTTGGAAATTGTAGCGGATTAACAAATCTTGATGTGAGTAACTGGGATACTTCAAGTGTAACGAATATGCAATATATGTTTTATGGATGTACTAGTTTAGAAAGTTTGGACGTAAGTAATTGGAATGTATCAAAGGTAACCAATATGACTAGTATGTTCAGAAAATGTAGTAGTTTAACAGAACTAAATCTAAGTAACTGGTATACTCCAGTTGTAACTAACTCAAGTAACATGTTTTTGGATGATACGAATTTGACTACGATATACGCAAGTGATTTATTTGTAACGGACAGTATTACTTCACACAGTGGTATGTTTAGTAATTGTACAAGTTTAGTATGATGAAACGGGACTCCTTACAGTAGTAGTCATACAGATAAAACATACGCAAAAGTAGATAGACCAGGTAGCTCATGATATTTCACAGCTCCTACATCTGCTACATTTTTGCCAGGGCAAGAGTTTAATAATCGTATGTCTGCTATTTGCGAAAGCCGTTCTGATTTTCAACAAATAATACAGTGGACATGAAATTCTATTCCATCATGAGTAACAACTGTTTTGGTTTCAGATACTTGATCAATGGCACACATATATGCATGGCGTGATAATACTACACTCTATTATTATACAGCAGCGGAAAAAATATATTTAAACGAAGATTCAAGTCATATGTTCCAAGAGTTTGCTGGATTAACAGGTTTAAATCTTAACGATTGGGATGCTTCAAATGTGACTGATATGAATTATATGTTTTTTAGCTGTACATCTTTAAATGAACTGAACGTAGATAATTGGGATGTCTCAAATGTGGAAAACATGGAATGAATGTTTGGACGATGTCAAAATTTAAGTAAACTAAATCCTAGTAATTGGGATGTCTCAAATGTGGAAAATATGAGAATGATGTTCAATGAATGTAATAATTTATCAGGACTTGATTTAACAAATTGGAATACATCAAATGTAACTGATATGAGAGATATGTTTAGTATGTGTACTAGCTTAAAAACAATATATGCGAGTGATTCCTTTACAACTACGGCAGTTACTAACTCTACGGATATGTTTACCTATGCTATCCAATTAGTATGATGAAACGGAACTCATTATAATAGTAGTCATACAGATAAAACATATGCAAGAATAGATAGATCAGGTACTCCATGATATTTCACCAAGAAATATAGAGATTTAGATGCATACTTTATCTCTAAAACATGATTAATATCAAATATTATGCTACATGATAAAAATCTTTGAGCAACAGTTACATGAGCATGAAGTAGTGCAGCTGCATGATCATATGGATATCATTTTCAGTGGTGAAATAATTATGGATTTGAAATATGATGTTGGAGTAATGGCTGTTCAGATTCAGTTACTGCAAATGCAATATGAACAAAAGCAGTATGGGATGATAGTTACAATAATAAATGATATAATCGAGCTCATTTTATCACATGAGATGATGATTATTGGGAATGAAATTCACATTATGACTGATTGCGATGATGAAGTGGCGATAATGAAGGTAATGGATGGTGATTAACATCAAACAACCCAATAACGTGAAGACAATGACCATGTCCAGATGGATATCATGTACCAAGTAGGTGAGAATGGGATAATTTATATAAATACCGATGAGGTGTGTGAGGAACATCATCATCAGAATTTGCTCTTGATTTTTACTTTCCTTTAGGAGCTGGTAGTCGTGATGCTAGTTCTGCAACACTTGTTTATAATGAGCCTAGCTCTCAACTTTGGTCATCAAGTCCTAATTCAACTAATTCTTTTTTCAGATACATTAACGGTGCAACAGTACAATTTAGTTCTTCAGTGCGTGCTAAAGGTTTATCTGTACGTTGTTTTGCTGATAGTTATCTAACATCTCCAGCTATGAATGTATATCCTAGATGATGAACTGAAGCAATGATTATAGTAAACGAATGAGTAATTACCAAACTAGATTCTCCAACTAGAGAACACTCTATTTTTTCTTGATGGTATAATGGTCCTGAATTTGCGACACAAATAACTGAGTGATCCACAGCGCCAGCTAATCTATATGCATGGTGGTGATGTGAAACAGGATACGGATTAAGTGGAGATGCCTGTGTAGATAATATTAAACCAGTAGGTGGAATTACTTCTACAACCACCGCCAAAAAAACGAGTCAGACTGGTACAATAACATGTACAGATTGAGTATGAGTAACTGCATATTATTGGTGAACAAATAGTAATCCTGCTGATAGCGATTATACCTCAATAAATCCCGCGGTAACTAGTTTTACTGGAACTAAAACAGTATCTAGTGCTGGAAAATATTATTTATATTGTAAGGATGCCGCAGGAAATAGAAGTGATGCGAAAACTATGTCGTATGCTACAGTCAAAGTAGTAAGAATGATAAATAAAACAACAGGAACAGAATGAACCTATACAACGGAACATTATTCTAGAAATCAAACATGAACATATATAGCACAAAGTGGACAATCTATGACCCTATATAGTCGGTGTGCTTCCCCTGGTACTAGTTATTATACATCAGTAAAAATAAAAAGTGTATGAAATCCTCCAAGTACGACTCCAGGAGCAACAAACACAAATAGTTCAACAGCAGTTCACAACCAAATATATGCTTGTTGGTATGATAGAAAAAAATTTGCATTAACATTGAACAGCGGAACAGGAGTAGCAAGCGTAAATGGATCATGAACATATAAATATTATTCAGGAGTAGCAATAAGTGCAACATGTCAAGAACACTATAATTTCAATAAATGGACTAGAGTAAGCGGAAGTAGTACTATCGCAAGTACAGTAAGCGCATCTACAACAGTTACAATAGCAAATGCAACAACAATAAGAGCAGATTGTAGGTATAATGTACCACCAACAGTAACGTTAACTTCAAGTAATACGCCTAAAAGCACAACTCAAAGATTAACATGAACATGTGCAACTACATCTGAATGAGGATGAATAGTCGCATATTATTTTGGTACAAACGATAGACCAGGTGACAGAGATTTTATCTCCATTACTCCAACAAATAATTTTACTACATGAATGAATATAACATCTACATGAAGATATCTCTTATTCTGTAAAGATGGCGTTTGAAATCAAGGAGAAGGGAGAAAAGATTTTTATACATATACGGTGTATAATTTATTGAATGCTGTAGATAAGGCTGAATGAACATATAATTTAACAAATTATCCAGTAGCAAGTTCGGGTACATATATAGTCCCAGAGGGAGCGGATACTAACTATAATGAACTGAGAACAATACCAACATGAGCTAGTTCATCAACATATCTATGAGCGTCACATTCATCAAGCAGTACTCCACTGTCAATAGCTGGAGATAATGATATTCAGAGTGATACAACTACATATTTTTGGTTTAATAGAACTAAACATACATTAACATTGAGTACATGAGCAGGAGCACTAAGTGTAAATGGAGCGTGAACATATAAATATAATTCTGGAGTAAGTATAAGTGCAACATGTAAAACAGTAAGTTGATACACATTTAGTGGATGGATAGTAAATAATTGAAATACACCTGCTAGTCTGACTACAACACCAACAACAGTAACAATCACACAAAATACAAGCTTAACAGCAGTATGTAAAGATACTACACCACCTGAAATAGTTATAACAAATCCAAATAATACATGTACAACATGAAAGGTGGTAAGTGCAAATATAAGTGAAACGAACGCAATAGATACAATACAATACATAAAAACTGGTAGCGCTACATGTAATTCAAGCACAAATTTTAGTGATGCTGTAACATATACAAATAATGCTAATATAACATTGACTGGAATGGATGATAATGGAAAATATGTCTGTTTCAAAGCAGTAGATGTGGCATGAAATGCAGGTTATGGTAGGTCAAACCAAATAACTGGAATAGACGTAGCGTGACCAAACACACCAGAATGGGTCTCACCAGCTTCTGGTTCGTATGTATCAGGTAGTACACTAATTACTTGGACTAAACCAAGTGATGTATGATGTAATGGTACTATATTAAACTATGATATTTTCAAATCTGATAGCGATACTTATTTTAATCCGATTGGATCTCGAACTGTAAATACAACATGAGTTACTATATCACAAATAACCAACCAAGAATGAAGACAATATTTTACAGTAAGAGCAACAGATGGATTACACAATATGTGAAACATACATTTGAGTGCTTTCAGAGCATTTATTGTAGATAACAGAAAGCCAACTATAGCATTAAGTGGAAATGGAAGTCCAAGTTTTGCGAATAGTGCAACAGAGATAACAGTATATCTAAAGGTAACAGATACATGAGCGTGAATAACGACATGAGATTTTACGATAGGAGATTTAAGTTTCAAGGTATGAGGTACAAGTGCAAAACCAAGTACGAAAACATTAACATGGCAGAGTACAAGTAATGGAGTAAGTGTATATAAATTAGTATTGAACTGAGTAACATTAAATGGAGCGTTAACAGTAACAAGTGCTGCGAGTGCGGTAGCAGATAAGGTATGAAATAATAGTTCGAGTGTAACATTAATACCGAATGTAACGATAGATAACACTAAGCCAACAGTAAGTGGAACGAATAGTAGTGCGAATTGGAAGAATGCGGATATAAGCATAACAAAATATGCGAGTGATGCTGGATGATCAACATTAAGTGGAGCGAAAGCATATTGGACAACAAGTACGACTACAACATTTGCGCAATGTTGGTCAAATGGAACATCATATAGTAATGGAGCGAGTGAGACACGTTCAACAGAATGAACATGATACTTGCACTTATGTGCGTATGATAAAGCGTGAAATACATGATCATGGTATGGAACGTATAAATTGGATAAGACGGCGCCAAGTGTATGATTAACAAACAGTAGTGCGAATTGGAAGACATGAAATATAAGTATAACATTAACAACGAGTGATAGTGTATCATGATTAAGTGGATGAAAAGCGAAGTATTATTGGACATGAGTAACGAATGCAACATTAGCACAATGTTGGGCGAATGGAACACAGTACACAAATAACACAAATATAA
>JAEEGL015766810.1_pt1 | contig 12478 bp, 11 predicted proteins | sample 9134231 | NCBI WGS metagenome assembly JAEEGL01 (sample SAMN16246548, study PRJNA631951) | gut metagenome | biome: gut microbiome; feature: rumen; material: fiber-attached | host: Bos | place: Iran: Karaj | collected 2018-10
CTTGTCCTGTTCAATCCTCAATGTTCCAAGGCCGTACTCGCTTGCATCAATGGTGATGCCTGCCATTTCGGTTGCGGACTGGTAGCCGTACTCAGTCTCTTGAAGTCCAGTTACGATGCCATAGAAGGTGAAGTCATTGCCTTCCTGCTGTCCTTCCATGATGTACCAGCGGATATTGCCAAGGTAAAACACTGCGATGCAGATTGCATCTTTCTTCTTTGCGTCCTGAGAATACAGGGGATAACTGCTCAAAGCCTCTGTCAGCTCTTGTGTTATCAGTCGGTTGTTGAATTTGGTAGTTGCCATATTGCTTAAAGTTTTTATTTTCCCTTTCTTTCAAGCCTTTCAGCCTGTGATTGGGAATTTTTCTGCTTTTCAAGGAGATAGCCAGACAATAAGGCAAGAAAAGTTTCAAGAATACTCTTGTGCCTGTCAGAAGGAAGATTGTTGAAAGCGCAGCCTTGCTATTCTTGACGTTTGAAAGGCGGAACTACCTTTGCAGAAGAATTACGATTCACGGGCTTTGAATGGAATAGATGATGTTCTATAACATGTTCAACCGTGAGGCAATAAAAAAGTGGGGCGGGTCTGTCCAAACAGGTATCTTCAGCCAGTATGTCAAATAGAGGAGTCTCCATCATAGCCAAGAAGACAGAACGTATCTGGCAAAGTGTTTAGTTTTGCCAAATACCTTCTGGCAAGGCTTGATAGAGTCTCCTTGACATGCCTTTGGAAGAGTGCCATTTTGCTTATGGCAGACTTGCTCGGCCACAAGCAAAATGGCTTTCGGACAAACTGAAGATACCGTTTGGACAATGGTGAGGGCGAAGGTTTAAGAAAAGGAACACACGTCAGATTAGGATAAAATGGATTGCTCGTCAGGTTAGAACAGGAGAGGGTGGGAACAAAGCCAAAGCCCAGCAGGGGCAATCAATTAGGCGAAGTGATGGACTGCCAACAAGAACAGCGTCAGTGAGGACTCGCTCTGGCGGTCTCACCGACCCTGTTTGAAGATGACAGGCCACCTGTTCGCGATTGCCTTTGCCGTAACAGTGCCTTTTCTTCCATGTCATGCAAAGCTGACTGGAAATGAAGGCTCTGTTCATGGAACTGGGCTTGGGCTTCGTGGCGCGGGGCGCAGCATTAAAACTTTAAGAAAAGTTTGAACTTGACGTGACATGGTATAATAGAGAGTGCGTCCTGCCATTGCAGCAGGACGCGCAGATGTTCAGCACAGAACGGCTGTTGCCCAGTCGATGGGTTTGCCCTCGTGTTTCATCTTCTCAATCAGAGCCTTTATCTGCTCTCTTTTCTTGTCTGTCAGTTCATCCATGCTTTGAATAGAAAATGTGGGCAGTTGGTTGGACTGCCCGTTACCTTGTTACTTCGTCTGGAAACAGACCTTGCCTTTTCTTCTCAACTGGAGAACGAGGTGATACTCCTTGTTCAGGTCAGCCAGTTCTTGGAGTTTCTGCCTTTTTTCCTCGGTGTTCTCCATGAGTGTGGCATAAATCAAGTTGCCAACTTGTCTGCCCTCGTTGACATCAAAAGCCCTAAAGCCCTTGCAACCGTCAAATTTTGCATATACGATGTACCATTCCATAATAATATGTTTTTAGTCGTTAAACTCAGATTCGTCCCTGTAGCAGTATATTTCTGCTCCGCTGCCAACGATGATGCACCTGTACTGGTAGCCATGATAACCACCTGTGATGCTGTCCTCGTCCACTTGGATGTCCCGATACCCTTTGTACGGAACTAACAGTCGTGCGTATCTCATAACAAAAGCATTGATATGGGGTCAAAAAGGCATATCTTTCTCGTTTGGCTCTGGAGCGTCCTGCGGTGGCTTGGGCGAGTTCTTCTTCGCCTTGACTCCCTTGGCTGCCGCTCTCTTCGGGTCTGCCTCTTGTTCGTCGCGCCGACCTGCGTTCACGAAAGCTATGGTGTCCGCATGGATGGAGAGTTGTGTGTGGGTCGTGCCGCCCCTGTCCGTCCATTGGGAAGAAGTGAGTGTGCCATCGACAAGGATGAGCCGCCCCTTGTTCAGATACTCGGCAAGGCGCAAGTGGTTCTCACGGCTGCTGCGTACTCTTACCCATGTTGTTGTGTTCTGCCCGTTGATGTAGTCATCTGTAGCTATATCCACGGCAATAAATGTTCCTCGTGACCCTGTAATGGTCTTGCAGTCTGCACCGATGCGCCCGATGGTGTGGGTGTAAAGCATAGTTCTTGAATGTTTAGTGGCGGATGGTTGGTCTCACCGTTACCTTTGAATGTATCTTTTCCCTCTCTTTCTGGCATTGCTGCCTTGCTGAGGGAAATTTGCTGCCCAGAAAGTGGTCATCCTGCAATAAGGCAAATTTGGTGGGAGAAATACACTTGCAAACGTCAGTCTGTAAGGAAGATTTCTCTCAGGCTTCATGCTATGCCATAATTTGAAGTTTGCATAGGGGATGGCCGTAACTTTGCAGGAAATTTTCTCTGCAAGGCTGCGTGATGGAGACGGGGCTATAACAGTTCGGTTAAAAGAAAAAAACAACGGGACGAGGGGGGGAGAGAATACGATGGCATTGCCATCGAACAGATACAACAGTAAACGAAGCCGACCGAGCACGAAAAAAGAGCGACCGAAGCCGCTCTCTGTAATGGAACCAGGAAGAGGGCCCACTTGCCCTTCTTCTTGGAGGTCTTCTTTGCCGGCTCTGGAGCGGGAGTTTCCTCCTCCTTCTCCGGGGTCTCGTAGAACTTGGTGGCCACCAGCACCACACGGTTGTGCTTTACGCCGTCTGCCTCCCATTCCTCGGGTTTGAAGTAACCCTCCACGGTGAGCATTGTGCCCTTGGTCAGGAGGTCGAAGGAGGATGTGTTCTCATTCTTGCGCCATGCCTCCATGTTCATGAAGGCAGAGACTCGGTTGTTGTCCTCGCCATTCTTCTCGGAACGGCCTACTGCGAGAGAGAAGCGTGCTACGCTTGCGGTTGTGAACTGACGGATTTCAGCGTCCTTGCCTACGAATCCAGTTACTGCGAAAGAGTTTTCAATCTTTTTCATGACTTAATTGTTTTTAGAAGTGAAACATTTATTTTTTACGTTGCTTTCAGAGTTAGCAAGGGAAGTATGAGAATGCAAGGAATTACCGAATTATTTCACCTCTTGTGGGCCAGGAAAAGTTTTTATTGGCTGCACGGCAGACGGAAAAAAAGTTTTTGAAAAAATTCAGGGAATAAGGCATCTGGTACTTGCAGAATACGGCTTGCACTAACTTTGCGACGGAAAAAGTAAGTGGTGACTTCGCCCGGAAAACAATCATGGAAAGGCTGGGTAAGACTCTCGCACTGGCTTCGACAGCGAAGGATGACGGACGGATGTTGCCGCCAGTATAGTGTGCTTCAGCAGTAAGGCGATTCGGTCAAGAAGAAAAGTAGGGCAGCAATGCGACTGCGAACAATGAACATAATGGCAAAAGAAAGGGAATGCAGACATATCGCTGAACAAATGGCACCATGCAGTGAAGGGATATGTCAAGCAGAATGGGATAAGAGGCGATGGCGGCACAGCCACATGGTGCATGGCAAAAGTTCGTCAACAGAGACTCTGAAGAAGAGAAAGCTGGTCAAAGGTAGGAAAGACCTGAAGAAAGGCAAGTAGTCTTCTTATACTTTACGGAGAGTGACTGCGGTCGCCTTATGCGAGGGAGGCTTCAGAATGGAATGTATAACAGGAATTGCCAAATAGCTTTCGGTGGCATGCGATGGCTTGCCACCGCATACGATAGAAAGCGAATGATGACAAACGACATCGACCGATAACGAATGATGTCGATGGATAACGGTCGTTCTTGCAAACGTAGTGAAGTCGTGCATACAATAGGCACCGCATCTTTTTCGGTTAAAAGGAAAAGATGCCCACAGCCCATTACGGGTAGCAGGCATCTATTGCAGTTGTCATCCCGGACTCAATCCTCCAGGATAATCTCGTCACGGAACACTTCAATCTCCTTGCCGTTCGTCAACTCAACAATGAGACTGGTGCCATAGTCTTGAACAACTCTGCCCTCACGATGTCCTTTGTAGGCAAGGACAAGCGTACAGAAGCAACCAATAATCTCCGATGCGTTTTCGCACAAATCAGTGTAATACATAATCGAATGTTTTTTACTTCCCTTTCATAGAATCTTCTACTTTCGGGAGTGATTAGAAATTATGTTGCTTCACAAGGTGTTGTGACCATCAGAACAAGGTTATGGCTCAGAATACTACCCGAATGGTGTGGAGATTGTGACCCCATACCAACGGCGCACCTTGTACAGATGAAAGTCATAACAATTACCTTTGCAACCTAATTTCATCGACTCGCGAAAGGAGATAGGAAGCTCACATACTATAAAGTTCCTTTCCAAAAAGCAAAAAGTTACTTAAAAAGTGGAAAATCGATAAGGATGATAGAAACAATGCACAAATTTGCACTATCAAATGGCAAAATTGGTAATTTTGATCTAAATATAACAAAAATCCTCGTTTCCTCTCCTGTTTTTGAAAGAAAAGTCGTATCTTTGCAGAAAATTTACAAATATCAAGGTTTAAGCGTATGATTCTTGAATTCTGTACAACCAACTATCTGTCGATAAAGGATGAATTGAAGCTCTCCTTCATAGCAACTCCACTCAAAGAGTCTTGCTCCGAACCCAATGACCTGTTTCCTCTAGCAGACACAGGTATGTCACTCGTAAGAAGTGCAGTCATCTATGGTGCAAACGCATCAGGAAAGTCCAATGTCCTAAAAGCATTTGAGTTTTACAAGAGGTTTGTCACTGAGTCTTTCAAGAACAGTCAGGCTGGCGAAGCCATCGATGTGGAGAATTTCCGGCTCAATGCTACAACAGTAAAGGAACCGACCACGATGGAGGCTACCTTTACCGACGGTGAGTTTATCTACAGATACGGATTTGAGTTGGACAGCCAGTCCGTGCATGAAGAATGGCTCTATAAACGTGCTTGCAAGAAAAGGGCCAAGGACGTAGAATTGTTTTATCGCGAGGGTGACGAAACGAGTGTTCACCCGAAAAGTGCGCTGATACAGGAACTCGTCAATAAAAAGATGGTGCGCAGCAATGCACTTCTGCTTTCCACCGCAGCACAGTTTAACGAGCCTACATCTGTCAGCATTCTCAAATGGCTGAGCGACACAATGGTTGTGTTCTGTTCAGAAGATGAACAGTTGTGGAATAATGCCATCAGACATCTTAACAATGAATCCATGCGCAAACGAATCATCGCCTTTGCTAAGTATGCAGACCTTGGTATAGAGAACATCACAAAGACCGACAATCGCATCGTCAGCAATCACAAGCAATACGATGATGAAGGGCGGGAGGTGAACAATGTTTCCTTTGCCTTCAACAGGAACGAGTCTGAGGGAACCATCAAATACTTCTCGCTGGCATATCCCATCATCGATGCCCTCGACAACGGCAAGCGTATCGTCATTGACGAACTTGACTCCAAGCTTCATCCGTTGCTGGTCAAGAGGATTGTGGTACTGTTCAACGATGCACAGACGAATCCCAAGGGAGCACAGCTACTGTTTACTGCCCATGACACATTCCTGCTCAGTGCAGGTCTGTTCAGAAGAGACCAGATTTGGTTTACCCAGAAAAATAATTTCAGCGCGACGGAGTTGTTCTCTTTGGCAGAATACAAGGTGCGCAGCACCTCTCCATTCGAGAAGGACTATCTGCTGGGTAAATACGGCGCAACGCCCATCATTGGTGATATTGAGAAAATCTTTAATCCTTCCTGATAACTATGGCTAACCGACAAAAGAAAGATCACAGGTCATCTGACCTCTCACGCCGTCAGGGTATAAGGGAGATAAAACAGTCGTTCCTCATTGTCTGTGAAGAAGAAAAGACCGAACCTGATTATTTCAAGGCATTCCGCATGACAGCGGCGACAGTCAAGGCTGTCGGACAGGCTATGAATACTATGACGCTTGTCAGCAAGGGCAATCAGTATTCGTGAGTCCGACAAAAAAAGGAAAAAGGTTTATGACCAATGCTGGGTTGTCTTTGACAAAGATGACTTCCCGGCCAAGGACTTCAACCAGGCAATACAATTTGCCGAGAAGAATGGTTTCCGAGTAGCGTACAGCAATCAGGCCTTTGAGTACTGGTTCCTGCTCCATTACAACTTATACACAGGGGCGATACACCGAAACCAATACAAGGATATGCTTACCAAACTCACGGGAATGCCGTACAGGAAGTCCGAAGGTTATGGTGCTGTCATGTACAATCTGCTTCTCTTTCGTCAACAGCAAGCCATCCATAATGCAGAGTCTGTACTTGCAGAAATCTCACACGGCAACCCTGCCGAGGAAGAATCTTCTACAACCGTTCAGAGACTTGTTTCAGAACTCAATAAATACTTGTAGCAAAACAATTGTAATTAGAGTTGTTTTTCCAAACCCCAAAAGAAAACTCGTCGATTTGCGGAAATTTTGCATTTTGACGAGTTTTCTTTCCGTATTGCAGAAGTTAACTCCAAAACATTATTGCGTCAGCTAATAGGGTAATGAGGAACGAGAAGGGGAGTGATGTGTATCGACTCCAGATATTATATATCCATCTGCACAAAATATCAAGCATGAGATAATGTGCAAAAAGAAATATAATATAAGCTCGGTAACTAAAACCATGATTTTCGGTTAAAAGAAAAGGAGTCTTACCAGACACTGTACGTTTAAGGTTTAAGTTTACCCATGTATATATACATGAACACCTATCACTAAACATTAAACCCACTAACATCATGATTTGAGTTTTCTACACCTTATTATATATATAAGAACATCTAAACTTAAACCTAAACCTACGATGCCGGAATCCATCCATTTTTCTTTTGATTGAGACGAAGATTTGTAACGGATTTGTGGCATACATCTTAATTTTTATTAAAAACAAGCATATTCTGCAAGAAAAACGTGTGAAATGAACGTAATGTCAGAAGAAATCATTACCTTTGCAAACAAAGTTTGCAGAATGTGTTTATGAAGACATGGTTCTTCTGGATATATGAAGCAGTGAGTGTTAATGATTGTAAGACTAAAAGGTCAAGCAATTGAGTGTGTAACCAAAATTGAAATTCTTACATAAGAAGAAAGATGTATCTGCCATCAAGCATGTCTTTGTTGCCATAGGCGTGTAATAATGTGCAGAATAAGACTGGAAAGAGATGCCAAAACTTTACACTAAACTTGTAAGTCTCTGATAGTCAGCATCTGTTAGCCGCCGCGCAGGCAGCAGTGGAAGAGTAATAAAGATTAAAACTTCAATAAGTTAGGCGGCAAGGCTTTTGAAAAAAGGCTTTGCCGCCTTTCGTATTGAGAATGTTTTTTCAGCATAGCTTTGACTATCCCAAATCGGTCATTAGACCAACACCTTGTTATTTTACGTTCTTTTCATGTTTATTTATGTCATAGCAGCATTTCTATCGTCATCTTGTCTAAGTACTCATTTTGACGTAGCTCGCTACGCCTGCAATGACCACTTAAACAATCTGATTGACACAAATACTACTCTGACATAAATTCTAATGACTGATTTGGGATTATTAGAAAAAAAGTCGTAACTTTGCGGCATAATTGAACAAAATAAACAAGACAGCTATGTTTTCTGGAATCATAGAAGGTATGGCAAAGGTTGTTGCCATAGAGCACGAGCAAGATAATGTGCATCTGACATTAACGTGCCCATTCGTCGATGAACTAAGTATCGACCAAAGCATTGCCCACAACGGTGTTTGCCTGACGGTTGTACGCCTTGAAGGTGACACCTATACCGTTACCGCTATGCGTGAGACTTTGGAGCGCAGTAACCTCGGCCTCCTGAAGGTGGGCGACGAGGTGAACGTGGAGCGCTCGATGTTGATGAACGGCCGCTTGGACGGACACATCGTGCAGGGACATGTTGACCAAACAGCCGTCTGCATTGCTGTCGAGGACCAGCAGGGCAGCCACCAATATACGTTCAAATATGAGAGCACAAAGGAGATGGTAAAGCACGGCTATTTTACCGTCGATAAGGGCAGCGTGACGGTCAACGGCGTGAGCCTTACTGTTTGCCGACCTACCGAAGACACTTTCCAGGTTTGCATCATTCCCTACACATTCGACAACACGAACTTCCACGCTATTAAGCCCGGCACGGTGGTCAACATCGAGTTCGACATCATAGGGAAATACCTTGCACGCTTACAAACGTTAAGCGCTTAAGAATTAAAAATGAATAATTAAAAATGAAAAATTATATGACGAAACGAGTCTCTTCATTTCTTATTATCTTATTCTCTGCTGTTCTTTATGTGCAGGCCGGCAAGCACATTGCGCTTTGGCCGAAGGGCAAGATGCCCGACACACAACCTCACCAGATTGCGGCAATGACTGCCGAGTCGAATGCCGAAGGCTTCAATCCCGACAAGTACCGTATGCCTTACCTGGAATGGATGGACAAGCCTGCCACATCCAATGGTGGCTGCATGATTCTCATCTCTGGTGGAGGATACAACAACACCTGCGACAACAACCTTATCAAGCAATGGACACAACGCTTCACGGAGCTTGGTTTCCAATGCGTTAACTTCGTGTATCGTACACCCAGACCTGAAGGGCTACCCATCTACAAGACCGCTTGGGAGGACGGTCAGAGAGCTGTCCGTATGGTGAGAAGTGAGGCACAGAAGCGCGGCTTCGACTCCGAGAAGATTGGAACCATCAGTATGAGTGCCGGTTCGCATTTGGCTCTGTTGCTTGCCACAAGTTCACAGACACCTGCCTACGCCCACATTGATGCACTCGATGATGTGCCTTGCCACGTCAACTTTGCCATAGTCAATGCACCTGCCTACGCCCTTAGCGACAGCGAAGGCGGTACGCCTAACGTGCGACTCGGTTATGGTCCTGATGTCAAGCTCGATACAATCTTTCATTTCGACGAGAAGACCTGCCCTATGAGCCTGCATCATGGCGGCAACGATCCTTACAGCCCCAACGCCTCAACGATGGTGTTCCGTCAGTTGCGCAAGCGGAAGATACCTGCCGAGCTGCACCTTTACCCCGGCAAAGGACACGGAGCCTTTGGTTTAGAGCGCGGCATCGAATTCCTGCAGCAACTCGGCATACTTGGCCCCGTTGCTCCCGAAGAGGAGATAATGAAGCGTTTCCCCAATGATAACGACCGCGACAAGTACGTCAAGGAGAACATCTGGCCAGAGGGCAAAATGCCTTATGTGCAGGAGAACCAAGGCACGCCCTACATCGAGTGGCACATCCCAGCCAACCTCAAAACGAAGGCCATACAGATTATCTATTCGGGAGGAAGCTACATGGGCAACGGACCCGACGGATTCGAAGTGGCTCCTGCCCGTCGATACCTCAACAGTCTGGGAATGGCGGTTGTGACGATGCGCTACCGCACACCTCGTCCTGCTGCTGAGACAGGCTTGAAGAAGCACATCTCCGCTTGGCAAGACCTTCAGCGAGCCATTCGCGTCGTCAAGAGCAAGGCAGCGGATTATGGTCTCGACCCCAACAACATAGGCATCATGGGCAGCAGCGCCGGCGGTCATCTTACTTTGATGGGCGTGACTTCCTCTGTGCAACAGGCATACCTCCCCATTGACAACATCGACAAGCAACCCTGCAACGTGCAGTGGGGTATCGGCATCTATCCTGCCTACGCCCTGACGGACGGCGATGAGAAATATAACACAACAAGCGGGACAGACGATAGTGCTGTACTGGTTCCCGAGTTCAACTTCGACCTGAAGACCGTACCGATGCTCTTCGTGCACGGCGACGAGGACCACTGGGCAGCTATGAACTCCGTCAAGACTTGGGAGAAGATGCGTGCTATGGGCATACAGAGCGAGCTTCACATCCTCGCCAAGAGGAACCACTGCTTCCAGAAGACTGCGTCTCCAGGCACAGGCAGCTACACCTATTTGGAAAGGATAAGCGACTTCCTAAAGACCCTCTCTAACTCTCCCTTAAAGTGAGAGAACAAATAGAAAGTGTAATGAATAGTCATCAATTAGCAAATAGTTCCTCCCCTTTAAGGGGAGGTCAGGAAGGGTCTATCACAATCATCTCAGCCATTGCCGAGAACAATGCCATTGGTTTGGACGGCAAGCTTCTCTACTGGCTGCCTGCCGACCTGAAGCGCTTCAAGGCACTCACCACAGGCCACACCATCATCATGGGCCGCAAAACCTTCGAAAGCCTACCGAAGGGAGCGCTGCCCAACCGTAGGAATATCGTTCTGTCGCGCTCCAAGCAAGACTTCCCTGGAGCAGAGACATTTGCCTCGCTTGACGAAGCACTCGCTGCATGCAACCTCCCCCTAAAGGGGGCTGGGGGGTCCGAGGAAGTCTATATCATTGGCGGAGCAAGTGTCTATGCCGAGGCTTTGCCAATTGCCGACCGCCTTTGCCTGACAGAAGTACACGACACACCAAAGGAAGCCGACGCCTTCTTCCCTGCCTTCAATCGCGACGAATGGCGAGTCACCTTCAAGGAAGAGCATAAGAAAGACGAGAAGCATGAACAAGACTTTGACTTTATAGATTACCAAAAAGTGAAGAACGAAGAGTGAAGAGTGAAGAATAAAAATAACCATCGTGAGGTAAAAGTAACTTTGATTCTTCACTCTTCGTTCTTCACTCTTCACTACAATACACAATTGTAAATGAAACAATATTTAGACCTCCTACAACGCATCCTTGACGAAGGTGTCCGCAAGGAAGACCGTACTGGCACAGGCACCATCAGCATCTTTGGCCATCAGATGCGCTTCAACCTGAGCGAAGGCTTTCCCTTGCTCACCACCAAGAAGGTTCACCTGAAGAGCATCATCTACGAACTGCTGTGGTTCCTGCAAGGCAACACGAATGCCAAGTGGCTACAGGAGCGAGGCGTGCGCATTTGGAACGAATGGGCAGACCCCGAGACCGGCGACCTCGGACACATATACGGCTATCAATGGCGCTCTTGGCCGGACTATGATGGTGGCTTCATCGACCAGATACAACAGGCTGTCGATACCATCAAGCAAGACCCCGACTGCCGCCGTATCATCGTGTCGGCTTGGAACGTTGCAGACCTGAAGAACATGAACCTGCCGCCCTGCCACGCATTCTTCCAGTTTTATGTCTCACCTCCTCAGGAGGGATCGGGCGGGGCTGGACGGCTCTCCCTGCAACTCTATCAGAGGAGTGCCGACACATTCCTCGGCGTGCCCTTCAACATCGCCTCATACGCTCTGCTCTGCATGATGATGGCGCAGGTGTGCGGGCTTGAGCCTGGCGACTTCATCCACACGACGGGCGACACGCACATCTACCTCAACCACCTCGACCAGATTCATTTGCAGCTTTCCCGCGAACCGCGAAAGCTACCGCGAATGCGCATCAATCCAGAGGTGAAGGACATCTTCAAGTTCCAGTACGAAGACTTCACCCTCGAAGGCTACGACCCTTGGCCAGCAATCAAAGGCACCGTCAGCGTTTAGTATAAGCACACTTTCGCCCGAACATCTGTGGATATTTATCAAAACATCTGTAGATATTTGATAAAACATCTTAAGGTGTTTGCTCCAGTCGCTTAACCGACTTGCATCTGTCGCTTAGGCGACTTGTTTCAACCGACGAACCGACTTGTTTCAATCGGTTAACAGCCAAGACAGCTTAAAGTGTCTGTCGCAGCAAATAGAAGAATTTTTTTTTAATGATTACTCGCATAATCCAAGATTAATGTGTATCTTTGCATTCGAATCAATTCATTAATATAGAAGTTGTATGGCTGTTATAAAGAAATTACGTCCAACGAACAAAAGTGACCACAAAGAGGGAAATGTATCCTTCGAAGATTTCTTGGACTTGATTCAGAAGGAAATTAAAGGCACAGACTTTCAGTATCCAGAAACGGATGAAGATGAAGAGTTCGATGATGAGGACTATCTTCTTGGCATGAAGCTGCCCAAGCGGAAGTTCATCGGCAAATCGAAACGCGAGTTCCATATCCGCATCAAACTGAATCAAGCTCCTGTCAATATCTGGCGCGAGCTTGTTGTGCCGTCGAACATCACATTGGAAATGCTAGCATACGTCCTGATTACAGCAATGGGTTGGACGCATGAACACCTGTATCAGTACATCGGCAAGAACAACCTGTATTATGTGAACTCCCGACAGATGAAGGAGGAGGCAGACAGCTTCATGGCTTTCTTATCCCGCGTTCAATACCAGAACAGCGAAAAGACTTCGCTGGAGATGGTGCTTCAACCGAGGGGAGAACGATTGAAGTTTGAATACGACTTCGGCGATTCATGGGTGCACGACCTTTGGGTAAAGGATGAACGCGAGTATGCCCCAGGCGAGGAACCAGTCATCAAACTTATCAAGGCACATGGAGGATGTCCGCC
>JAEEGL017251033.1_pt1 | contig 12478 bp, 12 predicted proteins | sample 9134231 | NCBI WGS metagenome assembly JAEEGL01 (sample SAMN16246548, study PRJNA631951) | gut metagenome | biome: gut microbiome; feature: rumen; material: fiber-attached | host: Bos | place: Iran: Karaj | collected 2018-10
AACAGGTCCTTTTCTCAGAGAATTCAGGCAAGGATCTGACGGATCAGATAGGCCATGTCCTTGCTCATCTCGCCGTGATGGTCGGAGATGTAAAGGGCACCGTCGCACTCGGTGACGTGCATGCCGAAAATCTCTTCGGCAAACCAACGGATGGGAATATAGAGGACCCCATCCCGCTGGCGGGCAGGCATGAACATGGCCCGGAGGAAGGCGGGGAACATGCAGGCGGCACTCTCCATGGCAACCTCGCATTTACCCTTCGGGGTTTCGATCAGGGCAGCCTTTCCCTCCTGGGTGGGCTTCACCTTCACGCCGAAAACCTGACTCAGTGCGCTGACGGGTACATACAGGTCCCGCTTGACCTCTTCCATCTCCCGGGTGGTGAAGTTGAAGTTGGTCAGGGCTTCCGAGAAGACCGGCCCCTCCAGACGGTACTTTTTGTTGCGGATGTAGGCGTAGGAAGCCCCGTCGCAGAAGGCAGCGGCGTCCTTGTCCCCGGCAGTGGCTTCGGTATCCACGCAGGTAACGCTTCCGTCCGGGTTCCGGCGGCAGCCCTTGAAGAGGGTTTCCCAGGCCCAGAAGGAGTCGTCCAGGGTCTGCCCGTGGCCCCGGTGCTTTACGTCCCGGTAGACCACATTGGCCTTCTTTCCGGTGAAGAAGGCGAAATTGTTGACGCCCAGGATGGAGAGGCGGGGCAGGTCGTCACACTCGTTGACCCGCAGCCAGAACTCCCGGTTTCCGGCATTCACGTCCTGCCGGGTGGTGACCTCCTGGCCGGGACGCTGAGCAATGACAATGTTGTCCAGCTCGCCTCTGGACTGGTACATGGGCACCGGGCATTTGTAGCCCTTCAGGCTGCCGTCTTCGTTGAAGAGGGCCACCTCCGGGGAGGGACCGGCCGTGCAGTCGGCGGCGGCCAGCAGATTGCCGCAGACCCGGGAGAACATCATGGTCATGATGTCGCCCATGGACATTCCCTGCATGTAGACCCTGCCCTCGTCGATGTCGTACTTTTTCTTCATCTCGCCGATGAGGGCCTTGATGAACTTGATGTGGTGGTTCTCCTCGCTGGCGCGTCCGTCGGGGGAGGCGGTGAAAACGTCCAGCATGCTGGGCCTCGTGCCGGGCTCGGGAGGCTTATCCTCGCTGAGCCAGCTGCGGGTCTGTCCGCCGGCGTTGGGGAATACGGCGATGGCGCCCTCCGCTTCGCAGACGCACCACCAGGAGTTTTCGGAAAACTGCAGATCTGCGTTGGCGCCGCCGCCGTGGCAGGAGATGATCAGCGGCGGTTTTTTCCCGGCAGGCAGGTTCTCCGGGACGTATTCCAGCCAGCTGTCCTCCTTGCCGTCCGACAGCACGGCAGAGCAGAGTACCGGCTTGTGGGGTGGGATCGTAGTGTTGGAATTCGTGTTGTTGAGAATGACGCCTTCCGGAGGCGCGGAGGGTATTCCGCCCTGGGCGGGCACATGGGGAACGCCGGGAATCAGGGGAATCCTTTTCTTCACGATCGGCTCCTTTCTGCCGGAGCGGGAATGCGGCCCCTCCGGCTGTGCTGTTAAAGATTTCTTTATAGCATATTATATATTATCTCCTCCGGCAATTCAATCGCTTTCCGAAAAACCGGCCTGCAGATTTCGTTGCGGAAGAGGCCGGAACGTGATAAAATACGGAAAAAGAAGTATTGTGCGGTCTTTCATCGTGGGAAGGAGGAATGCTCCGTGAAAAAGAAACGCAGATCCATTATGGTCCTGGGCACTGGTCCGGTGCTGACGATGACGGTTTTGTTCTTCCTGCTCTGCGTTATCCTGTGCGCGTCCTTTTTCATGATGCTGCAAAGGGACTCGGGTACCGCGGCGACCTGTCTGCTGTTCGGCATTGCTTCCGGCGCGGCGGGCTGCATGCTCCTGGCGGCCTATTTCCGGCACAAGAAGGAGGACGAGGAGCGGGAAGCCCTCTGGCAGGCCATGGAGGAACGAAGAAAGAAGTAATGAGCGGATATGAAGGAGAGCTGAAAATGACGGACAAAGAATATCCCAACCTCCTTGTGGAGGCAGGCCTGAAGCCGGAGGCGGTGGAGGAGCGTGTACGGGAAGCCTGGTATGAGATCACTCAGGGCGAGTACCGCTTCTATGGGGAGACGGACCCGGATACCGGCTATTTCACCGACACCGGCAATGACGATGCCCGGACGGAGGGCATGTCCTACGCCATGATGATGGCCGTGCAGATGAACGACAAGGATCGCTTCGACAAGGTATGGCGCTGGAGCCTTCGGTATATGCGCCACGAGGAAGGGCCCTATCGGGATTATTTCGCCTGGAGCTGCAATCTGGACGGAAGCCGCCGGGCCCAGGGCCCTGCGCCGGACGGAGAGGAATACTATGCCATGGCCCTCTTCTTTGCCGCTCACCGCTGGGGAGACGGGGCGCCTCCCCTGGACTACAGCGTTCAGGCCCGGCGCATCCTCCGCGCCTGCATCCACAATGTGTCCGAAACGGTGGACGGCAGGGAGGTGGGGGGACCGATGTGGGACCCGGAGACGAAGCTTATCAAATTCGTTCCCGAAACGCCCTTCACCGACCCGTCCTATCATCTGCCCCACTTTTACGAGCTGTTCGCCCTCTGGGCCGACGAGGAGGACCGCCCCTTCTGGAAGGAGGCGGCGGAAAACAGCCGCCGCTATCTCCATGTGGCCTGCTCCTGGCGCACAGGCCTTGCTCCCAACATGAGCGGCTTTGACGGGCACCCGCTGCCGGTGCCGGAGGGGCAGAAGGAAAACCCCTGGGCCATGCTCGGCAGCTGCTATTTCAGCGATGCCTACCGGGTGGCCATCAACATCTCCCTGGATCACACCTGGTTTGGAAAGGATCCCTGGCAGACGGGTTTTGCCAATACCCTGCAGAAGTATGTCTATGAAAACCCGGAGCCCGCCCAGTATGTCCTGTTCCCGGACGGAAGGATCTTTGACAAAGAGCCCATCATGCATCCCGTGGGGATGAAGGCCAGCTGGGCCTGTACCTCCCTGGCCGCCACCGGGCCCCACAGGATCAATGCCGTGCGGCGTTTCTATGAGATGCCCATGCGTACGGACAAGCGTCGGTATTACGACAACTGCCTGTATTTCTTCACCCTGCTGGCCCTCAGCGGAAACTACCGGATCTATTGAGCATGGGGAAGAGATCGGCCGCCTCCCCGCTGACCTGGGGAAAACGGCTGCTTGTCTATCTGCTGGGGCTCTATCTGATGGCCTGCGGGGTAGTCTTCTCCGCCCGCTCCTCCCTGGGGGTCAGCCCCGTTGGCTCCCTGGCAAACGTCCTGTACCAGATTGGCCTGACGGCCGCAGCGCCGGATTGGGTGAATCTGGGGAACTGCACCACGGCGGTGTATTTCCTGTATATCCTGACGGAACTTGCCCTGCTCCGAAAAGAGTTCAGGCCGGCCATGCTCCTGCAGATCCTGGCCTCTCTCCTTTTCGGGCAGCTGGTGAATCTGGCCACAGCCATGCTCTCCGGTCTGCCCGCTCCGGGCAGCTATGCCCTGCGGCTGCTCTATATTTTCTGCAGCATTCCTCTGGTGGCGGCGGGGGTACTGCTCTACCTTTCTCCCAACATCCTCCCGACGCCGGGAGACGGCATGAGCTTGACCATCTCGAAAAAAACCGGCTTGTCATTGGGCAGCTCCAAAATGATCTTCGACTGCTCCATGGTGCTCATCTCCGGTGCGGTTTCCCTTCTCTATTTCCGCCGCCTGGTGGGCGTGCGGGAGGGGACCGTGCTCTGCGCGCTGCTGGTGGGTCTGGTGATGAAGCAGCTGCAGAAGCTGATGCAGAAGCCCCTGCTTCGCTTTGTGGAGCGGGAGGACAAGGTCAGCCGGGCGCTGGAGCTGGCCTCTCAGGGCTATCTCACGGACAAGGCGGGCAAACCCAAGATCATCGTTACCATCGGCAGGGAATTCGGATCCGGCGGCTATGAGATCGGCAAGCTGCTGGCAGAGCGTCTGGGCGTTCCCTTTTATGACCGGCAGATCAACGAGCTGGCCTCGGCGGAGAGCGGGCTGCCCCTTCACAAGGTGGAGGAAATGGAAAGCCACATGGAACGGGAGCTGGTCCAGGATTTCCTCTACGCCCCTTATGCCATGACCAACGGCGCCCTTTCCCCGGAGGAGCGGCTCTTTGTGGCGCAGACCGCGGTCATCCGGCAGCTCGCCGCGAAGGACGAGAGCTGCGTGATTATGGGCCGCTGCGCGGACTATGTCCTGTACCGGGACCCAAACTGCTTCCGCATTTTCATCCATGCCCGGCCCGAAGCCCGGGTAAAGCGGGTCATGGTCCAATACGGACTCAGCGAAGAGGAGGCCCGGCGGCAGATGGAGGATACCGACCGTTCCCGCTCCAGGCATTATCAGAGGTTTACGGGGCGGGTTTACGGAAAGCAGGAGTATTATCACCTGGGTCTGGACAGCGGCCTCCTGGGCACGGAAGAGAGCGTGGCGGTCATTCTGGATACGCTGCGCCGCTGGTGCGAGGTCCGGGGAACGCACCCTCTCTCACAGCTTTAAGACGCCAGCAAACAGGGGAGGCGGCTTCCGCAGAAGCGCCTCCCCTGAATACGGTTTTCAGATGCTTACACCAGGTAGGGATTTTCGTCGGTGAACATGTGCTCTTCGATCTCGGGCTGAGAAGCGTATTTGCCGATCATGCAGAAGATCTCTCCGTCGGGAGCGCCTTCCCGGGTCATGGTGCCGTAGCCGCGGCCGACGCTGTACAGACGGTTCCAGTTGTCCAGGAAGAGCAGGGTGTCGCTGCGGAAGCCCATCTTGGCGCCCAGGATCTTCTCCATGTTCTGCTCCGTGGCGCTGACGATGTACATGCCTTCCTTGATCTTCACATAATCCGCAGGCTCGTCGGAGCCGGGGAGGGAACCCATCATGCTGCTGATGCCGCTGGTGCCGGCCTGCTGCCTGACGTACTGGATGCGATACCAGTTGGTGTTGTGGTATACGTGGGTGGTAGACATGGAGTGGCCATAGACCCAGCGAACGCCGGTCCCCGCCACGTCGTCGGTGAAGCCGTGACGGCGGAGGTCGGTATGCTCTTTGCCCTCTTCCTTGATGTAGCCGAAGCCCCAGTGGCTTTCGATCAGATAGGGGTAATAGGGGTTCTCGCCAACGCTGCAGCGGAGGAAGGTCACCAAGCCCTGCTCCTTGTCAATGACGAAGGTGTGGTTTGCCCGGGGATCTTTGACGCAATAGGTGAGAAGATAGGTGTAGTCGTCGGCCTTCCGCACCTCGTACCGGTCGGTCTCGCCGCTGGAGGCACCGCTGCGAATGCTCCAGGTCAGCCGGTTTTCGTCCAGCAGGTCCAGATGGATGTCGCCGGATTCCTTGCCGGTGTCGATGACGAAGTCGAACTGCTTGCCGGCCAACTCGAAGTTGCGGGGCGGGCAGAACTGAGAAATGGAGTTGCGGGCAGCTAATGGCGCATACTTTTCATAGAGATTCATGAGACTACCTCCAATATATAGTTTTTTCTTAATCATAGACGGAAAGCCGGAAAAAGTCAATCCAAAGATTGTCTAAAATGACGAATGCACAGCCGAATGGAAAAAGAATGCGGAATTCTTTTCCTGCCCTGGGTGATTTCTGTGCAAACACCTTGACATCTGCCCCTGGCTGTGCTATATTACATAAGCTCGACGCTTTGGAGAAGTACCCAAGTGGCCGAAGGGGCTCCCCTGCTAAGGGAGTAGGGCGTGTTGAGCGCCGCCCGGGTTCAAATCCCGGCTTCTCCGCCAAAGTTCCCGAAAACCGTGAAATCAGCGGTTTTCGGGAACTTTTTTATGCGTATTACTGCGGTTTCTCTATTTCCTTGTCTTCGGTTTCCCCGTTCCGTCTGCCGTCAGCGGCTGCAGAAAACCCTGCCATTTCTGGAAAAAGGCGCTGATGTCCGCCGGGGCGCAGGCCGCGTGACCGGCGTTTTCCGAGAGATACAGCTCTTTCCGGGCGGCGCAGGCCTTGTATGCCTCTTCCGTCATTTTGAAGGGGACCCGCAGATCCTTTTTCCCGTGAATGAACAGTACCGGGACGGCGGTTTCCTCCTTCAGGGACAGCCGCAGGTCCGCGGCACCCGCAGATCGCTTCCAGACTAAGCGTCCGTAGAGGCAGAACAGCTGGAGCAGGGGAAAGGTGCGCATCCGCATTTGTTCCCGCATGACGGTTTTCATCATATTCTTAGGACTGTCGTAAGTACCCTCAGAGACCGCGGCGGCCACCTGAGAGGGCATGCCTTTCCCTAAAGCATTCAGTACCGTGAAGGCTCCCATGCCCATGCCGTGGAGGATCAGCCGGCTGCCCTCAGCCAGCGCTGCCGCTTTCCCGGCCCAGAGAACGCAGTCCTCCGCTTCCAGAAGGCCTAAAGAACAATAGCTGCCGCCGCTCTTGCCGTGAGCGCGCTGATAGGGAATCAGTACGGACCAGCCCCTTCGGGCCGCCCAGCGGGCAGAAAGGCAGAGGTCCTGGGGAAGCCCGCCGTAGCCGTGAAAGAGCAGGAGGCAGACCTTGCTGCCGGACTTCGGAAGCCATAGGCCCTTGAGGGCCGTCCCGTCCCCGGCAGCAAGGCTCAGTTCTTCCCAGGGCTGCTTCCGAAACCATTCCAGGGCAGGGGCCAGAACGGAAGCGTAGCCAAAAAGCTCTGAGGTGATGAACGCTTCTTCCTCCGTCAGGTCCTTGGTTTCCGGACGCCGGAAAGCCCGCCGGAAAAAGAGCAAGGAGACGAGAAAAAACAGAAGCAGCAGTATGGCAACGGCAATATACAGCCACATGGCGCAGCACCTCTCCGTAAGGATAAGACGAAGGAAATCGAACAGAGTTTCGACTCCCTTCGTCTTGAGATATTGTACAGCATCCGGCTCTTTTCGGCAAGCGCCAAAGGTGCTATAATCCAAAGGAATCCAGCCGGATGCGATGTCCTCCAGAATTCACCAGCAGCGCCCTGGCCCGTTCCGCTTCCGCAGCCGGAAGGACAAACTGTACCGTGGCGGCTCCGTCTTGATAGATGGGAAGTCCCAGCAGGTCAGAGGTGTACAGCACTCGGCTGCCCAGCTCCTTGGGCATGGAATTCAATTCGTTTCCGGACATGTTGACGCGCCAGGGGTAATAGACCGACGCGGAATAGGGAGCGTCCGCCGGCTTGGAGCCGAAGTCCTCGTCCCCGGTCAGGACCCGAAGCTCCCGGATGCTGTGCCGCATCCTGGAAATCGCACGCTCCGCCTCATCCACAGAGTCGAAATCCACCGTGATCGTTGTCTTCATCTTGTTTGCCTCCCGCAGGTTTTCTCTTATTCTGCCCGAAGTGAGTGTGATTTAGTATGGATTTGAAAGTCGGCGATACTCTGCGCCTGAAAAAGAAGCACCCCTGCGGCAGCGACCTCTGCCAGGTCCTTCGGGCGGGGATGGATTTCCGCCTCCGCTGCCTGGGCTGCGGCCACAGCTGGGAGATGCCCCGTTCCAAGCTGGAAAAGGCCCTGAGCCGGAAAAAGGCCGACGAGGACAAAAGCTCCGGCGCATGACCCTCATTCGACGAACAAAGCACCCTCCTGCCGCTACAATGACGGCATGAGGGTGCTTTATCTGGATCGGCTGTTTTTGCTGGAGGTCCTGGGGGATGCCCTGCTCCTCTGGGCGGCGGGAAAGCTCTGCGGGGCGCGGCGTCATCCCCTGCGGCTGGTACTGGCCGGGCTGACGGGGGGGAGCTACGCGGTGTTGGCGTTGTTTTTTCCTCCTGCGGTGTCTTTGTCGGGGAAGGCGGTCACGCTGCTGTTGATGCTGCTGATCGCGTACGGAAGAGAAAAAGCGCTGTGGAAGCTGGGACTTGCCTATCTGTTTCTTTGTGCCCTCTACGGAGGAATCGCCGCAGCGGTAACGATCGCGGCGGGCAGAGCCACTGCCAGGGCCCTGCTCTTCTCTGCGGGGGTCAGCCTGGGGGTCTGTGCGCTGCCTTTCCGTTTTGCCGGCAGGCATGGGGAGCGGTGCCGCCTGACGCTTCGAGGGGAGGGAGGCAGCATAGAGCTGACGGCCCTGCGGGACAGCGGGCATCGTATCGCTGACCCGTTTACCGGAAAACCGGTGATTATCGCTTCGGAGGAGACCCTGGCGCCGCTGTTCTCCCGGGAGGTTCAGGCCAGGCTTCGGGAGAGCCGGGAGCTGTCTCCCCAGCAGCGTCTTGCGCTGCTGGGCCGGGGTTTTTTTCTGCTTCCGCTCCACACGGTCTCCGGAAACTGCCTGACACTGTGCGGAAAGGCGGAAGAGGCCGTTCTGGACGGGGAGAGCATCGGCAGCTGCCGGGTGGCGTTCAGCCGGGAGGAGATATGCACCGGAGACGGCTGCAGAGCCCTCATCAGCCGGGAGAGTTAAGGAGGAGTAAACATGCTGAAAGAGCAATTGAAAAGATGGCTGCGGCGGCTTCTTCGAAGCAGCGGGCGGCGGAGCGTCTATTACGTGGGCGGCTCGGAGGGGCTTCCGCCGCCTCTGAGCCCTCAGGAGACTCAGGGATGCCTGGACCGCCTTCGGGAGGGAGACACCACCGTGCGGCCGATCCTGATCGAACGGAACCTCCGGCTGGTGGTGTATGTGGCCAAACGGTTCGAGAATACCGGCGTCGGGCTGGAAGACCTGATCAGTATCGGCACCATCGGCCTCATCAAGGCGGTGGAGACCTTTGATCCGCACAAACAGATCAAGCTGGCCACCTACGCCTCCCGCTGCATCGAAAACGAGATCCTGATGTTTCTCCGCAAGCTGGGGAACCGCAAGGCCGAATTGAGCCTGGATGAACCCATCAACACGGACTACGACGGAAACGAGCTGCTGTTGGGGGAGGTGCTGGGGACCGACGCGGACAGCGTGATGCAGCCCCTGGAGGAGGAGACGGACCGCAAGATCCTTCTGGAGGCGGTGGATCGCCTTCCCGGCCGGGAACGAAAGATCGTTCGCCTTCGCTTTGGCCTGGAAGGGGGTCGGGAACAGACCCAGAAGGAGGTGGCGGACTCCCTGGGAATCTCCCAAAGCTACATATCCCGCCTGGAAAAAAGGATCATTTCCCGTCTCAAGAAGGACATCCTGCAGGAGATCGGCTGATAATCCGAAAACGCCTCCTCCCCGTTTTCGTTGAAACGGGGAGGAAAGTGTGTTATCATCCGGATATGAAAAAATGGAACCTTACCCGGATCTGCAGCCTGTATCAGCTTCTGCTGGTCACGGTTTTTCTGCTGGCTGTTTCTCCCTCCGGATATCTGAACATCGCGGAAACAAAGTTCGCTGTCTATTCCGTCCTGACAGCGTTGTTCCTGGCTGCCTGTCTGCTGCTTGCTCTCCGCAGGGACAGCCGGTCATATCCTGCTCAGAAGCAGGCCGATCTCGTCTGCATCCTCCTGGCCTGCTTCTGGTTTTGGAGCCTGGTGAGCGCCCTTTGCTCGCCCTGGCGGAGGACGGCGCTGCTGGGCGGCTCCCGTTTGGACGGACTGGTCACGCTGACCCTTTACTGCGCGTCCTTTTTTGCCCTCAGTCTGGGCAGTGACGGGCGGGGATACGGCCTTCGCATTCCTGCTGCCGCTGCGCTGGTTTTCTGCGGCGTTGCCGTGCTTCAGTTTATGGATCTGAACCCTCTTTGGCTCTTTCCCGGTGACTTTCGCTGGTCCGGGAGAGAGTCTTCTTATAACGGTGCCTTCCTCTCCCTGACCGGGAACGCGGACCTGACAGCCTCGGTTCTCAGCCTTGGCTTTGCCGTTTTCTGGTCCTTCGGGCTCAAAGAACGGAAATGGGTGTATCTTCTGCCGGCGGTCGCCTGCTTCCTGACCCTTCTCTGTTCGGGAATCCGGGGCGGACTTCTGGCAGCGGCTGGGGGCTTCCTGCTCTGTATGCCGGTCCAGCTCCGAAGCGGCAGAACGCTGAAAGTCTGTATTTATATCGCCATAGCCATCGTACTGCTGTCCACGGTTCTGCTCATCCGCTTTGTGCCGGCGGACGGAACCCTCGGGGAACTGCACAGTCTGCTGAACGGCGAAGTGTCCGATTCCTTTGGTTCCGGAAGGATCTATATCTGGAAAAATGCGTGGAAGCTCTTTCGGGAACGTCCTCTGCTGGGGGGAGGTCCCGATACGCTGGGGGAGAGAGGCCTGTTCTTTTCCAGGCTCATGGCTGACGGGACACCCATGCGAAGGAATATCGACTGTGCCCACAACGAGTATCTGAATACTCTGGTCAACCAGGGAATTCCCGCCCTGCTATTATTCCTTGCAGCCCTGGGCACAACGCTGTTTCGTGCGTTCCGGAACGACAGCGCTGCTGCCGCGGTGCTGCGCTCCGCACTGGTCACCTATCTGCTGGGGGCTCTTTTCGGCATCTCCATGCCTTCCAACACGGCATTCTTCTGGCTGTGCTGGGGCATGCTGGAGGGGGCTATGCGAAGAAAAGACCAGAAAGCGTCTTCCAACAGACCATTTGACAAAGCTCCTCCTCCTGCGCTATAATGCGATAATGTGATAGATTGGCAGTTTTCTTTTCCATAAACAGAATGACAGAAAAAGGAAAGGCGGTTCAAAATGGATCTGTTCCAGAAATGCCAGGATTACAAGCTGGCCGATGAATACAAGGCGATGGGTATTTTCCCCTATTTCAGAGAGCTTCAGTCCCGGCAGGACACAGAGGTGATCATGGAGGGGAAGCGCCGCATCATGCTGGGATCCAACAACTATCTGGGCCTGACCACCGACCCGGATGTCATGGAGGCCGGACTTCAGGCCCTGCGGGACTATGGGACCGGCTGTTCCGGGTCCCGGCTTCTGAACGGAACCTTACAGCTTCACCTGGAGCTGGAGGCCGAACTGGCCTCATTCCTGCGGAAAGAGGCGGTCACCACCCTTCCCACCGGTTTCCAGACCAATCTGGGCATCATCAGCGCCCTGGTGGGCCGGAACGATTACGTCCTCTGCGATCGTGACAACCACGCCAGCATCTACGACGGCTGCAAGCTCAGCTACGGAAAAATGCTCCGGTATCTGCATAACGATATGGCGGATCTGGAACGGCAGCTTCAGCGTGTCCCCGAGACCGCCGGCATTCTCATTGTTACCGACGGCGTGTTCAGCATGGGGGCCGATCTCTGCAATTTGCCGGAAATCTGCCGCCTGGCGAAGAAATACGGGGCTCGTGTCATGGTGGACGACGCCCATGCCCTGGGCGTGATCGGCGAAGGGGGCCGCGGAACGGCCAGCTACTTCGGGCTGGAGGATCAGGTGGATATCTATATGGGCACCTTCTCCAAATCCTTGGCCAGCCTCGGCGGCTATGCCGCCGGGCCCAAAAAGGTCATCGACTATATCAAGCACAATTCCCGCCCCTTCATGTTCGCAGCGTCCATCACCCCCTCCTCCTGCGCGGTTGCTCTGGCCGCCCTCCGCAAGCTGGAGAAGGAGCCGGAACGGGTGACCCATCTTCGGGAACTCAGCGACTATATGCGGGACGGGCTCAAGGCGCGGGGGATGCGCATCCGGGAAGGGATCACCCCCATCGTCCCCATTTTTACTTACGATCCCATCGTTACTCTGAAGAAGGCAACGGAGCTTTACGACAACGGCGTGTATGTCAATACGGTCCTGCCGCCCGCCGCACCGGCGGACGGATGCATGCTTCGCTGCAGCATCATGGCTACCCACACAAAGGATCTTCTGGACGAGGCTATGGATATCATGCAGAGGATCGTCGGGGACATCTATGAATGAACCCCGCTCAGCTCTCGTCACCGGCGGCAGCAGCGGCATCGGACTGAGCTGCGCCAGAGCCCTGCGGGCCGACGGGTGGCATGTGTTCACTCTTTCCCGCCGGGACAGCAGTCCCGAGGGCTTCACGCATATCCAGGGCGATGTCACGGTGGAAGGTGACCGGCGAAGGGCGGTGGAAACCGTCCTGAAGGCCTGCGGAAGGCTGGATCTTCTGGTGAACTGCGCGGGCTTCGGTATCTCCGGCGCTGCAGAGTTTACCCCGGAGGACGAGGCGGAACAGCAGGTGCGGGTAAACCTTTTCGGCACCGCCGCCATGTGTCGGACGGTGCTGCCCCGGATGCGGGAGCAGGGGGGCGGAAGGATCCTGAACATCAGCTCCTTTGCCGGTCTGACGCCCATCCCTTTTCAAATCTGGTATTCCGTCTCCAAAGCGGGGATCAACAGCTACACCATGGCCCTGGCCAACGAGGTGCGCCGTTTCGGCATTTCCGTGGCCGCCGTCATGCCAGGCGACACCAGGACGGGCTTCACCGATGCCCGTCAGAAACGGCCGGAGGGTGACGATGTTTACCGGGGGGCCATCTCCCGGAGCGTGGAGAAGATGGAGAAGGACGAGCGGGGCGGCATGAGTCCGGATCGGGTAGGCGCCCTGGTGGCAAGACTGGCGAAGAAAAAGCGGCTTGCACCGCTCTACACCGTCGGAA
>JAEEGL011488314.1_pt1 | contig 12477 bp, 6 predicted proteins | sample 9134231 | NCBI WGS metagenome assembly JAEEGL01 (sample SAMN16246548, study PRJNA631951) | gut metagenome | biome: gut microbiome; feature: rumen; material: fiber-attached | host: Bos | place: Iran: Karaj | collected 2018-10
AAACAAAACATAATCAGACAATTGCTCTTATTGATTATGGCTATTTATTATTATTATACTATTATTATATTATTATAATATTATATAATATATATATTATATATAATAGTATATATTAGATAGTTAGTAGAGTATTAGAACCAATGTGCGTTCTGTCAATAAGTTGAAAAACAAAACTGTCAACTGTCAACGCCAAAATAAAACTGTATTCTGTATTCTGTATCCAAAATTGATTTTTGGAAACTGTATACTGTATACTGTATACCAGTAAAAATTGGAATACGAAACTGTAAGCCGTAAGCCGTAAGATTATGCCCGCAAAAAGAAAAGTATCCGCGGATACCATAAAACCCCGGTACCGCGGATACAGAATACTACCTTCTTATATATGGTGAGAAAACAGTAAAGAACTTACCATTTGTCATCCCATACATTGTAATGTTTTGTTATTATTATCCTCTTTTGAGCCAATAAATATCTTCCAGTTATCTTCAAATTGTTCTATATCCTTCAATAAAACATTATCACACCCATCTATCTTTTCCCACTTATTCATTTTGTTACGTTTCATTTGTACGTTACCCATTTCTTCGTGAGTCATGATATAATAGTGCGACTTATTATCTTCGTCTATATACACTAATACCCAAAAGTCGGGTCGTGGAGACTGGTTTATATCATAATACTTCTGGAAGAAGCCTGTGACAAAGCGTTTGTTACGTGATGTTTTCACCTCAATTCTCCTGTATGTATTGTCTTGCATAAGAACTACAATGTCAACTGCTTTGGCATTCCCCATTGTAATACTCGCGTTATACCCTCTCTTTAAGAGTTCTGCGCATACACTATATTCACCCGTCATGCCTAGCAGTTGTTTTCTTAACTGAGTCTTTGACATAGCTATATAAATTTGAGATTAATTACAGCTTTATTATTCTTTTTCCATGCAGCTTCTCTGTTCTCCCTAGGGATTACCCATCTGGGGCTTACTCCACCAAAACCTTTTTCCTGTTAATAATGAAAATGCCTTTTTTAATTGGTGCTGAAACTCTTCGACCACTAAGATCATATATAGGAGCGGAGGTGTCGCTTTCTCCCATAAACTCAATTCCATCAATTAACGGAGTAACATCTTCCACTCTGAAGGTGGATCCGTCGTCTGTCAGGGAATTGCCGTTAGTCCAGAACTGCAGTGGGCCGGAATTACCTCCTAACTGGTTGATGCATGTGTTTTCTGTACCCGTCACACGCAAAACAAAACCACCATTATTAGGCAGCAAGTCCCACGTATAGTCACCCTTACGCATTACAGCATTCTCGCCATCCTTAGTCAGCGTCTCTGCAAAACCTGTTGTGTAATTATATACCTTCACATGGTAGGGATCACCACCGAAAGCCCACAGGTAGGCAGGTTCAAGCCGTTCCATTTCATCTGCCATTGCAGGATAATAAGGCTCGCTGTCCGTCTTGCCTACATAGTATCCGCTTCTGATGTGCAAATTGTACCACTTGGCATCATTGAGTGTCTTCGAGAACTCAAACGGCCCATTCCATGTGGCTGTGAAATATACCGTAACGTCCTTCGTTACCGTTGTGGGATGAGTACCCGATTTCGTAAGTGTAACAAAGTCGTTTGTCAGTGAAGCGGGTGCTACGGGCAGAGTGTTTCCTTTTGCAACTTTCTCTGTTGCTGTTGCCACTACTTTTCCTTCATACCTCACAGCATAGGTCACAGTACACATTTCTACCGGTGCATCATATCCTTTCTTTGCTATGCCTAGAATAGTCGGGATTGCAGATGATGTGTTCTTGAATGTAATGCCCTTAACGATTTTGTCAGCATCTGTGGAGATCGTAAACTCAAAGATACGGAAATAGGGTATAAGGCCAAACTCATTAGAACTCCGGTTAATACGGTCGAAACCATAAACCGCTTCACCATGCCCTGACTCCGTGTTATACCAGTCATCTACGGTGAATTGGCAGACAGGTGCATCGGTGCCGTCAACATAATTTACGACAGCCTCAACAGAGGCAGCTCCCTCAGCAGAGATTGCTATAAGACGAATTTCCTCGCACTTGGTGGGTGTCGTGAAGTTAAGAGTCCTGGGGGTATTTGTCGCCTTCAGTACGAGCGAATTCTTTCTGGAGGGGTCAATGGCATATGCTGTCTCATTACCGGTGGTCAACAGGCCGTTGACGATAGGCAGTGCATCACTTGCCTTGGCCGAGGAAGTATAGAGGACATAATCCCAGTTGTCAAGAGCAGTGTCGGTGTAATCACCTGCAGGCAGATTCTCTGCTATAACATCGTGTGGCCAGTCGGCTATCTCAACGGGAGTCGTTGTGTCCTTCTTAATAACTGTCAGCGTACCCTTCACATAGTTCATTGAATAGTTCTTTGCCTCGGCATCAGATACGATAATGTCGTATGTACCGGGAGTGCTGGAAGAGTTCGCCGAACATGTAAACTTAGGCTGCTTGGTCAGCACACTCTCCGTATTACCGTTACGGAAACCGCTGTACGTAGCGGTGAAAGCAGGCATTGCGTCACCCTGCGTAATGGTGAAGCTGTTGGCAGTTACGGTAAGCGGAGCCTGGGTAACAGTCAACGTTCCGTCAACATAGATTACATTACTGTTAGTAACACTACCGGCTTTCACCATTATGGGATAAGTACCCACATCGGACGTCTTTGTTGCGGTGGTTGACAGATTTGGTCTGCCCGTGAGAGTTCCCCCACTAACCTTATATGTCAGCTCAGGCACATTGTCACCAAAGGCCATTGTTTTGTCTTCTGCGGTAACAGTTACTCCCTTGGTAACACCTAGAATGGTGGGAATAGCAGAGCCTGTAGAGGTGAAGGTGATGCCTGTTGCCTTCTTGCTCTTGTTTGCCGAAAGCTTAAATTCAAAGAGACGGAAATAGTTATCCTTATAAAAAGAATCATCATTTTTATTGATGCGGCCAAGGCCGTAGATTACCTCGCCTTGCCCGGACTGAGGGCTGTACCAGTCGCTTATGGTAAACTGTTGAGCAGTTCCTGTACTCCCGTCCTCATACTGTATTACGGTATTCAGTGAGGCGTCACCTTGAGTCGATATCGCAAGGATGTATATATCCTCGCAGGTGCATGGCGTGGTGAAGTTAAAAGTCTTTGACTCATTGGCGTTTCTGAGTACAATAGAATTCTTCTCGGCGGGATTAATGTCATACACAGTCCCGTTGTTGGTTTTCAACTTGCCATTGACAATCGGAAGTGCACCACTTTCCCTGACTTCAGGTGTATAGAAACACCAGCCACCCCAGTCAAGAGTCTCGTCGGTATAGTTGTTTACTGGTATTCCCTCTGCTATCACATCGTTATACCAGCTGGAAGTCTCTGCAGTCTTTTCCTGTATTGTCAGTGTACCCTTCACATAGGTTATCGAATAGTTTTTTGCTTCTGCTTCAGAAACAATAATGTCATAGATGCCAGGAGCACTGGAAGAGGTTGCCGAACAGGTGAACTTAGGCTGCTTGGTCAGTACACTCGCCGTATTGCCGTTACGGAAACCGCTGTATGTGGCGGAGAAATCAGGCAGGGCATCACCCTGTGTAATGGTGAAGCTGGTTGCCGTTACTGTCAGCGGAGCTTGCGTAATGGTCAACGTTCCGTCAACATAGATTACATTACTGTTAGTAACACTACCGGCTTTCACCATTATGGGATAAGTACCCACATCGGATGTCTTTGTTGCTGTGGTTGACAGACTTGGTATGCCCGTGAGAGTTCCCCCACTAACCTTATATGTCAGCTCAGGCACATTGTCACCGTAAACCATAGTCTTGTCATCCGCAGTAACAGTTATTTTTTCTATTGAAACCTCCTCCACGCGGAAGGTAGAGCCGTCGTCCGTAAGGCTATTGGCGTCTGTCCAGAACTTCAGGGGACCGTTTGCTCCACCATACTGATTGATGCAGCTGTTCTCTGTTCCTGTTACCCGCAATACAAAGCCGTCCGAGTTAGGCAGCAAGTCCCACGTATAGTCACCCTTGCGCATCACGGCATTATCTCCGTCCTTAGCCAGTGTCTCGTCCAGACCCGTTGATCGGTTATATATCTTCACGTGATAGGGATCTCCGCCAAATGCCCAATGGTATTCCTTCGTTTTCAACTCATCGCCGGCATTTTGTACGGGATAGTACGGTTCTGTCGTCTGTTTACCCACATACCAACCGCTGCGGATATGCATATTGTACCATGTTGCATCGTTAAGCGTCTTCGTGAATTGGAAGGGTCCGTTCCACTTGGCTGTGAAGTTCACCGTAACATCCTTCGTTACCGTTGTGGGATGTGTACCCGATTTGGTAAGAGTGACGAAGCCGTTGTTCAGCGAGGCAGGGACAGCGGGCAGGGTGTTGCCTTTGGCTACTTCTGCCGTTGCTGTAGCAACCACATTGCCCTCGTATGTTACCTGATAGGTAACTGTGAAATTCTGCGCACCTGCCAATGCCAGAGCCTCCGACGGGTCGAAGTCGGCAACTGGCTCTATCAGCCAGCGGTTGCCGTCATCAGCTGTACTCCATCCGTTAATGACAATACCACTATAACTATATTCACCATTGTTGTTGAAATAAAGGATTTCACCTGATGCGTTCTTGGTCTGAAGCATGTACTTGTAATCACCATCTGCATGACTGTCGTCAAAAGTGATAGGTGAACCTAACCTACTCACGAAGCTGCCGTCATATTGCAGGTATTGCTTGTTCACGGGGCTATAGAGGTACTGCGCTCCGTTGTAGGTAATGATAGCAAAACGCTTGTCGCTTTCAGGCGCATCCGTCCTTATCTGTCCCGCTGCCAGACCTGTTGCATCGTCATTCAGCACCAAACCTCCGCTTTTACAGGTTAATGTATAGAGTTTGTTATTGCTGAAGATGTCAGAGGGCATACTGGTGATTGGATAATAGTACAAACGCATTTTTTCATCAAAAAACATGTCATCTGAAGGAAAATAACCAGCAGTAACCATGAACTCCAACTCACCACCATCATGAAAAACGCCCACTTCATTCTGATACAGCCCCCGACCGATAGCTTCCATAGCGCTTGCTTGATCACATGGAAAATAAACAGTTCTCCCTTCAATAGTTTCACTGATATAGTTTGAATATGGTGTATCACTCGGACAATCGAAAATGAGATGCTGTTTCTTACTGTTCATTCCGCATGTCATTTCTCCTCGGTAGTAAACAGAAGGAGAAATGATGCCTTTCTGGTATTCGTTCCATGCTCTATCATAACGATGCTTGAATAATGCATTAAAATCTTCTTTTAGATTGATACCCTGGAAAGCGCTAAAACCATCTTGTTTGAATACGTAGTAGCCTGCTGGCATGTCAAAGTAGAGGGGAGCGCCATTGAAGGTAAACTCATCGGTGTTCAACTCAACAGCCTCCATTTCGAATTCGGGCTTACTCTTACAGAATGTTACCTGGGTCTTTAAACCATCTTGTCGATATTCACGATTGCCAAGAAAATCTCGTAAAGTACTCTCTTTATCTGTATAGAATCTGATAGAGGGTAAAACCATAACCTTGTTGAAATTTATATCTGGGTTATTATCAATAACATCCACATCACCCTCAATAAGTTCACCGAAGGAAATATGTCCTAAGTCAATGGTATGATTGTCAAGACTCTCAAAACAAAGTTTTGCCTTCAATGCTGGGTCACCTTCCCATAAGCTTGAAATTTTATAGTGTACCTTACACGGTTCTCCATGCAGAATAAGTCCCCTCTCATCAATGCCGTCAATAGTATATTCTATATTCAAGTTTGGAATTCTTCCTCTATCAACTGTAATTGGGAACTCCCCACTAATATACTTCGGATTCCAATAATCATCAGATGTTCCCCACTTAGAGACCTTAACAATATAGACTCCTGTTTCCATGGGGTGCATCCATAAAGGCAAAACTACTTCTGCACTTCTATTTGCAGGAACTTCAACATATATGCAATTACTAGCCTTGGTAGATTCATCATCAATATATTCATCTATAAGATGAACATAAACCAGCCCTTTAAATAGAACATCACAACTATTAGCCAAGGTCAAAATAATGTTTGCGGCATTTTGTCTACTGTCGTGTTCCCATATAGTACCATCAACCTTCACATCGACAAGCGACAACATATTGATGTCACTTGTATAGGAACCGATTGTTTCAACATCAGCAATAACTCCACCGGCTTCTGGCTGAATACCTATTATAGCAGAGCTATTGTAAACATAATCATGTACTGCAAGTCGGAAATATCCGTCAGAAAAATAGCTGTCCCATCCCCAGTTAATATGGAAAAAATCAGCCTCGCTGTAGCCGTCTACAATAAATTCATGTCCTTGATTAGAAAACAACAAAGCATACGGGTCAGTAAAACCATCATACATGACAGGACGTTTCTGGGCGAGTTCGTTGTAAATAAGTTGCAGCCAATTCTCGTATGAATAGTCTGTTTGGTGCACATAGTACATCTCATTTTGATAGCCAAAATAATTCTTGAAGGCAGACATAGCGTCTGTAGCTAAGGCCCCTGATGTATCTATACCGTAGTCCATGTGTACAGCCATGCCACACAATTTCATCAACTGGGCTACCGCAGAACACTGGGTTTCATCATCGTTAATAATTTCATAAAAATTATCATCAAGATCTTTATATGAAATGCTAATATTATCCCATTCGATGGCTGTGCCTGCAGGTATTTCGTCGAGTCCGCACCATGATGGAATTGTGGTTGTTGTTGCGGATGGATACTGCCAATATTTCATTACTTGGGCCATAGCCGTAGCTACGCAACCTGTTACACAATGCTGATCATCTATTGTCGGCGTCTCTAAGTTATAAGGTTTTTTTTGACCCCAATGTGTTTTGATGATCGGTTCTATGGGTGTCCCCGAAAAGAAAGAAACTTTCGATGTCTTATAATTGTCAGGGATGGCCCTAATTTGACTTTCGTACCCTTTTAGCCAAGCCCGCATGTTCTCTGGCATATTATTGGGGTCAATGTTTCCCTCTATACTGTAGCCAAGTATTTCTTCCGTGCGAGCGTCACCACTTACGATAACGAAGCCGCCATTGTCTTCAACATTGAAGACATAGTAAGCATCATTCTCTGCTGCCTTTGCCAGCTTCTGCATTTTACGTGGTACATTATGCCTGCTGCCTGTTGCAGCCGCAACTTTGCTCTGCATAAAAGCCTGAGCCTTCTGTAAAGCCTGCTCTTCAGTCACATGCTGAGCGTTCATGCAGATGCTCGTCAGCAGCATCCCTGCGAAAATTAAATAGCTGTTTATTTGCATAAATTTAAATTTAATTGGTAGATTATAAAGCAATAGAATAAGCTCTTAACTGTTTCACTATATCTTTTGTCATAATGGTTTTGACAGTTCCTTTACCCGTGATATACTTATTCATGACACAGAAAAAATCTTCTATAAACATACTCGGAATCTCACCAAAGTCAGCAACAAATGTACTGATTGGCTCAACATGAAGTAATGTGCGACCATAGTACTTGACGGCAGCTTGGTATGGTTTATTTGCCATCAAATAGACATAACCTTTTGGAAAAACACGTGGATTCATAGTGCAACCCAGTTTGATAGCCGTGTCATAAACCGTTAAACTACCTATGCCGGGGATGCCACCAATTTGATTGTTAACATCATTATATAAATCCTCGAAGTTAGTATATGATTTGAATAATAACCCCGCATTTGTAAGTTTTTCTGTGGCTTTATTGACTGCTACGGTTTTAAGGCGTCGTTGATGCATACCTTGTACACAATCACGAACAATCTCGTAATAGTGGTTGTATGAATAACCACGTAACTGTTTTTTCATTAATATCGTGTTTAATGTCAGTAGACACGGACTCATGAAAGAGAGTAAATAGGAATTAATTAAATGTTTCATAGCTTTTAATTATGGCGTTATTGTATGTTTAGCTCATTCTATTAGTTTTGGTATCAGAAAAATAATGCCGTTATTGATGAAAGAAAACGTGGACTTCACTTCGTCTACGATGTTGTAATGAATAATAGTTATATTATTATAGTTCATAAACATTCTCTAAAGTACACTATAGCACACAAAAGCGGTGTGAGCCTTCTGTCACTCTTTGTCAGAAGGTTCCGGAAATAACCTGTAGTAAAAAGATTTTTATAAGAAACGTCATTTTGCTGTTAATGAAGCCTTTAAGGGCTTTCTCCTTATGCAAATATAATCTCTTCCTACATAACAAGCCGTACTTTCTTTATGCCACTTCGATGCCATTTTGATGTCATTTGATTTTTCGGGACAAAAACGGTATTTTCCGGAAGTAAATTTTGGTGATTTGAACGAAGCTGCCTACCTTTGTGACAGAAAAAAATGAAAGCCAGATGAAAAACGACTATCAACAACTATGTGAGGCCATAGAACGCCAGGTGAAACGAACGATGCAAACGCCATTAGATTTCAAATGGCTATCGGAACGTATCTTCGAACGTGTTCATGAGACGATAAGTCCTACTACGCTGATGCGCCTTTGGGGATATCGCACAGGAGTTGTACCACGACAGGCAACGCTTGACATCATGGCTCGTTTCCTGGGCTATACGGACTTTAGGGAATTTCAGAACAACAGTATGGAAACGCCTGGCTCCTTTAATGAGGAGAGGAATAATGATGAGGGGAGATGTGAAGGCGAGCGTGAGAAACAGAGATGGTGGATAGCCGGGATGATAATTCTGGCTGTTGTTGTCGGAATATGGTGGCTATTCAGCAAGTGCAGGAATACAAATACAGAAATGCCTGCGGGAGCAGAGGACTGGACTTGGAAGTTACGCAACCCACAATGCGATACAGACAGCCTGGATGTCTGGACCTTCGATCTGGGTGGCAAACCGTTGGAGGAAGACGGGACGCTGACGTATTTCATGAAGGACTTCGATGTGCATCAGGTTGTATATGGTTTGCCTGCGGGCGAGTATGAACTGCGGGTAAGGGCGTGGCATTTGCCGTGCGATACGAACAAGGCGCTCTACGATTATGAAAACACTGAGGACAAAGAGGAAGGAACAGCATTATCGAGAGCAGAAATCTATGCCGGACCCTTTGCCCAACGGGTTAAGAACTATGTATCTGAACTTGATCTGGAAAACAGCAGCTATGAAAACGTGCTGCACTTTGTGGTTCTGGAGGATTCCATTCGCATCGGCTTCCGCTCGGATGAGAACTGGCAACGTTTCTGTCGCGCCCAAGCCGATGACTTCAGGCTCTACTTGCTACGACGGGCAACAACAGAGGAGGATTATCAGAAGATGAAAGCACAACGAGACAGCGCACAGCGCACAGATGATGCCCGGCCTCACCCTAAAACGGGCGACCGCATTCCTCTGACGTACAATGGAATGGAAGCAGATATTTTATATAACTATGTTAAGAACGGCAAGGTGGTAAACTGCTGGAAGGGGCACGAAGCGCCACTGCCCGAAGGATGGATAACGGAACAGGAGCCCAACCGCTGCAGGCTGGTACACAGGACTGACGTAGGACGGGGAATGGGTGACACCGACATCTACCTGGAATACCGCAGTGACAAGCCTGCCAAGCCTGGATTACTGATAGGACAGCGTTTGTTTTTAGAAGCAGGCACATATTACCTTACCGCTATCTTCTTTGCTCAAGGTGAGAACGAGATGCCGACAAACGTCAGTTTGGCAGCAAAAGGCTATGAAAGCAGTTGCCGGGCAAGCAGTCTGATGGATTGGAATTATTTCCCGATTACTCTTCGAGAGGCGCAGGAGATAACCGTCGGACTTTGGGCTCCCGAAGGATGCGACGTTCGGCGCGCCGGCATATCCGCACTCGTGGTGTGGGCAACAAAGCCGTAAGATTATGCCCGCGAAGAGAAAAGTATCCGCGGATACCATGAAATCCCGGCACCGCGGATACAGAATACTACCTTCTTATATATCCCTGTGGATTATTTGCCGGCAAAATCCCTGATGATGCGTAGGGTTGAAGAATCTGCGGCAAAGACAGAGTTGAGACCTTGCTCCTCGAAGGCGGGGTCGCAGGTATAATCATCCCACGGCTGCCATTTGTAATGAAGTTGAGAAGCCAGTCCTGCCCAACCCCAGAAACTACAGCCAGCCAGCTTGCCGCTGTTCTTTACCAAATCGAAGACAAACTGATAATACTGGTCGCGTCCTGTAGTAGGTGTACCCGGCTCAACGGTATAGTTGTCCCTGGGATAGCCGAACTCCTCCAGAATCATAGGTTTGTTCAGGTCCTTGATAGCCTCGTAGCACTCGTTCATATACTGTTCTGTATTCCTGCGGGCGTTATCTATGCTGTCTATCATAGATGTGGGGCCGTTGATATCCTTTGCCTGAGCAATAGGACCGGAAACAGAACCAATCCAATGCCAGTTGTAAGGCCAGATATGGATGCAGACGAAATCAATCTCGGGATAGGAATGAATCTCGCGGAAAAGGTCGGCATCCAACTCGCATCCCCAGATACCTTCGCTACCTGTAGTAACCATGTGGTTGGGGTCGAGACTCTTAATCAGACTTGCCTGATCCTTTACCCACTGGGCGAAGCAGGCCTTGGTGATGCTGTCGCCGGCAAAAGCACGTGGCTCATTAGCCAGCTCCCAAGCCAGGATAGCAGGAGACTCGGTATAAGGCTTACCCGTAACGGTATTGGTGCGGTTTACGATATACTTTACGTGATTGGCGGCAAACTCCTTGGCCTTATCGTTCTGTACGAACTGGCTATGATACTTCTGGAAAGCATCCCAATCGTCCGGATCGGGCACAGGACCACAGCCGGCCCACTCCAGGTAAGCACCGAATCCGCCACTCCATTCCCATGCGTTGTTCAGATAAAGCGTTGCCGTCATATCACGCTTCTCCAACTCGGAAAGCAGATAATCCAAACCCTGAAGAATCGTATCGTTATACTCGCCTGGCTGCGACTGGAGTATCGGAGAAATATGCCTGCCCAGGCAGTCGCGGCCCTCAGCACCCACCAGAACACGCAGGGTGGTAATGCCTGTCTCCTTCATCAAATCCAATTCCTTCAAGAGACGGTCCCTATTGCCACCCCTTCCTTCGCTACCCAAAATAGCACCATACCAGAAGTTGGCACCTACATACCGGTACTCTTCGTTACCAAGGAAGAATTTTCCGTCCTTAACGGTTACAAACTCTGTAACGGTTGTTTCCTGTTGCTGGCAACCACATATCGCACAAAGGCAGAATAATAATACTAGAATGGATGATTTATTCATTGGAAATTCTATTTATAATTATAAATTTAAATGCCCTCACATTTGGGGGAGGGATGGGGATAGGGGCTTCTCGTTATATAATAATCTTGCTCTTATGGTAGTTCTCGCGGAATCCGGAAGGCGAGCATCCTTTCTTCTTCTTGAAAATGCGGTTAAAATTGCTGATGTTGTTAAATCCGCACTGGTAACATACATCAGCCACGCTGTTTGCAGAACCAACCAACAGGCGGGCAGCATGTCCCAAACGGATGTCTATCATATAATCCGAAACCGTCTTACCCGTACGAACACGGAAGAATCGGCTAAACGCCGCAGGTGTCATTCCGGCAATTTCAGAAAGCGTATTCAGTCGGATCTCCTCCTTGTAATGTTTGTCGATATACTCCTCCACCTCACGTACACGCCTGCTCTCAGGAGCGTTCTTAACATTAGTAAACGACTTGCTGGCCAGCAGATGGTAATTCTTCTGCAACGAAAGTTCATACAAAATCTCCAGCAAACCCAGAATTCGGTAGAAGCCCGGCTGCGACTGCGTGAGATGCGTAATCTTGCTGTACAGCCCCATAATGGCAGAAAGGTCGAAGGCTATGCCGCGCTTTGCATTCTCAAACATCGTTCTAAGGCTGCTCAGTTGATTCTTTTGCAGGAACTGTTCGCCCAGCATATCCGTAGGGAACTGGATGGTAATTTCATGAATCGAGTGGCTTTGGCAGTCGTACTGGTCCCACATATGTTCCAGTCCGCCACCCACCAGTACCAGGTCGTACTGGCCCAGCACCTCTATGCTGTCGCCCACAATTCTGCGGGCACCATTGCAATTTTCCACAAAGTTAAGCTCCATTTCATCATGCTTGTGCAAGGGATAGGTAAACGATGTCCTGTCCCTGTCCGTCATATAGAAACAGTCCTTTTCAGAAAGAGGAGATATCTCCTTAACAATCTTTTCCATAATATTAATAAAAAGTGCCAATTTGGCCGCTAAATTAAGCAAAAGATGCGAAACCAGCAAATTTTATATCAAAAAGTACGCAAAAGATAACAAATCACGCATACTTACTGGTATTTTTTTGTATTTTTGTGGCGCATAACCAATTGTCAAATTCTTATTTTCTTATAAATCAGCAATGAAGAAAAGAACACTCCTT
>JAEEGL012164450.1_pt1 | contig 12477 bp, 10 predicted proteins | sample 9134231 | NCBI WGS metagenome assembly JAEEGL01 (sample SAMN16246548, study PRJNA631951) | gut metagenome | biome: gut microbiome; feature: rumen; material: fiber-attached | host: Bos | place: Iran: Karaj | collected 2018-10
AGTCAGTAATAAAAACTGCGTTATTAATAGGAGGAGTTGATATATGGATAAGCTTTTCATAGTGATCCCTGCATATAACGAGCAGGAAACGATCGAGGATATTGTGAGAAAGTGGTATCCGAATGTGCTGCTCGGTGAAGAGGGATCGCGGCTTGTCGTGATAGACGATGGCTCAAAGGACGAGACAAGGGAAAAGCTCGACAGACTTAAGGAAGAGTTTCCCCTTCTGGATGTAAGGCACAAACAGAATTCGGGACATGGACCGTCCATCCTTGCGGGTTACAAATATGCGATCTCTGAGGGCGCGGATTATATCTTCCAGACTGATTCCGACGGACAGACAGAGCCCTCCGAATTTCCCGATTTCTGGGAGATGCGAAGGAAATATGAGATGATAGTGGGATACAGGAAGGACAGGGAGGACGGCCTTGGAAGAGTCGTTGTCACCAGGGTTTTGAGAGCTCTTATCTTTCTTACCTTCCACGTATATGTTAAGGATGCAAACACTCCCTTCAGACTGATGAAGGCATCCGTGCTTGAGAGGGAGATCAAATATATCCCCAAGGATTATTTCCTGACGAATGTGCTGATCTCGGTTATTTTCACAAAGAGGAAATACAGGGTGAAATATCTTCCGATCACCTTCAGACCAAGACAGGGCGGCACGAATTCCATAGATCTCAGGAAGATCACGGGCATAGGACTGTGCTCTGTAAAGGACTTTGTAAAGCTTAACAGGATAATTTCAAATCCATATTAATAGAGGAGGTTATTATGAAACCCCGTATATTACTTTTTATTCCGGCATACAATTGTGAGAAGCAGATAGTCAGGGTGCTGGACTCCCTGGACAGAAAGATCATGGACTATATTGATGAAGTCGTGGTCATTAACAACCGCAGCACTGACGGTACGGAGGAAGCGGTACAGGAGTTCATCAGAACCCATACTTATATGCCGGTACGTCTTTTCAGGAATAAAGATAATTACGGTCTTGGAGGATCTCACAAGGTCGCTTTTAATTATGCGATACACGAAGGCTTTGATTATATCATAGTGCTTCACGGCGATGATCAGGGCAATATCCATGATTTTCTTCCGGTGCTTAAAAAGGAGATATACAGAGGCTATGACTGCGTGCTTGGCGCAAGATTTATGCTGCAGTCTCACCTTGAGGGATATTCGCTTTTCAGGACAGTAGGCAACATTGTTTACAATTTCCTTTATGCAGCCGGGATGAGGATGAGGGTCTTTGATCTGGGCTCGGGGCTTAATATGTATGCTGTTGATGCGCTTAAGGAGAAGTTCTACCTTAAATACCCTGACAATCTCATGTTTAACTGCACGATGCTTCTTTCAGTTGCTTTTTATAATATGACAATGAGATTTTATCCCATCTCCTGGCGAGAGACGGATCAGGTTTCGAATGTCAAGATGGCATCGCAGTCCATGAAGACTCTGAAGATACTTTTTGATTATATGGATATGCCTACCAGGCTTCGCGGTGAGTACCGTGACATTCCGCGGACAAAATATGAGTATGAGGAAGTATAGAGCTCTTTTCTGAGAGCCGGATCTCCTTATTAGGCGGAGTGTTTTGATGAATGCAAAAAGAGTAACGGATTATTTCCGAAGAAACGGGATAGGGAGTACTTATTATGCTGTGAGGCAGCATCTGAGTGACGCAAAGGTCGACAGGGAATACAACAGGGAGCTTAAAGCCCTGCATGACATCCGCACGATAGATGATGCATCCCTTGCGAGGCAGACCGGTAACTGCCTGCCCAATAAACCGCTGATATCAATACTTGTGCCGACCTACAGGCCGGAGGATAAGTATTTCAGGGAGATGCTCCGCTCTGTTAAGGCTCAGACCTATCAGAATTTCGAGCTGCTCCTCGGCGCCGGAGGCGGCATATCGGAAAATACCAATGCTGCTCTCAGTGAAGCAAGGGGAGACTATATCGCGCTGCTTGATCAGGATGACTTTATCGAGCCGGATGCGCTCTACCGGATTGCTCTGGAGATAAATATGGACGCCAAGCTCATCTATACCGATGAGGATAAGTATGACACTGAAAATGACTGTTACCTTCGTCCTTTCAGGAAACCTGATTTTGATATGGATCTGCTGCTTTCCAATAATTATGTCTGCCACTTCCTTGCAGTTAAGCGGGAGCTTGCTCTGAAGGCCGGAGGATTCAACAGCGAATATGACGGAGCTCAGGACCACGATTTCATCTTAAGATGCGCAGAGCTGATAAAGCCGGAAGAGATATCACATGTGAGACGGATACTCTATCATTGGAGGATCCACAAGGGCTCCACTGCAGGTGATCCCGGTGAGAAGAACTATGCTCATACAGCCGGGAAAAGGGCGATCGAGGATTACCTTAAAAGAAACGGCAAGGATGCTGAGGTTTCGGAAACAGAGCACAGAGGGTTTTACAGGGTTGAATATAAGGCCGGATCCGCAGATGAGGACGGATATAAGATGTACCTCGGAAAGGGCATTTATCCCGTAAAAAAGGATTATGAGTCGAGGATGCGGGCATATCTTGAGGCAAATCCGGATGTCGGGGCAGTAGGCGGAAGGGTCATAGATCTCTTAGGAAGAGTGATCTCAGCCGGCTATGAAAGGAATGAAGACAGGGAGGTCGTACCGCTTTACCGTGGTATGAACTACAGGATGTCAGGAGAATTCCATATGGCAAAGCTCAGGAGACAGGTTGACATAATATCCAACCAATGCATGATGCTCAGATCATCCCTTGAGGACTGTGCAGTCAGCGATTCCGGCAGAATGTGCAGGAAGATAAGGGATAAGGGATACAGGATAGTGATAGATCCTCAGATGGTATTTGTTAAAAAATAGAGGAGAAGGTCGTATTTCGCAAGGGACAGATAATGGAAGCAAGCGTAATTATTCCAAACTACAACGGGGCTGAATTTATAAAAGAATGTATAGACTCCCTTAAGCTTCAGGAATATAAAGATTTTGAGATCATCGTCGTGGATAACGGATCAAAGGATGATTCCGCAGATCTCGTAGAGAGAGAATATCCCGGCATAAGACTCAAAAGACTTGATCAGAATTATGGCTTTTCCAGAGCGGTAAATGAGGGGCTCAGGATGTCTGAGGCACCTTTTGTGATCCTGCTTAATTCGGATACAAGAGTTGAGACCGGCTTCGTGGGCGCTTTGGTATCTGCGATAAAAAGTGATGAGAGTGTCTTTTCCGTGGCATCAAAGATGATCCAGATGAAACGTCCCGATAAGCTTGACGGAGCCGGAGATCTTTATTCTGCCTTCGGCTGGGCCTATGCAAGGGGCAAGGGCAGAAGCTCTGAGGGATATACAAAGACCGCGAAGGTTTTTTCTGCCTGCGGAGGAGCAGCGATCTACAGAAGGAGCATCCTGGATGAGATAGGCTGGTTTGATGAGTTTCATTTTGCTTATCTGGAGGATACGGATATCGGCTACAGGGCACGCATCATGGGGTATAAAAATATCTACTGCCCGGAAGCAAAGGTATACCATGTGGGCAGCGGAGCCACGGGAAGCCGGTATAATGACTTCAAGATAAGGATCTCCGCGAGAAATAACATGTATGTGATAATGAAGAATATGCCGGTTTTGCAGATCGTTGTAAATCTTCCGTTTCTGCTGCTTGGCTTTACGATAAAGGCTCTGTTTTTCATACTGATAGGCCATGGCAGGGCATATCTTTCCGGACTGAAACGAGGCTATATCCTGTGCAGGGATGCCAGGAAATTTCCTTATTCATCCAGAAATCTCAAGAATTATTTTGTTATACAGCTGGAGCTTTGGCTGAATCTTTTCAGGAGATTACCGGGATAGCCTATGATAAGGAATAATCAGAGTTTCCTGAACAAGGTTCATGTGGTGCTTGACGGCGCGGTTACAGGGTTTTCTTATTTCCTTGCTTACGAGATAAGGTTTAATACGAGACTCAATGATCCTACCATACCTCACCTGCCTATGTATATGTATATGTGGGCTCTTCCTTTCCTGATCGTTTCTTATATTTTCCTTTACAATCAATTTGGTCTCTACAGATCAAAGAGGCTTGGAGGGAGACGGAAGGAGCTGGTAAATACCATTTACGCGAATATCGTCGGTTTCATTGGCTTCGTGTCGGTGCTCTATGTCATCAATCAGACAGACTTTGCGAGATCCATGCTGGTCATCTTTGCGATCATAAATGTTATCCTTGAAACCCTTATGAGAAATATCATAAGGTATATTCTGCAGTTCATAAGGAAAAAAGGATATAACAAAAAATACCTGCTGCTTGTCGGATATTCGAAATCCGCTGAGGAATATATCCGGAGGATAAGACTTAATCCGCATTGGGGATATGAAGTAACGGGGATCCTGGATGACAGAGTTCCGGCGGGCACTATGCTCAGGGGTGTCAAGGTGCTTGGCCGTATCGCGAACCTGGATGTGATATTGCCGGAGAATAAGATAATGGAGATCGCCATAACACTGCCCCTTGATGAATACAGCAAGCTTGAGCGGATCGTGGCAAAATGCGAAAAGAGCGGAGTACATACCCAGTTCATTCCGGACTACAACAGGGTCATTCCTTCGCGCCCCATAATGGAGGATGTGGAGGGGCTTCCGGTCATTAATATAAGGAATGTTCCGCTGACTTCCACGGAAAACCGCTTTATCAAACGTACAATGGACATAGTCGGGGCTATCCTGCTTCTGATCATTTTTTCTCCTATAATGCTGGCGGCGTTTATAGCCGTAAAGCTTTCCTCGGAAGGGCCGGCGATCTACAAGCAGGAAAGAGTAGGACTTCATAATGTTAATTTTATGATGTACAAATTCAGGACTATGGAGCTGCAAAAAGAAAGTGAAGAGAAGAAGCACTGGACGGTGCAGGACGATCCGAGAGTGACCAAGGTCGGCAAGGTGCTGCGTCATACCAGCATGGACGAGCTGCCCCAGCTTATAAATATCCTGAAGGGTGATATGTCCATAGTCGGACCGAGACCTGAGAGACCGCAGTTTGTCGAGAAATTCAAGGAAGAGATACCCCGTTATATGATAAAACACCAGGTGCGTCCCGGGCTCACGGGCTGGGCGCAGGTGAACGGTCTCCGTGGGGATACCTCGATCAAGGACCGCATCAAATTTGATATTTATTATATAGAAAACTGGAGCGTTCTCTTTGATATACGGATAATGCTCATGACAGCATTCAGAGGGCTGATCAATGATAATGCATATTAGTCCGGCGTCGAAAATACGGCTTAGACTGTTTTAAGATTTTTTGGTATACTATACTCTGTGTTTATTTTATACTAACTTAATGGTTGCCGAGGGCAGGCATTCTGGTTTAACTACATATACTGCGTAACAGTTTATAAACGGCAGTTGATTTTGTTCGCGAGTATAACAATTGAAAGGAAAGGAAGCATATGAAAAGGTTAGTGACAAGGAGTGATTTTGACGGACTGGTTTGCGCCATGCTGCTGAAGGAGCTGGATCTTATTGATGATATCAAATTCGTCCATCCCAAGGATGTGCAGGATGGCAAGATAGAGTTGTCCGAGAATGACATCACTACAAACCTTCCTTTTGATCCCAGAGTCGGACTTGCTTTTGATCATCATGAGAGCGAGCTTACCCGCAATGCCGGGGTGGACGTGAAGGACAGATGGATCATCGACGGTGATGCCAGGTCTGCGGCAAGGGTAGTATACAGATACTACGGCGGCAAGGACACCTTCAAGAGGGTCTCCGATGAGATCATGACGGCAGTTGATAAGGGCGACAGCGCTGACTTTACAAAGGAAGAGATACTGAATCCCACAGGATGGAATCTCATGAATTTCATAATGGATGCCCGTACCGGTTTGGGACGGTTCCATGATTTCAGGATCTCGAACTATGATCTTATGATGGAGCTTATAGATGCATGTCTTACCAAGCCTATAGATGAGATCCTTGAGCTTCCTGATGTTAAGGAAAGAACAGATCTTTATTTCGAGCAGGGAGAGAAGTTCAAGGCTCAGCTTGAGAGGCTTACAAAGATACAGGGTAATGTGGGTGTCATAGATCTGAGAAACGAGGAGACCATTTACGCGGGCAACAGATTCATGGTCTATGCAATGTATCCCGAGATTCAGATATCGGTGCATGTGGCCTGGGGATTCAAGAAGCAGAACACGGCTGTTATGATCGGAAAGAGCATAATAAACAAGAGCTCAAATGTGGATATAGGAAAGATATGCTTAAGCTACGGCGGCGGCGGACATAAGAATGCGGGAACCTGTCAGCTTGCTAATGATGTGGTGGATAACGAACTTCCGAATATCGTGGAGAAGCTGCAGGGCTGAAAAAGGGATGACAGATGCCAGATAGTACAGAAAACAACGATCTTTTCAGAAAAAAGAGTCTCGAGAGCATAGCGTCTCCCGAGCAGATGAATGATTATATCAAGGTGATAGGCCCCGGTCTTTGGATAGTACTCGGGGCTGTCATCGTGTTTTTAGTAGGAGTGATCATATGGGGCGTATACGGAAGGCTGGAGACAGGCGTTGATTCCGTGGCGTTTGTAAATGACGGCCTTGCAGTAAGCTATGTGGAAAAGGATATAGCTGATGATCTCAGGGAAGGCTCTGTAATAAATGTAGGCGGAGTACTCTCCGATGTGATCTCTGTTTCCAGTGCGCCGGTGCAGGCTTCCGCAGTGTATGATCAGGCCACTGATACGGCGCTTGGATATTCAGGTTATGAAATGCTGTACGCGATCACTTCCAGGTCAGATCTCCCTGACGGATCATACAATGCACAGATCATAGTTGAGCAGATACATCCGATGTCCTTTATTACGGGGGTTCAGGAATAGTATGGGCCATAGAAAGGCAGTCAAAGTCCCTGTGGTGATGCAGCTCGAGGCGCTGGAGTGCGGGGCTGCATGTCTTTGTATGGTGCTTGCCTACTACGGCAGGTGGCTCCCTCTTGAGCAGGTTCGCTCCGACTGCGGTGTCTCACGGGACGGCTCCAAGGCAAAGAATATTCTTGTCGCCGCAAGAAGCTATGGCCTGGAGGCAGACGGCTACCGGCTTGAGGTAGAGCATCTGAAGGAAGAGGTTTCATTTCCCTGTATCATTCACTGGAATTTCAATCACTTTGTTGTTCTTGACGGTTTTACCAAAGATCATGCCATATTGAACGATCCGGCCCGTGGGAAGGTCAAGGTTCCCATGGAGGAATTTGACAGATCCTTCACAGGTATCTGCCTTATGTTTGAACCCACGGACTCTTTTGTGAAAGAGGGAAGCAAAAAGAGCATGCTTTCCTTTGCAAGGGAGCGCATGACCGGTGCCTGGAGTGCAGCGGTCTTTGTGGCGACTCTGTCAGTGATCACTTCACTGATCCAGATCATAACACCCGGTTTCTCCAGAGTTTTTATCGACCGTCTTCTGTCCGGACGAAATCCTGGCTGGACCTATCCGTTCCTGATCGGCCTGACGGTTTTTTCCGTTTTGGAGATCCTTGTGATGGCTATTCAGGAGGCTTATTCGCTTAAGATTAACGGAAAGCTTGCGATAATAGGCAATTCTACTTACATGTGGAAGGTGCTGAGGATGCCCATGGAGTTTTTCAGCCAGAGAATGGCCGGAGATATACAGCAAAGACAGGCGTCAAATGCCAATATTGCTTCGACTCTGGTGGACCAGTTCGCGCCCCTTTTCCTGCAGGCTTTTATGATGGTCTTTTATCTCGTGGTAATGATGAGCTATAACGTCCCGCTTACTCTGATCGGACTTGCCTCCATTGTCCTTAATCTTCTTATTTCCAGCATAGTATCCGCAAAGCGGGTAAATATAACCAGAGTCCAGATGAGGGATGAAGGAAAGCTTGCAGGTGCTACGACAAACGGCATTGAGCTTATTGAGACTTTGAAATCGGCCGGCGCGGAGAACGGGTTTTTTGCGAAATGGTCCGGGTTTCAGGCGAGTGTCAATACCTCGCAGATGAAATTCTTCAAGCTGAATCAGTATCTTGGGGCTCTGCCCTCACTTGTCACCATGATAACGTCCAACATTATCCTGATATCCGGTGTTTACCTTGCGATGAACGGACGTTTCACAATAGGTATGATCATGGCCTTTTTAGGTTATCTAAACAATTTTACTACACCCGCGACCCAGCTTATCGCCACGAGCCAGTCTCTGCAGGAGATGAGGACCCAGATGGAGAGGATCGATGATGTAATGAATTACCGGGTGGATCCGGCTTATTCGGAGACTCCTCTTGATGAGGATGCCGATTATGAAAAGATACGCGGAAGCGTTGAGATGAAGCATGTGACCTTCGGATATTCAAAGCTCGACAAGCCGCTGATCAATGATTTCAATATGTCAATAAAGCCCGGAGGCTGTGTAGCTTTTGTGGGCATGTCCGGCTGTGGTAAATCTACTCTTTCGAAGCTGATCTCGGGACTTTATCAGCCCTGGGACGGAGAGATCTTATTTGACGGTAAGAAGATGCAGGATATGGACAGGAGTATATTTACCGGATCTCTTGCCGTAGTCGATCAGGATATCATTCTTTATGAGGATACCGTAGCAAATAACATCAAGATGTGGGATAAGTCAATAGAAGACTTTGAGATGATACTTGCGGCGCGTGACGCGCAGATACATGATGATATCATTCAGCGTGACGGCGGCTATGATTATGTGATAAGCGAAGGGGGAAAGGATTTCTCCGGCGGACAGAGGCAGAGACTGGAAATAGCCAGGGTCCTTGCACAGGATCCCACTATCATCATTCTTGATGAGGCAACCTCGGCACTGGATGCCAAGACTGAGCATGAGGTAGTTACTGCAATAAGAAACCGCGGTATCACCTGTATAGTGATCGCTCACAGACTTTCTACCATCCGTGACAGTGATGAGATCATTGTGATGGAGCACGGAGAAGTTAAGGAGCGCGGAACACATGATGAACTTTATGCAAAAGGTGGATTATATACTCAGCTTGTGACTAATGAGTAGGCTGATATAACAATTATGGGCTGGTTTGACGAACAGATAAAAGAACGAAAAATAAATGATGAGAGGCAGTTTGAGGGGGCTTTTGCGCATATGGCATCGGCCATCATGGGCAGCAGTGTCCTTAATGCATATACTGACAGCAAAACCCTTACAAAAAATGCGATCACAGATGTGCTTAAAAGCTTCCATCTTAAGCCCGGGAGAGTGCCGGAAAGAGTTGAGGATCCGGAGGAACAGCTTGAGTATATGCTGCGTCCTCACGGGATTATGTACAGAAGAGTAGTCCTTACCGCTGGATGGTATAAGGATGCGCAGGGACCTATGATAGCGAGGAGGCTGGACGACGGGAGTGCTACGGCTCTGCTGCAGGACGGAATGGGCAGATACTACTTTAAGGATACCCGTGAGGGCAGGACGCGTCAGATCGATTCGTCTACCGCAAAGCTTTTTGATGAGGAAGCCATCTGCTTCTACAGGCCGTTTCCTCTTAAGTCACTTTCTGTAAGCGATTTTCTTAAATACATGCTTAAAACTGTTACATTTAAGGATCAGGTATTACTGGTTCTTTCTGCTATGATAGTGACACTCATCGGTACCATGATGCCGAGATTCCAGAATATGCTGTTTAAGGATGTGATGACAAAGGGGAATATGACCGTTCTTATGGCGGCCGGTGGATTTCTTATCTCCTTTTCCGTGACATATACAATGTTTTCGATCGTGAAGACCATGCTGCTGAACCGGATAATGACAAAGACTCAGTTTTCCGTGGAGGCTGCCGTGATGATGCGTGTTTTGTCTATGCCGGCAGATTTTTTTCATAAATACGGCACCGGCGAGCTTGCCCAGCGTGTACAGTATATGGGTGCGCTCAGTCAAAGCATAATGGATGCTATTTTTTCGACAGGACTGACTGCCCTGCTTTCCCTTATATATATTTTTCAGATAAGGAGATTTGCTCCTGCACTCGTAATGCCTTCTCTGGTTATAATCCTTGTGACCATAGCCCTGACTGTGCTGCTTTCCTTCCTGTCAGTGAGGATATCGAGGGAAAGAATGGAAAAGGATACGAAGGTATCAAGCCTTTCATATGCCATTATTTCCGGATTGCAGAAGATAAAGCTTTCCGGTGCGGAGAAGAGAGCATTTTCAAAGTGGGCCGGTACTTATTCGGAGTCTGCTTCTCTGCAATACAGTCTCCCCTGGTATCTTATGATATCCCAGACCATACCTGCTGCGATCGGACTGCTTGGAAACGTAGTGCTTTATGCTCTCGCTATAGAATCGCAGGTTGCTGCTCCGGACTATTTTTCTTTTAATACGGCCTACGGTATGGTGATGGCTGCATTTCAGTCGCTTGCCGGAATAGCAGTCGTGCTGGCTCAGATAAAGGCAATACTTGATCTGACGCGTCCGCTCATGGAGACCGAGCCGGAGATAGCGGAGGATAAGGAGGTAATATCACGAATTTCAGGCAGCATAGAGCTGGCACATGTTTCTTTCAGATATGATGAAGGAATGCCGCTTGTGATAAATAACCTGAATCTGAAGATCAATCCGGGGCAGTATGTCGCCATAGTAGGACGGACCGGCTGCGGCAAATCTACATTGCTCAGGCTGCTCCTTGGGTTTGAGAAACCCGAAAAAGGATCAGTATACTATGACGGCAAGGATGTCAGAAAGCTGGACATGAAGTCGTTACGACGCAGGATAGGCGTAGTCATGCAGAACGGACGCCTTATAGCGGGAAGCATATTTGAGAATGTGGCAATAGCAAGTCCTAATCTTACCATGGACGAAGCCTGGAAAGCCTGCGAGCTTGCAGGGATAGCAGATGATATAAGGGAAATGCCTATGGGCATGCACACCATGGTCGCAGAAGGCAATGGAGGTATATCCGGAGGACAGAGGCAGAGACTTATGATAGCAAGAGCCATTGCCGGAAAGCCAAGGATACTGATGTTTGACGAGGCGACCTCCGCGCTTGACAATAAGACACAGAAGCAGGTCACAGAGGCGCTTGATTCACTCAAATGCACGAGACTGATCATAGCTCACAGACTGTCTACTATCCGGCAGTGTGACAGGATACTTGTACTGGATGGCGGACGCATAATAGAAGACGGAACCTACGACGAGCTTATCAATGCCGGCGGATTCTTTGCAGAGCTTGTAGAGAGGCAGAAGGTCTGATCTTTTACATTATCTGAAACGGGAAAAGACATGAAGATAAGAAATGATGATATAAACATACTCATACTCTCTGCAGGACGCAGGGTCGAGCTGGTGAACTGCTTTAAGGCTGCCCGTGACAGGCTTGGAATCGCCGGAAAAGTCATAGCCTGCGATGCCAGTGATCTTGCTCCTGCGCTGTATTTTGCCGATGTCAGGCAGCAGGTTCCGAGGATAGCCGAAAATGATAGTTATGTAAACTCGATCATCGATATCTGCATCAGGTATGATGTGGCGCTGATCGTTCCTACAATAGATACTGAGCTTTTGCTGCTGGCTGACAGACAGGAAGAGATCGAGAGCAAAACCGGAGCAACGGTCCTTATTTCTTCAAAGGATGTGATCAGGATATGCAGGGACAAGACCAATACACAGAGGTGGCTTGAAGAGCATGGCTTTCTTGTTCCCAGGAGGATAGATGACAGTGAAATAGATGAAGATAAAGCATCTTATCCGCTTTTTATAAAACCGCTTGACGGATCTTCCTCCATAAACGCATTTAAGGCGGAGAACAGGGACGAGATCGTAACCTACCGGGAATTAATAGGGAAAGACCGGTATATTATTCAGGACTACATGGAGGGAACGGAATATACGGTGGACTGTTTCCTCGATATGGATGGAAATATAATAACGGTAGTTCCCAGAATAAGGATCGCGACCCGGAGCGGAGAGATAGCAAAGGGGAAGATAGTCCGTGACAGGGAGATAACAGAGGATGTGACGAGACTGCTTTTGGAGCTTAAGGCGATAGGACATATCACGATACAGTGCATGCGGACCGGCCGCGGAATAGAGTATATTGAGATAAATCCGAGATTCGGAGGGGGAGCGCCCATGTCCATAGCTGCGGGGGCAGATTCCTGTGAGAATCTGTACAGACTGATACGCGGCGAGAGACTGGAAAGATCTGAGGATTACCGTGAAAATGTAACATTTCTCAGATTTGATGCTTCTATCATGCTGAATGAAGATAATGAGCCTGAAGAGCCCTGATGCAGACGAGTGATCCTGAATATTCCACATAAAAAATAGCTTACGTAATTATATAATACAGACAGAGCGAATGAAAAAATGAGTTTACATAAGTTCTCGGGAATCAATAATGATGGCCGGATAAGGGCGGTTATATTTGATCTGGATGATACCCTTATATCTGAGTATGAGTTTGTAGTCAGCGGATACAGGTTTGTTTCCG
>JAEEGL013427170.1_pt1 | contig 12477 bp, 10 predicted proteins | sample 9134231 | NCBI WGS metagenome assembly JAEEGL01 (sample SAMN16246548, study PRJNA631951) | gut metagenome | biome: gut microbiome; feature: rumen; material: fiber-attached | host: Bos | place: Iran: Karaj | collected 2018-10
AGCCATCATAGTATATAGCGTTTGTTCCAAGCGCCCAGGTATTATACTGATTTCTCGTACTAACGTTAAGCGAGTAATTATTATTATTCCTTGTCCTGTTTCGGAGATAGTAGCTGCCGTTCATAAACGTACGGCTATTATTATTGCCTCCAGCTGTCCAAACAGCATTAGAGTCGTCCGTTATGATATAAATACTGTTTGTCCCATTGACCGGCCCGCTAAGGATATTTACCGATGCGTCGCCGACCGCGCTTGTGCTTTGCCGTTTAAGCGCATGCGCACCGTTTTGCGCAGTATTTGCGTTGACGATCAGATATTTATTGCCGGTCGTCACACTGTCCGTCAGCACATAGACCGTTTTGGTTGTCTCTTCTGTCACAGGTTTCTGTTTCGGCGTAAACTTGGAATCGTCCACACGCTCCTGACCATCGAGGCTGTCGCCTGCGCTGATCGTGGCCGTGTACTGCGTCCGGTACGGACGTTCACAGTTGGCATCCATGTCTTCTTTTTCAACTTCTGCAGGGACCGTCGCAGTCGTACCGCAAACGGAGCATTCATACGTGCCATACGCAGTCTCGTTGCCGTCACCCCACGTCATTCCGTCATATTGGAAAGCATGCGGGCCGTAACCGGCATGGATCGTCTGCTTTTCGTAAATATAAATGCTGGGAGAGGAAGACTGCGAGATCGTAAAGCCATTGTTATAGACCATGTACCAGGTTGCGCTGCCCGAGTTGTAACTGGGGCCGGCCAGGACGCCGCCGCCCTGATAATCCCAGTATCTGGTATAGGCGTAACTGGAATTAAGCGTTTTGGTGAACATCAGGCTTCTTTGATCTTTGTTGGCGGCCACTGCATAATCGCCGTTGATAAGGCGGATATCGCCCGCCCCTTCAGCCGCTTGCGGATGTTTATAGGCAGTCCAGACCGAGTACTGGTCTGTAACCTCCGAAGCCAGGATATAAGGTGCAGAAATATCGCCATTCGCCGGGTATATGGTAACTGCCGTTTGTTCGGCGTTGTAATGAGAAGTGGCGCTGGTGGGCGTATAGCTGAGCGCATAAGCAGAGCCCGCAGCATTGGTATTGACGATTAAATACTCCCTGTTGTAGTTGCTGTTCTCGTTGGGAAGTGTGAAGTCGTCCACGAGGACGTAGGCCACGATATCGTGGGCGTGATTGACGGTTTTTTCGTTGGTGTAATTATTGCCGTCCCAGCCTGTTACAGACGCAGTATAAGTGGTTATCATCGGAGTCTGACAATCCGATTCATTTTCCGTTTTGACAGGCGAGTTATCCGTCACTGTAATGGTCTCATTGCAGTCCTGATCCGTGCAGTCAAAAATCGCCGTGGCTGATGTATAGCCGTTTTCGTCGTCACCGGTCCATTCCCAGCGCGGGCTTGTGCTCCAGTGATGTTCCTCATATTCATTCACCGTGACCGTGATATCTTCAGAGCCGGTAACGACGCCGTCATCTCCGACGGTGACCGATCTGTTGCCGGCGTTGGGATCATAGGTAAAGCTGACCGTGACCGTCGCGGTACCGGTTTTGCCGGAAACGAACGAGATATTCCCATCCTCTGCGATACTGTCGATGATCCCATCCGGATCGTCTTTCGAGAACGTTACGACCGGTGTCACTTCTTCGCCGTCAGCAGTCAGTGTATAAGCGATACCAACGCTATTCACCGTACCGTCCGCATTTGCCATAACATTGACGTCATCCACCGTAAATTCATAGGAAACTTCCGTCACTTCAGGCAAAATACGCTCGATCGTATGGGTCGCTGCCGTATCATAATTATTTGAGAAAGAAGATACACTCGAACTGTACGAACTGGTGACGGCACCGTTTTTATACTTTGAAAGGGTGATCGTATCGGCATCAATCGCGATCAAAGTTGCAGTGGTATTATCATTCAGATAACCAGCCGTCGCATAATTGTAATATGTATATGAAGAATTGCTGCTGTTAAAAATCTTCATCGTAGAGCCAAGCGGAATATAGTATTCCCTCTTGCTCTCGGAGCTGTGATTATGGCCGTGAAGGAAGATAACATTGCGAATGACATCTTCACCCGAAGACGTCGTTTCTTTTCCCGTCGCCGCATAGTTCAGCGCCTTGTTCCAAGCTAAGGCATAGCCATTGTCTCCGCGGGCAGAATGCAAAGGCATGTGGCTTAATACGATCACGGGAACGCCTTCTTCGGCAGTATCCACCCAGCTTTCAAACGCAGCGGCCGCGGTTGAACTTGTTTGAGCGGAATTGCTGTTCATATCATCATAAGCGATAGCGTAAATATAATAAGCAGGTTTGCCGTTGCTGTTTTTGCCGGTATAGAGGAGGCCAGAACGGTTGTTAAAGATACCGGCATCATCAACAACGCCTTCATCATGATTGCCTTCGAGGATCGATACTGTATCCTCAGTAAGGTCGGGGAAAACCGCCTCAACCTCATTCAATATCGTAGAGGTGTTATAGCTGGGCGCATAAGTAGAAGAACCAGAATTACCACTGCCGACCATATCGCCGGCAAGGCAGACATACTCTACCGCAGACGGCATATTGCCCATCGCATTCCTTACGGCAGAGCTGTTGCCATGGCGATCCGAGGCGACTGCAATGTAATGCGTTCCCTCTCCGGATGCGCGAAGCTGTCCTTCATCAGCCGCAAATGTGTCCGCATAATCGCTTTCTCCTTCCGCAGCGAAGGCATTCGCCGGGAAGAAGGACACGACCATGCTGAGACAGACCAGCAATGTAAACACTTTCTTGAAAAGTTTTTTGCCCATAGTCACACGTCCCCTCTTTGATCTACCAGCCTACATTGAAATGATTAAAAAATTGATAAAACTTTTTCACCTCGTTACACTAACGCCATACTAACGTTATACTAAAAATATAATATATGCCACCCCAAAAAGCAACAATCGCTTCACCGCTCCAGCGAAAATTTTCACAAAAGGCCCCTTTCCCTCCTCTTCCCGCCCCTGCCGGAACAAACGAGAATGCAGACTGGACAAAGCATTTAGCAGGTGTTTTTCACTACACACAGACATGGAGGCGGCAATGCAAAATGCTTTTGCTCCGTGCGCTCCCGGGCAAACGGGGATGCGGCCAAAAGAGGGACCACAAAAAGGACCGGCACAGCTGCACAGCCATGCCGGTCTTCTGATAATGAATTAACGCTCTTTGGTGTTTTCCCAAACGCTGTTTCTCTTTTTCTACCGGGGCTGCACCCGCGCTCAGATGCGCACCGGCACACCTTCGCCCCGCAGATATTCTTTCACCTCGCCCAGCTCCAGCTCCCGGAAATGGAAGAGGGAAGCTGCCAGCGCGGCATCCGCGCCTACTGCGAAAACGTCGCGGAAATGAGAGAGCTTGCCCGCACCGCCGGAAGCGATCACCGGGATATGCAGGGCGCTTGCCACCGCCTGCGTCAGCTCCAGGTCAAAACCGTTTTTGGTGCCGTCCGCGTCCATGCTGGTGAGCAGGATCTCGCCCGCGCCGCGGCGCTCCGTTTCCCGCGCCCATTCCAGCGCATCCAGGCCGACGGGCGTGCGCCCGCCGTCGATCAGCACCTCATAGTTGCCGGCCGGCGTCCGTCGGGCGTCAATGGCCGCCACCACGCACTGACTACCGAAACGCTTGGCCGCTTCGTCGATGAAGTCCGGCCGCCGCACCGCCGCCGAATTGACGGAGACTTTGTCCGCCCCGGCGGAAAGGATGGCCCGGATCCAATCCATATCGCCAATGCCGCCGCCCACCGTGAACGGGATAAAGACCTGTTCCGCCACGCGCTGCACCACGTCCAGCGTCGTTTTTCTCCCTTCGAAGCTGGCGTTGATGTCCAGAAAGACCAGCTCGTCCGCGCCGCTTTCATTATAATGAGCGGCGATCTCCACCGGGTCTCCCGCGTCCCGGATATTTACAAAATTCACGCCCTTCACCACGCGTCCGTCACGCACATCCAGGCAGGGAATGATCCTCTTTGTCAGCATAGCCATGCTCCTTTACAGCGAAATGAAGTTCTTCAGCAGCGCAAGCCCCGCTTCGCCGCTCTTTTCCGGATGGAACTGCGTAGCGAAGACGTTTCCGTTCCAAACGGCGCTGGCAAATGGCCGCTCGTATTCCGTCACGCCGGCCACATAAGGCGCCGCCGCATCCGCCGCACAGTAAGAATGCACAAAATAGTAATACGCCGGACCGATGCCGGCAAACAGCGGGCAGTCATTCTTCGGCTCTACCTGATTCCAGCCGACATGCGGGACTTTTTCCGGCCAGTCCATATAGACGATCTCTGCCGGGAAGAAGCCCAGACCCTCCGTGTGGCCGAACTCCGTGCTGCCGGCAAAAAACATCTGCATGCCCAGGCATATGCCCAGCAGCGGTTTTTCCGCCGCCGCCTGCCGCAGCGCCGGCACAAGGCCGGCAGAAGAAAGCGCCGCCATACCGGCGGCGAAAGCACCCACGCCCGGCAGGATCACATGCGAAGCGCGCGCCAGCACGGCCGCATCCCCCGTGATCTCCACCTTTGCGCCCAGATAAGACAGCGCCTTTTCTACGCTGCCCAGATTGCCCACGCCGTAATCCACGATCGCGATCATAAACGCACCTCCGATTTTTAACCATATAAAGTTCTTCTGTCGATAAAAAAATCCTGCCGGCCGGGGAAAACCCGCCAAAAAACCGTCAAAAAGCCGGCGATTGACTTGCTGAAACGGAAAAGGTATGATAACAGGTAAACAGGTATCCGAAAGGCGGTGCGAAATGGAAGAAAAGCGGGCCGGTCTCTGGCAGCTCTTTATCACCTTCTTCCGCATCGGGCTCTTCACCATCGGCGGCGGTCTGGCCATGATCCCCATCATCCGCTCCGCCATGGTAGAAAAACGGCAGTGGCTGGACGACGAGGAGATGACCGACATCATCGCGGTCGCCAACTCCCTGCCCGGCATCATCGCCATCAATTCCGCCAGCATGGTGGGCTATCGCAAGCGCGGCGTGCCCGGGGCGCTCTTCGCCTCCGCCGGCGTCATCCTGCCCTCCCTGATCATCATCTTTGCCATCGCCATGCTCTTCACGGAAAAGATCAGCAGCAACATCTGGGTGCAGAAGATCCTGGGCGGCGTTTCCGCCGGTGTGACGGCGCTCATCCTTTCCGCCGCCATCAAGATGGGCAAAAGCGCGATCAAAGACCTCTTCGGCCTGCTTATCGCACTGGCTTCGCTCCTGGCCATCGTTTTTCTGAAGGCGGACATCGCGCTGATCGTGCTCATTGCCGCGGCGCTTGGCTTTTTGTATTACCGTCACCGCAGTTATCGGAAGAAGGGCGGTGAGGCTGAATGATCGCCGAGCTAGCAAAACTCTTCTTCGTATTTTTCAAGGTCGGCCTCTTTTCCTTCGGCGGCGGCTACGCCATGATCTCCACCATCCAGAACGAGGTGCTCTCACACGGCTGGCTGACGGCGGCGCAATACGCGCAGATCGTTACCATCTCGCAGATCACGCCGGGGCCGCTGGCCGTCAACACCGCTACCTACGTAGGAGCAAGCGTGATGAGCGGCGGCTTTCTCATGCGCCTGGCCGGCAGCGTCGTCGCCACCTGCGGCGTCTGCCTGCCGGAGATCGTCATCGCTTCGCTCACCATCCACTTCCTGCAGAAATTCAAGCAGTCGCAAACGCTGCAATGGGTGATGATGGGTGTGCGGGCAGCCGTCATCGGCTTCCTGCTCTCGGCAGTGCTCAACTTTGCCGAACTGGCTTTTGTGAAGGCGGAAGCCTTCTCGCTCGCCGGCGGCCTGCAGGCCGTCTGTGCACAAATCAGCTTTCCCGCCGTTCTCATCGGCATCGTATCTTTCCTGCTCTGCCACAAGTTCCATCGCGGCCCCGTTTTCATCATCCTTCTTTCCGCCGCGGCCGGGCTGCTGCTCCTTTGAAAAAATCATTCCGCACAAACAAAAGAGGGCTTCGGCCCTCTTTTTTCTTTTCCCCCGTTGAAAAAACCTCTTGACAAAAGACGATACTGATATTATTATGATATCACAAAGATAACATAAGGAGGTGTCCTCATGGACCCGAAACCCAAAGAAGAAATCAGAGGCAGCATCCCTTATGAAGAAAAGACCATCCGGCATCTGCCGGGGATGCCCGTACTCATCATCTCCATCCTCCTCATCCTGCTCGCCACTTTTTGCGTCATTGCCGGCGGCATCCATTTTGAACGCTATGGCGATCCGCTCTCGCTCGTGCTGCTCATCCTCGGTATCCTTTATTTCTGCATCTGCTACTTCCCCTTCCTCGGCCTGCGGGTGCTGAAGCCGCAGGAAGCGCTGGTCTTCACGCTCTTCGGCAAATACGTCGGCACGCTGAACAAAGAAGGCTTCTATTTCGTCAACCCCTTCGTCACCGCCGTCAACCCGACCGGCAGCAGCGCGGAAGCGGAAGGCACGCTCAACAAGCTCAACGCGCTCAGCACGAAAAAACCGGACGACAGCAAAAAGAAGATCTCGCTCAAGGCCATCACGCTCAACAACGGCAAGCAGAAGATCAACGACCTGCTCGGCAACCCCATCGAGATCGGCATCGTCGTCATCTGGCGGGTAACGAACCCCACCAAAGCCGTCTTCAACGTGGACAACTACATGGAATACCTCTCCACGCAGGCAGATTCCGCCCTCCGCAACATCGTCCGTCTTTATCCTTATGACATTTCCGAAGGAGAGGACGAATGCTCCCTGCGCGGCAGCAGCCAGGAGATCGCCGACCACATCAAGGCAGAGATCCAGAGCAAGGTGGATATCGCCGGCCTGGAGATCATGGAAGCGCGCATCACGCACCTGGCCTACGCACCGGAGATCGCCGCCGCCATGCTGCAGCGCCAGCAGGCTTCCGCCATCATCGACGCCAGGAAGATGATCGTGGACGGCGCTGTCGGCATGGTGGAGATGGCTCTCTCCAAGCTGAGCGAGCAGGAGATCGTTGAACTGGACGAAGAACGCAAGGCCGCCATGGTCTCCAATCTGCTGGTGGTCCTCTGCGGCAACAAAGACGCACAGCCCGTCGTGAACAGCGGATCGATCTATTGATCGGCCTGATGCCATGGAAAAAAACACGAACGAAAAAAACAAAGAAAAAAAGCAGCTCCTGCTGCGCCTTTCCCCCACGCTCTGGGAGGAGATCGCCGCATGGGCGGAGGATGATTTCCGCTCCGTCAACGGGCAGATCGAATATCTGCTCACCGAATGTGTGCGGCAGCGACGCAAAGGAAAGAAGCAGTCCGCAAAAGACGAAGAAGCGCGCTGATGAGGCAAGCTGCCGAAAGAAAAGGGGCAAAGCCTGCCCCTGACCAAAAAAGATCACCCACAAAAGGAAACAGGCCTCTGCTTGCCGCAGAGGCCTGTTTTTTCCACAAACACAGCTTATTCGTGCCGCTCCACCGTAAAGCGGAAAAGCTCGATGGGCTCATCCGGATAGATAAAGGCCTTGCGGCGGGCAATGTCCACCTGCTCCGCCACGCTGTTCACCCCTTCCAGATCCGGCAGCAGCACCCCGGTCTTGCGGCCGGAACGGACGATGACACCGTAGCGTTTTTCGTCCAGATCATCGAAACTGCCCACCTGCTCCGGCTCACCCAAGATATCCACGCTCACCGTCAGCGCCTCCAACTCATCCGGCGTCACCGGCGAAAAACGCGGGTCGCTGCCGGCAGCCTCCCGGGCGCAGAAGAGTATCTCGGCAGCCAGGTTGTCCTGCGAAGGGAAGAGCGTGCCGATGCAGCCGCGCAGCGCCTCTCCCTTGTGCAGGGAAACGAAAACGGCCCTCTGCTCGTTTTCCGCCCGCCAGGCAAAGGCCGGCGTCAGGCTCTCCCGAACGCTTTCCCAATCCAGGTCATGCCCGGTCTGCACATAATGCGTCACAGCCGCCCGGGCCAGGCGCAGCACCGGGTCCGGCTCCGACAGCGAACGCGGCAGCGCGGAGGCCGTCAGATAGCCGACGCCCCAGGGCGCTTCCCGCGAATAGACCGCAAAGGCTGCCTTCAGCCCGTCCACCGTTCCCAGGGCCATAACAAAGGGCTGATAACAGCATTGCGCAGCCGCTTCCAGGAAGCCTGCGTCCAGAGAAAGGATGGCCTCCACCGCTCCCCGGGAGAGCAGCTCTTCCAGCTTGCGGTCGAAGCGCGGGCCGGCCGAGTCTTCCGGATAATTGCCGCCGGGATGGTTGTGGGCCAGATCGCCGGAAGCCAGGACGAGCAAACGCAGATCTTCCTCCTTCAGCGCTGCCGCGACGGCTTTGCCCGCTGCATACAGCGTGCGGGCCGGCAGAAAACCGGGTGCAAGACAAACGAGCGGCTTGCCGGCCAAAGCCGGCAGCAATCTCAGCGGCACCGCCGCGCCGTGATCCAGACGGGCGCTCTGCCCGTAACGCGCCGCCGCCTCCGCATCCATGCGCAGGCAGGGTATCTCCGCCCGCTGAAAGGCCTTCTCCAGCAAAGCGAGCAGCGCAGCATCCTTCGGCCAGGCGGGGCCGCCGAAAAGGCCAAAGGGTTCCAGCCCGCCGGCATATTCCGGATAATCCAGCAAACAAAGGCTGTCTCCGAACATCGGCCCGTGGGAAGTCAGACAAAGCACCGCGTCCGGCGCCAGCTTTTCCGCCGCAGCATTCAGCTCGGCAAAGCCGGCCAGGGTCTTTGCCGCCTTTTTTTCTTCTCCGCCGCCGATCTCCGGCAAGAGGATCGGCGGGTGTGGGGCAAACAGGACTCCGCAAAGCGGCATCGTTATCCCTCCTTAAATATTTCCCAGGTATACATGCTTGAGATGACGCCGTGCCAGGCGCTCCGCCCGATACATCTCGGCCGGCTCCGTCGGCGGCGCCTGCCCTTCCCGCTGTGGGAAATAGCGCGTGATGTGCAGCGGGATATCCGGACGCAGCGTTGCCAGCCACTCGGCGATGGCGGCAACATCCTCCGCTTCGCAAAGCCCCGGCACCATCAGCGAACTGATCTCCACATGGATCATCTCCGCCGCCAGGGCGATCGTGCGGCGGACAGCGGAAAGATCGCCGCCGCAAACAGCGGCAAAACGCTCGTCACGGGCGCTTTTCATATCCAGATTGCAGGCGTCCAGCCAGGGCAAAAGCTGACGCCACGGCTCCTCGCAAATATAGGCGTTGGAGACCAGTATCGTTTTCAGGCCGCGGGCTTTTGCTGCCTGCGCCGCAGCCAGCACATATTCAAAAAACGTGATCGGCTCGTTATAGGTGAAGGACACGGAAGGAAGCCCAAAGCGCAGTGCCAGCTCCGCCGGCTCCTCCGGCGGAAGGAGCGGCATCTCGGCCGCCGGACGCCGCCGCGCCAGCTCCGCATTCTGGCAATGCGGGCAAAACAGGTTGCAGCCGATGCTGCCCACGGAAAGCGTCTTTGTCCCCGGCAGGAAATGCCGCAGCGGCTTCTTTTCCACCGGGTCGACCGCCACCGCCGGCAGACGGCCCCAGCTTTCCGCATAAAGGCGGCCGCCCTCTGCCCGCCGCGCCCCGCAGCGGCCCCAGCCGCCCTCCGCCAAAAGACAGCGGTGCGGGCAAAGCAGGCAGCGCAGCTTCTCCGCTTCCGGCTGCCACCAGAGCGCCTCCCGGCGCCTTTCTTCCGTCATGACCGCGGCCCGCGTTTTTCCAGCTGGCCCCGCTCGGCAAGCTGCTGCAGCAGACGCACCACCAGCTCCGCCCGGTTAAAGGGCGTGCAGAAATAAAAACCGTCGCAATGCGGCCGCAGCAGGGTGGCCAGTCGCAGCGCTTCCGCCAGGCCGGTCTCCTCGCCTTCCTCCCGGCTCATCTCCGGAGAAAAACGGCGCCAGATCTCTTCCGGGATGACGACGCCCGGCACCTCATTGCGGAAATACTGCACATTTCGATAGCTGACCAGCGGCATCACCCCGGCCAGGACCGGGATGCCCAGGGCCCGCGCTTCCTCCAGACGCGGCAAAAAAGCCGCGTCGAAGACCGGCTGCGTCATCACAAAGCGGGCACCGGCTTCACACTTGCGCCGCAGCTTCTCCAGCTCCGCCGGGAAATTGCGGCTGCCGGGGTCAAAGGCCACCCCGGAAATGATCGGGTCACCGTCGAAGATGGTCTCATTCATCTGCCGCAGCATGCCCGTCAGGCGGATGGAATTGGAATTGAACACCGATTTGACCGCACCGCGCTCCGCGTCCGGCAAAGGATCGCCGGTGACCGCCAGCACGGTGCGTATCCCTTCCGCGTGCGCACCGATCAGCGCCGCCTGCAATCCATAAACATTGCGGTCCCGGCAGCAGATGTGCGGGATGACGGCAGCGCCGGAAGCTCTTCTGGCCTGAGCTGCCGCCAGCACCGGCTCCATGCGCACCCGCGCCATCGGCGAATCCGGGAAGGTGAGCGCATCCACGCCGGCAAGGTAGAGCGTCTGCGCGGCCGCCAGCATCTTCGCTGTATTGCTCCCCGCCGGCGGCGAGAGCTCCGCCACGGTCACAAAGCGGCCGGCCGCCAGCTTTTCGGCAAAGGGGTTTGCCGTCGCCGGCGTCTTTTCCGCCCGCCGGGCAGGGAAATGCAGCCGTTTCGGCGCAGCCGCCGAGAGCGCCCGGCTCATGGCGGCGATATGCTCCGGCGTGGTGCCGCAGCAGCCGCCGAGGATGGCCGCATCCAGGCTGAGGAAGCCGCGCATCGCCTCACCGAAATAGTCCGGCGCGGCGGCAAAGATGCTGCGATTGTTTTCGATCGTGGGATAGCCCGCATTCGGCATAAAGGACAAGGGCTTGCCGCAGGGCGGCAAAGCCGAGGCCAGACGCAGAAGATGCGCCGGGCCAATGCCGCAGTTAAAGCCAAGGACATCCAGCTCCGGCGTGGTATCCGCCCATTCCGCAAAACGGGCCGCCGCCACGCCCACGCGGCTGAAACCATCCGGGGACAGCGTAAAGGAAGCCATCGCCTCCGCTTCCGGCAGGCGCTGCTTCAGATAACGGATGCAGTTTTCGACCGACTCATATTCCGCGAAAGTCTCAAACAAAAAGGAACGGGCGCCGGCTGCCAGCAAGCGGTCGATGATCGCCTGATATTCTTCTTCCGCTTCTTCCGCCTCGCCGGCGATGGGACCGATATCCGCCAGTGCCACCGCATCTTCCCCGGCTTCTTCCGCCGCCAGCAAAAAGCCCGCTTCCACCAGGTCCAGCACACGCGGCAGCGGCAGCTCCAGGGACGCGCGATTGGCCGCAAAGCTGTTCGCCCGCAGGATGCAGGCGCCGCTCTGCAGATAACGGCGATGAATGCTGCGGACCAACTCAGCGTTTTCCAGATTGGCCAGCTCGCAGCGCGCCGCCGGTTGATCGGTGAGCAGAGAATAATAGGTACCCATCGCGCCGTCGGCAATGATCGGGCGGCCTTTTTGCAAACAATCCGAAAGCAGCATCCCGCTTCCCCTCCTTTTCTCTTTCCTTCCACTATATCCGTTCGCGGCCTTTTTTGCAAGAAAATCCTGCTTTTTCGCAGGGAGAAAAAAAGTTCCGGCGAAGTTCTTTTTATGGTAAGGAGGGATGAAAACCCATGAAACTCTTGACTTATCGCAAAGGAGAGGCAGAAAGGCTGGGCGTGCTCACCGCCGGCGGCAAGATACTGCCCATCGAAGAAGCCGATCTGGAGTACAAGGACATGAACGACCTTGTCTGCCACATCACCCAGGCCGAACAGAAGCGTCTTTCCCTGATGGCGGAACGGACGGAGGGCGGCATCGATCCGGAACTGGTGGGCAAATGCGCACCCATCCCGCACCCCCTGCACGACATCATCTGCCTGGGCGTCAACTACATCGATCACGCGGCGGAATCCGCACGCTTCAAAAAAGAATCTTTCGACGGCACACGCAAGTGGCCGGTTTATTTTGGCAAACACACGGACCGCTGCACGGCGGACGGCGAACCCATCCCCTCCCACGGCGGGCGGGCAGAACAGCTGGACTATGAAGTGGAGCTGGCCGTCATCCTCGGCAAAGAGGCCAAAAATGTGGCCGCGGCAGACGCCTTCGATTACGTTTTCGGCTACACCATCATCAACGACGTTTCCTGCCGCCTGCTGCAGAACCGGCACAAGCAGTTCTATTTCGGCAAAAGCCTGGACGGCTTCTGCCCCATGGGCCCCGTCATCGTCACCGCAGACGAGCTGGGCACACCGCCGGTGCGGCAGCTGCGCAGCTTTGTCAACAACGAACTGCGGCAGGACTCCATGAGCGACCGCATGCTCTTCGACATCCCCTACATCATCAGCGAGCTCTCCGCCCTGATGACGCTGCCGGCCGGCAGCATCATCGCCACCGGCACACCGGCTGGCGTGGGCATGGGCTTTGAACCGCCGCGCTTCCTTGTCCCCGGCGACGTGGTGCGCTGCGAGATCGAAGGGATCGGCAGCATCAGCAACACGGTAGAATAAAGCAGAGAAAAAGCAAGCCGGGCCGGGCCGA
>JAEEGL014351654.1_pt1 | contig 12477 bp, 8 predicted proteins | sample 9134231 | NCBI WGS metagenome assembly JAEEGL01 (sample SAMN16246548, study PRJNA631951) | gut metagenome | biome: gut microbiome; feature: rumen; material: fiber-attached | host: Bos | place: Iran: Karaj | collected 2018-10
CGATCTTCTGCAGAGATGTTTCGCCTCAATTTCTCCGCCTGATTTTGACCAGCCATCCTTGATAGCTTAGCCACCAGTTCATCACTTTTCTTTTTGGTGATAAACTTGGAAGATTCCACAGCATCAATCAGCAGCTTGATCTCCGCGATATCATACTCGCGGCTAATCAGGTTATAGCGCTTCTGGGAGGACATCACTTCCTGGATCTCCATGCCAAAAGAGCGCAGGACAGCCACATCTGCGGGGATCGTCTGCCGGTGGGCTTTGATACCATATTCCTTTTCGAGAATCTCCATCAGCTGAGCTGTGGTCAGATAATGATCCTCGTCTGTGCGTTCATACAAGATTTGAGCCAGATAAATCGGGCGTAATTTTGCTTCTTTATCCATAGCTGTTCTCTACTCTTTTATCGAATTGGTTTTAGACTTCCAAAACATCCTCAGGGATTCTATTCACCTGCCGATATTTAAGTTTTAAAGAATCTAAGTATTCTTCAAGGGTTTGTTTGTTTTCAAATAATTCGTGGTCTACTATACTCGCAACTTTAGCACCATTAATCATCATCAGGGGATATGAGTCTTCCTTGACTTCTTGCTGCACAGGTTCAGAGAAATATGATGTTGTTACAAATGCACCAATCCAGCCACGTTTCATTCTAGCAACTGTTCTTGCAATATCTTTTCCATTGACAGGTTTTGATGGATCTGTACATTTTGCCTGCCCCAAAACAATAATTTGTACTGATGCAAGATCATCTTGTCCGATATCAATACGCAACACAAAATCAACCCCACCATCGCCTGACGCCTTTGTAATCCAACCAGGAACGCATTTTGCTCCGCTTTCTTCGACGGTCTTAAGCGCGACTTCCATAGCAAGATATTCAAAATCGTGTTTTTTACTATTACTATTCTTTCCACCATAGTAATCATATATCTTTTTCAGCAAAGCACTATTCGCGGGAACCTGATCTCCATCTTTTACAAGCCCTCGTCCTGATACGGATCTTCTTACCAAATGAAGATTATCATGCCCTTCCTTAATCCACCTTTTCCACGAAGCAGGAGCATATCTCAATGTATCTTTGGCCTCTAAAGAAGGATCGCATCTATCGACAATCCATTTCCAATCGAATTGTTCATTGTCTCCAGCTAAAGAGAAAATACAAAAATTAAACAGATAATTAGCAAAATAGTTGTGTTTTGAATCGTATTGTGTGACAAGCTCCGCTGATTCAAGCACTCCAAATCCATGGAAAATAGCATTTCCTTTTGGGCGTCCGTCATACGAACATTTTTCAAAGAAGATTACTGGTACTGCACTCTTTGTTCTATCAGTCTCATCTTCGCTCTCATAGTACTTCAATAAATCGAGCAGCAATCTATTACCTGGCGCATCTTCGGGGCGCCGGCTCAGATCCTTGTTGTCTCCGTAATATTTCACATAGCCATGATCTGGATCATATCTGTCATGCCAAGGCGTATCCTCGCTGCCAGCCTTACGCGGTGTACTTGATATTATTATGAGAGGACAGCGTTTTTCTCCGCTTGGAGCTGTAATTAGTTGGACGTTATGTATGCCCTTCTGGAAAGCAAAGCCTACGTTGGGTGTATCTGACTCGTAATAAAAATTATCCAGACCGTCTACTTTGGCTTTTTCCTTTTGCTGTGGGCTGGGCATTCTATATATTGTTCCAATCGTCAGCATTATGATACCTCCGGATCCTGATTAGAAGATCTCATTATTTGGGTGATTAATTGTTCCATAGTGTTTGAAAATACCGCTCTCTTTAATTGACACTCCCAAACTATAAGAACGTTCCATCCATTATTTTCTAATTCGCGGTGATTTACTTTGTCTCTCTCAACATTTCGAGAAATCTTCGAATGCCAATACTCCGTATTTGATGACGGCCAGATAAAGCGAGGACAATCATGTTTATGCCAAAAGCAACCGTTTACAAAAATGACAGTTTTATATTTGGGCAGAACGATGTCAGGACATCCGGGCAGAGTTCGAACATTCTTCCGATATCGGAACCCTTTCGAGAATAAATTTTTTCTAACGGTTTCCTCTGGTTTTGTATTGGTACTTCGAATACGAGACATGTTTCGACTGCGCACTTCTTTAGTATGATTATCAGCCATCACATTCTCCGCTCGACCCTTCAGCCCTGTTTAAAACTGAAGCAAGCTTAACAGCAATTGCTTTTGCCATAATTGGCGGAACAGCGTTTCCTACTTGTTGGTATTGTTTGTCTTTCGAACCGCAAAAAACAAATGAATCGGGAAATGTTTGAAGTCTCGCTGCCTCACGCACACTTACAGCTCTATTTTTAGTCGGATGAATCCACATTGATTTTCTAACATTAACAACAGTCCCACTTGGCTCATCATAGTTCAACCTGAGGTAGATTGTATTTTGTGTTCTTGATGAATCCGTATAAGTATTTGCTTTGAGTTTTTCATCTAACGCATGGAAATTCTCGCCCTGTTTAAGTGCTCTAAAGCGTTCCATTGCGGTTTCTGTGGTGTTGGTAATAATATGGTTATAAAGAACCTCTGAATCTCTCAATTCTCTTCCCAACTCACTGCTCGCAACATGAGGGGCAATCGGAATTCCACTATCTTCATCTAATCCTATAAAAGGTTTGATTTCCTCTAAATCTGAGATAGCATCCCGTACCGTAAGATACTCATCTTCATCATAAATGCCTTTCGGCAAAGCGACTTTTGCTGAAACACTGCGCTTCACCCCCATTACAACAAAGCGCATACGTTTCTGTGGAGCTCCATAATCAGCTGCACAAAGAACATCCGCACTAATGACATAGCCATTGTCATCAGATTCCAGTATCTTCTGTAAGTAATCAAACACAGCGCACGAGTTGATATTTGCAATCAACCCATTTTTATCAGAAAACGATTCAACCAGAATATCGTTATCATATATCTCGCATGCTTTGCTCAGCATTCTCTGATACATTAATGCAGGTTCAATATCTTTCGCCAAATCAGAGATAGGCTTGGTCCCATCGTAGTATTCTTTAACAGCTAAAAAGGCTCTGTAATTGCTGATTGCAATATGCCCATGGTCTTCACAGGGGATATAATATGAAGAAATCTTCAGAAGCTTATTCTTGTACTTCATTAAAGCCTTCTGCATTTTCTCAATATTCTTTGATGTCTTGAAAACAACATTCAGTGCAGAATAGTGATCGTCAGGCCACAAATACTGCTGTATTGCTTCTTTGTGACTCACTATCTCAGTTGCTTCATCAAAGTTAAACTCAGAAGGCAGAAGCTCTAAAGGAGTAAGCTTAAAAGGAATAGAATACCGCTTCACAACTTTTGCATCAGCATGTGTGATATAAAACCTATGAACATCTGACTTGAGCATACTCACGTTTTCCATAACAAACGCTTTTGGCTGTAGCTCAAGAATCGCTCTAATATACTGTTTCACCAGCATATTATTTTGGTTGATTGCGTGATTCTTCTGCCTATTCGCGTTTGAGAATCCTTGACAGGGCGGGCCTCCAATAACTACATCTATCGGCCCAAATCTCTTCTGAATATCAGAATAATCTGCAGTGCAAACATCTCCCTGAAGCTCAACTCCAGGGTGATTCTTTTTATATGTGGCCTGCATATAACTGCTGTTTTCAAAAGCCACTTTTATATCGAACTCTCCTGTTTGCAAGAAACCAGAACTCAATCCTCCAGCTCCAGCAAACAAATCGATTGTCTTATACATGTTTTATCTCTCACTTATCTTTTGTTATCTTTTGAATCCTTCATTCAGGGCAGTCTCAAGCAAGGCATTTAGAAGCTTGGCTTGGTAAGAGTTGGGAATCTTTCGCGGGAGCTGTTCCGCAATGGTCAGCGCTTTCATGGTGTCTGGCGGAATAGTCAATTTCCTTTCCTTTGCGAAAGAGTGCAGCCGCTGCCAGTTTTCCGCACCATAATTGACTACCATGGCCTCGACCATAATCCCTGCTTCTTTTTTACTGTCAGAACGAGCCGAAGCTCTTTCGGACAATTCCTCTGCATGGCTTATGCAGCAGTCCAGTATTCCAGCATCGATATTATGCTTGCATGTTTCCTGCATGCGTCTCCAGCACTCCGCACGTTTACACCACTGAGTAACGTTCACAGTGCCTCTGTTTGGGTCATTTATTGAGTCATTGACCAATTTGGTTATGGTGATAAACTCACTAACAATTTGTTTAGGTATAGATTGACGCTTCCATATCATCTGAAAATCTATCGCATAATCAGGATACTGAGCAGAAAAGAGTTTTGAAAATAGTGCAATGGCATAGGTTACAATCTGAGCACGATAACCCTGCTGGTACCATTCTTGAGCAGAAACCAATGATTCTACAGTATGAAACAGTATTCCTAAAGCAACTGTTTCCTTGTAATACTTTTCATTAAACTCGTTCGGTCTTTCATCATATGCCTTCTTAATATCGTCCGCAAACTTCTGGAAATTAGTCTGGGCACCTTTACTCACAGTATCAGGCATACATGCCCATGAATTCCTAAATTTTGCCAGATCTGTTTTCGTAAACAACTGGTTTTTAGGATACCGTAATTTAAACTCACGAATCTGAGCTGGTGTTTTTCCAATCTGAGCCTGAGTGTACTGTCCTTTTGCACGTTCAAAGAACCAGAACGTGTCATATTGCGCTCCGTTCTGAGGATCAACTCTGCATGTCCTTGAGTAACGCTCCATCTTTATGCAGAATTCATGATTAGAGAAGAAGTCTGCCGAATTGACTCTGTTCTGAGTATTTGCATACTCAGCGATTAGTGGAATAACTTCTTTAGACTTTTCTTTTTCAACTACAGTAAGCTTCATCGGGACATAAATCGTACTTAAATCCGATTTGTCTTTATAACGAGAATTATACAAAGAGGCCGTGGTTTGCCCACCATTTACAATCTGGAAATCAACGATTCCAGTTAAATAAACTTGGCCATCTTTTTCAATCGTATGAACTTCTGACGCAGTTGCCGAGATTCCATTATTGTAAATAAAAAACTTCTGCGGTTCATTCACTATTGTTTTCCTGATACCGCTGTTGACTGCAACTTTCGTACTTAAGAAGGAACGGATATTACCTTCAAGCAGTTCAGTATCAAGTTTTTCGTATAGGTTTGCGAGAAGATCCCCTGGCATAGCGCACATATACCCAGGGAAAATGCCAGAATCCACATATAGGCATTTAATAGGCTCACCACCATAGTCTTCGAACAGGATGTCTCTTGTCTCACCTTCATCACGGATGTTTTCATACAAACGATCAACTGTCCAAACTGTATACTCTATGGCTATATCATCAATAGAGCCTGCTTCTATTGTTTTGAGTGCAGCGCTTCTGATCTTATCGGAAATCAGAAATATCTTAACCTTTCTGATACGTCCTTTAGCTTTCCCCTGATATAAAAGCATGCTTAGATAATATGCGGGATCACTCTTATCGATTTCTGTACGAAGATTCCCCTTAATGGACTCATCGACAAATGCTGTACACTCGCGGAATGTCTGCATAGCATCAGTCATAGTTAGAGTTACAGGTGTGTCTTCGTTATAAAAATCCGCAATTACAAGACTGAGAGTTTCCTCGAAAATATTCTCCGAATACCCATCGACCCTCGCATTCCTGCGTCCAGCCTTGAAAGGCCTCTTATAATGAGCATATGTGAAATCACTGATGAACCCAGCATCAGATAGGTATTCAGTAAACACATTCACAAAACTCGTGTACTTAAGTTCATTATTTGCTTCAGAATTCAAAGAAACCTCATCGAGTAATGCGCTTCGAAACTGCAGCACTTCATTATTATCCATCTATATGCCACCTTTCGATTTGGTTCAATCGAATATCATAGTCTGCTCGAATAATTGCAGGAGAAAGCATATCCCTTGTAATGCAGGGGAAATCGTTATCAACTTGATAATGATTAACACCCTTGAACAAAAACAGAAGATGATCATACTGTTCATTGTATGAATAACCCCTTGAAAGGAGTTTTTGATTCAATTCTGTTTCCGCTTGAAAACCAATCTCATTTCTCACGCTTTCAACCATGCTGTTTAAAGAGATACCTGTTGGATCTGTTTCTTCTGTCTTGTCAAGTTTAAAGACAACAAGCGTACCTGAGGTATCATGATCCAGCTGGTCTATTGAAGAAATGGTTATATAATCTTTTGTTGATTCAATTGTCTTAACTTCGCTCCATGTATCATCAAAGATAAAGTCTCTGCTGGCATCTTTATGTGTTTTCCAAGCACCTATAACAACAAGCTCATCCTTTCCAGAAGCAAGTTCGTCCAACATATACTGCAGTTCACCAAGCAAACCGCGTATTTCTCTTTCAGGAAGGATCTCGCGCTGAGGATCTGCCAATAAGTAGTACCATTTCTTTAGTGCCTCAAATAATGCTTTCAGAGACTCTGCGCGTGAAAAGTATGGTCTTGAAGATTCAATGAGATCATAACATAAGCATACATACTCAGATTCCAGCATAGGCTGAAGCAATTCTATTGCAAGGTATTTACTATCTTTATTCTCGTAGTTCCTAATCCCAATGGCTGCCGTTGATTTAAACCGCTTTTCTGTACGCTTAACAGGAATAAGTATTTCTTTGTTTCCATCCGCATTGATGTTTAAGTACATTCTCAGAGGATGGGTAGAATCCACCAGGACCTGTCCCTGTCCATGACAGCTATTCCACTGTTGCTTTAGCTCATCATAAGTTTTCATCTACAAAATCATCCCCTTCTTCATCTGCCAACCCTTGAGCAATCGTGTTCAAATATACTTTAATCTTGCGCTGTTTTTGCTTTTCATTTTTACTCTTCACATAATCAGCATCAGACGGGAAACCAAGGCCTAAAGCAATAACATGACATTCATCGTCGGGATATTTATCTTTTCCATCATCGTCAACTATTCTCAGATTATGAATCAGCAAAAGTGGCTGCTTAACAAACCCATGAAGGATAAACTCGTCAGGGACCTCTTTATATCCAGATCGATCTTTCTTCATGCAGTATTGTTCTGGTAGCTGTTTCCATTCGTCGGTGACGTCTTTCATCGTCACTCCATCTGGAAGCCCTACTGATGTACATCCGCCTGTTCCAACTTTTACTTTTGAACCAGACACCTTTATTTCGCCTTGATTCCATGTAGACGTTCTTGTTTGAGCGCCAATACTGAGCTCTTGTCCGTTGTCTAAGACAATTTTGTACGAAGAAGGATATCTACCGTTTTTGATAACTACATTCCATTCTTCATCTGACTCTCTAATACCATCTGCTAAAGACGCACCTTCAAAATAGAAATGCCACAATTTTGTCTTGAATGCAGAAATCAAAGCTGCTACATCACCAGCCTTAACCCTACGAATTACCAAATCTCCATCTATTTGGTTTGCTCCGTTTTTACTTACCTTTCTGATAAAGCTGTTAACTAATTCTTCATTCGACTTCATTACATTGATGTTGTTATACAGACGTGGGCTCTCAATAAGATGGCCCGAAACATCAATTTCCGCATACTGAACATCAAGCCTGGCATTCTTCATTTTTGCTCTTGCCGTCGGAATAAGCGAATCGGGATGCCCCATTATTTTATAACCAAATTCCATCGGAGTAAGTTTTCCACGATTCATCCTGTGTACTTCCACTTTGAGCTGTTCAGTTGCATCACTGATATGCGTGTACCATGCAACAGCATCATCAGCCATCCAGACTCTAACAAGTTTATCGTACCCGTCTCTGAATCCAAACCATCTGCCCATCTGCATTAACGTATCGTACATCTGAGAATTCCTATAGAAATACGAAACACAGAGGCCTTCAAGCGTTAGCCCTCTCGACAAGCAGTCTCCACCGATAGCAATAACACGCATACCGTCGTTGTTTTCTTTTTCATAACGTTCGTAATCCAAGGCATCTGAAGACTTTTGGTTCACAGCTACGATACTTACGCGAGAATTAGCATCATATAAATGCGTTTGAATTTGTGTCCATGAGATTCCAAAATATTTCTCAACTTTGGAATCATCGTAAACCGACTTTATTTGCTGAATTGGTTTGTACTCAAGAGCCTTTTTCCCCATCATAGAATATGATTTGATATAAAGCATAACCTCATCATTCCAAAAATCGAGGACTTTGTTCTTAAGCCGATTCTGTACATCAACAAATCGGCTGACATTGATCATCATCGATCGATGAGTTTTTGTGTGTCCTATAATATCCCTTACGGCATTTGTAACAGCATAATATCGAATAGCTGTTTTTAAACTCTCTGGCACTGCAGAGATTTCTTGTGTTTTTTTATGTTTAAAGGGGAATGCATTCTTAACGTCGTTAGCTTCAATAGGAATCACACGTTTTATTTCTTGCTCGTCCCTAAACATTTTCTCGCTTCCAATATAAAGATCTGGTGTAGGAAGACAGCAAATAAAATCTTCAGGGAATAAATCTGGATCTATTGTTTCTGTTCCAGGAATATAAGGATCTATTAATATGTTTGCAAAAGGAGTTGCTGTAACCCCCAAATAGGTTGATCTCGAAAAGAGCCTTAGTATTCTTCGAATACAAGCATTAATAGTTGTAGGCGAGTCTGCAGTTTTTGTATTAACGGACGCATCGTCCGCCTCATCATCAATTAATAGCATTGGCACATTAAGGATGTTATGATTTTTACCGCCGAGCCAATCAGCCAAATTGTCCAATACGCTTTTGACCTTCTTGACCACAAACAAATAAGGTCTCATATGCTCATCAATGCTATTTGCTCTTGAATCAGCTACCTTTTTCGAAAAATCAGTGACATTTGTTGTTATTGATTCCACTGAGTAACCTGAAACATCTCCATAGAAATGCACGCCAACAGGAATGGTTGGCAATATTTCTCCCTTTTTCTGATTGGCATCATCTTTTCTTAAGCCAACAAAATCACTTTCCAAGCGTTTTTGAGTCTGTCTTCTTAATGTATTTGTTCTTCCTGCCAATACGATAATAACCTTGTATCCTGCATCGACTGCTTTATTGCAAACCGAGGTATAGTTCGCGGTTTTTCCAGATTGGACATCTCCAATAACCAAACCTTTGCGCTTCCATGGTCCTGGCTTGTTTGGATCTCCGAGTCTATTTACAATTTCATCGGTATTTCTTCCCAACTCTTTAACGGACTCTTCAGGCCAGTGTTTTTCTTCCTGCATATAATACTCAAAGCGCTTATTATACAAATTGCGGTCTGGATTCTCTTCTTTAAACTTGGAGAACCATTCCATATCATGATCAGCGCTGGGTTTATCAACACTTACAATGATCCCAATAGAAGCCTCTCTGCGTTCTCTAACCTGATCTCTCGCAGCAATAAACTCTTCATCAGTATACGGAAAGCGAATCGCTTCCCGCACTCGTTGCGCCATCTGATTAAACTCGTCTTCGGTCGGAACGATACCTTCCATTTCATAGTCTTCATCATACTGAGCATTAATCTTTCTGATAAGAATATCTATTTTATTCATTTATAGATCCCCCAAGTCTTCAAATGATAAGTCATATTCAGCAAAAGGCATCATTGTCATTAATTCCGCAAATCCTTCACGCCTATCATCTGGACTCATCTCTTTCAGCAATTCCTTTAGATTAGCCTTTACGTTTTCAAGTGCAACATCGACATCCTCAAACGCATACTTTTTATCGTCATAAAAATCTGTATGAATCGCATTTACAGGTATGTTCTGCTCTAACAGTCTTAAAAACACCTTCATCTTGCGTTGATCTGGAATGTCTTGCATAAGTTCTTTAAGAACAGGATAATCTGGATTAATTGTATAGATCATTCCTTTCCGTGTTTCTTGAGGAACCCATAACTGAATGCCTGAATCAGCTTTAGTCTCATTTACCGCTCGGAAACGGTACTTGCGTTTTCCTGCTTTTATTATCGGAGAAATAATCCTTTTCAAATTCCGCAATACCACTTCGGGTGGAGCAGCCATAGACTTTTTAACATCAATCGTCCACAGATCATCAAGTGTATTCGGAATATCCACTTTTACTCTGCAAAGTTTTGTCAAATCCGTTTTACGTGCAACCCTGAACCAGTTTGCAGATACAATCAATCTTTTGTTACGATATACATAAAAGCCCTGATTACGAATAAGACCTTCTTTCCCTCCCAGATTATCTAACTCTTCCTGCGAGATGGAGTCTGAAAATGGCAAAATATAAGGAGTAACCGTTACATATGCAGTCTGTTCTTCCTGAAAAGGTGTAGTATACGCAACAGGTATTTTTTCTGAAGGCATTTGATCACTTTTTGATACATAAAACGGATCGTTTGCCTGAAGCAGTATACCATTGCTGAATATTTCCAGTTTTTTCAGACCAGGTTCACCCTGTAGGAACCTATGGAAAGTTAGTGACAAATGTTCTTCAACTTCTCGAATTCGTAAGAGAAAGCCTTTTTCTTTGTCCTCGTCTCCAGCACACATTTTATCGAGCTTATTCCAAACAACGATCGTTCCTTCTTCCTGGTGATTTAGTGTTTCAACCTGGGGAAGCAACTGTATCTCATCATTGTCTAACTCTAATAGCTCCCAAGCCTGTGCGTTAAAGACGTGATCAAGATCCCAACAATATGCAGCTAAGTTGCCATCCTTTTTACTTACTACTGTTAGCTTTCTACATTGAGACAATGAAGCAGTTTTCAGTCCAAGGCCAAATCTCCCCAAATCGTTTTCTTCACGAGCCACAAGTGGATTTCCTGATCCATACTTCATGGCTAACTGGAGAGCTTCAGGACTCATACCGTTCCCATCATCCAAAATAGAGACGTAACCATCTTCACCAGACACAAATTCTATACGTATTATGCTGGCGTTAGCAGAAATGGAATTGTCAATTAAATCAGCTATAGCTGATGGTGTAGTATATCCGATTGCACGAGTGGACCACATCAGTGTCGCTGCATCAGGGGGCATGATTACTGGTTTCATAGATTACAACCTCATTAATCCCATTTTTAATTCAAACTGTCACTTAATCTTCTTCAATTACTTCCATCAAATCTCCGATATCGCAATGAAACACCTTGCACAGACGCATCATTACTTCCATCTGTACCGGTTCATCTCTATTGAGCCTTTGCATTGCATATCCGCTGATCTCTGCTGCTCTGGCCAGATCGCCTTTTTTCATCTTATTTTGCCTAACAAGATTCCAAAGTTTATTATAACTGACTGCCATGAACAACCCTCCGTTGACTCTTAAACATCATAGGCGTTGCTGTATTAACCTGATCATTTTGTCGAATTCTTGCAGGTACTCAAGGTTACAATTCAACATTTTGGATTATATCATGAAATCCGTTGTTTTTCAATCTTGAAGATCGATTTGTAAGCCATCTTGACGGTTATTTCCGTCAACTGATAAGAAACCAACATTTTCACTAACTGGCAAGCAGGGCAAACCCGTAAGGGTTTTACGAATTTGCCTTTGCCTGTTGGGGATTCCCAAACCCTTTTTCACACTTTGTGTGGCTACGCGTTTTTGCAAAACGCTGAATTGCTTTCCCGGTAATATCCTGAAAACAAAAAAAGCCGGAGCCAGGAGCCGACAAAATCGACTCCTGACCCCGAATGTCAATCCTGCATTTTCTGGTTTTCCTTCAAGCGGCAACTCCTCGTTTTCACTTTTGCAGCACTTCCGAAAAAATATTTTTTTCGATTTCACCGCTCTCAAGCCTTTGTTTTATGCGGTATCCAGTCACTTTCTACACAAGACTTTTTACAAAAAGACACTCAGTCTGTTTCTTCACTTTTTTCAAATCCTCTGTTATAATCGCCGCAATTTATAAAACAAGGAGCTTCATGAAATATGATTTTTGGAAAATCCGCCTTAATGCTCTTGGCTGTTTTTGCGAATACGCTGTTCCTCCTGTCTTTCATTTTCGTACAGCGTGGCAATGTTCCTTTCCGCAATTGCAAGCTCCTGAGCTTCATCCCTGACCTTCCGGTATTCGACATAAGCCTGCTTCTTGGATGCCAAAAGCTCAGCATACTCTGCATTCAGATCTTTGACTTTTGGAATCTTCTTAACGCCAAGCTCATCAAATGCTGCCTTCGCTGCTTTATAAAGTGTCAGCTCTTCACGATGTGCTTCAAAAAACTTTTTGCTGTATCCGGCCTTCCGGTACTCTTCATAAGTGCTCCTGGTTTTGGAGTAGTTGATGATGTGTTTCCTTAGTGTTGCAATCTCAGCAAGCCTTGCTTCTGATGCTTTAATCGAAGCCAGCAGTTCGTCCCTTGCTGCAGCTTTTTCCGACGCAGCTGAAGACAGTCGGCTGATGTTTCTGAGATTCCGCTCATCCAGGAACAGGATTGTTTTTGCCAACTGCTGCAGGTTATAAACCTTTCCCCATTGCTCATACCCGGCACCTTTGCC
>JAEEGL015167910.1_pt1 | contig 12477 bp, 22 predicted proteins | sample 9134231 | NCBI WGS metagenome assembly JAEEGL01 (sample SAMN16246548, study PRJNA631951) | gut metagenome | biome: gut microbiome; feature: rumen; material: fiber-attached | host: Bos | place: Iran: Karaj | collected 2018-10
ATAAGGCCGTCGAAGTAAGTTGCATTTCAGCAAATAATCTGAAACTTGAAGTTATTTCTTCTGGAGATGAGCCTTGGGTTCAAGGTTTTATTTCTGGTAATTCTATTGATTTATATGATGCTAATTATTAGGGGCCAATACAATCTACTACTGAAATAAGTGCTTCTAATAGTATTTTAAATTTAAATTTTGTGAATGGCAATAAAACTATTGCTAGCGTTAGCGCAAGCACTACAAGCTCTGCTAACATTACATTTAATCATGAAGGTATTTCTACTTATAGTTCTACTGCTACTAATTTAAATGTAGATTTAACTATTAATCGCAGTGCCGCATCTGATAGCTTGTTAAACGCAAATAAAGCATTAAAATTCTTTGCAATAGATCCTACCGGAGATCAAGATCAAGGAACTGGACTAAGAACTGATAATTATGGTCATTTAGTAGGTGTTCGCGGTAAAGAAATTACTTTACATCATAATTATATTAATGCTATTGATTTTACAATGACCGATACTTCTTCAACTGCGAACAATGGCATTGTTACTAATAGAGTTGCATTAGGAATCACACCTTATGATTTCTTGAATTTAAGTAGCTCTACTACTGCTTTAAATGGACGTAATACAACTGGACAATTAACTTTTGAGTCTGAATCTTTAACTATTTCAGGTAGTACGACTGCTCAAAGTCAAAGTTATACTGGATCTGCATATAACAATGGTATATTGTCTATTGAAATGGAATGGGGTACATTTTAGTAATTATTATAAAATTTTTTAAGAAAGGAGATTTAAAATGGCCGAAAATCAAGAATTACAAAATATAATTGATAAAATATATCAAAATAAATTGCGTTTCAATCCCATTAAAGGATCATAGGCGGCTATTAATAATTTTGATATATCAGATGGAAATATTTATTTCGCTACAGATTCTAAGATGATTTGGCTAGATACCTATGTTAAAGATACTAGAACTAATGAATTAATTTTGTCTCGTATTTTAATGGGTAATGGAACTGGCGGTGGTTCTTCTAATACTGGATTTTTATATGCAGATGCTAGTTTTACCGCAGGTTCTTTAGAATAGGTTGAATTAGATTCTCCATATTATTATATAACTAGGGCGTCTATTGATGGGGAACCATTATTAGATACTTTAATCATAAATTCTAACGGATGGTTTTTAAAAGTAATTGAACTAGGAACGGGAGAAAATAGTCATAGAATTACTGCAGAATTAATTTCTTCTGGAGCCGGAGGAGGCAGTGGAAGTGAATCAAAAGCTTCTAACATAAAAATAACAATTAAGGATTTCCCTGCAAATATAATAAATGGGATGGATGCTAATATTGTATTTACTCCTTTTGCGGCTCGTGATAGGAATGGAGAACCGTTAGATAATAGATTAACTATTGATTGGAAGTTAGAATATACTGAAGATGGAAATACTTTTACTCAATATGATTCTGGTAAATTAACTGGAGATACAATATTGGATGGAGTTGAATAGACATTAAATTTTGGAGCAAAAGCTCGTCATTCAGCTACTTCACGTTTAACTTTAGTGGCTTCAGAGAATAATTCTACTATTCAATTTACTTGGACAGGAACTTTTATTACATCTAATTTAACTTTAGAATTTCCTTCAAGTTTTTCTAATAAAAATATCTTTGATGCTAATACTGTTCATTTAGATTGTAATCAAAGTGGTAATATGGATAAATTATTAGAGTTTTATTGGGATGATAATTTAATTCATAGCCGTTACTTAACTAGTTCTTCTGATACTTTTTAGAGTATTTTAGTAAAGGATTATGTTCCTGAAATTACTCATAATTATCATAAAGTTAAAATAGTATTAAGTTAGTTAATGGGTAATGAAAAAGGTTATAGTGTTGCGCCATTAGAATTTGAAGTAGCGATTAAAGATGCAAATAATGATAAACCAATAATTTGGTTAGGAGATTATAAAGAAGTATATTATCAATATGATAATATATAGATTCCCTTTAAAGTTTATGTTTCTAGTGGCATTCCAAAGGTTAGTCTTTATAAGGATAATAAAAAAATTGGTGAACGTACAATAAGTGATTCTACGGAATTTTCAATTTTTGAAATTGTTGATTTTGACTTAAATGCGCGCAATCATTATATTATTGCTTATGATGAAGATCCTGAAAATATTGTTCAAAGAAATATTTATTTTAGAGTTGAACAAGATCCAAATCGTTTAGATTTTGGTATTCAAAAGTCTAGTTATTTAACTTTAAACTTTGATGCTAGTGGACGTTCAAATGAAGAATCTCCTTTAAAACGAGCAAATTGGACTTATGAAAATGGAGATTTTTCTACTGTTGCAAAATTTGAAAACTTTAATTGGTACAATAACGGTTGGATTGCTGATGAAAACAAGCGTACTTGTTTAAGAATTAGTAATGGAGCTAAATTAAGTATTCCAATTGGTGATGTTGTTTTTGCTAGTTAGAATGATAGAGAACAATCTCACACTTTTGAATTTTAGTTTAGAGTAAGAAATGTTCAAAATTATTCTAATTTAATTCATAATATTACTCGTTATAAAAATGATAGTGTTTATTTTAACGAGTTTTATGATGAATAGACAGGATATAAAACTAATTATACTAATTATGATGCTTTTTTAGCAAATTATTTTAAAGAGCATGAGATAATTATGAGTGATGGTCATCGTATGGAATATGATGATTTAGACTTTGATAAAGTTGAAAAGAAAATAAACTTTAGTGCAGTCGCTTGTGGTTTATATTCTAAAACAGGTGCTTCTTCTGCTATTGGATTATGCATTGGTCCTCAAGACGCTTTCTTTTCAAATGGAATTAATACTGTTAACGTAGACTATGTTGAAGATGCAATTATTAATTTAAGCGCAGTTTATTCATATGTTAATGAATTAATGTATATTTATATCAATGGAGTTTTAACTGGAGTAGTTAAGAGTCCAAGAGATACAGGTATATTTTCCATTACTGGATAGAATGGACAAATTAATTCTTTAGAGTTTAACTCTGAATATTGCGATATAGATTTGTATAAAATTCGTTTTTATAGAACAGATTTAAATGTTAATGATATTGTTACTAATTTTGCAGTGGATTTAAAAGATGTTGGAATCTACGATTAGAATAAATTAGCTATTGAAAATGTTGCAATAAAAGAATATTAGTTTAATTATAAAAATATGATTGATTATAATACTAATCATATTTCTTCTCCAATTATGCCGTATATTGTATTTGATACTACTAATACTAATAATGATGATAAATTATCTTATTCTAAAAAAGTTAAATTAAGAATAGGTGTAGAATTTGTTAATACACCTCTTGAATTAGCTTATTAGACAGGTGAGCTGGAAACATTAGCTGGCCCCACAGGAGATAAATTGTGGACTACTGGAGCTAGTTAGGAAGAAAAAGCTGCAGCTGTTAAAGAATATTATCAACACCATTGCCCTTCTTTTGTTGGTGATAATATTTAGATGGCAGTTCAAGGAACTTCTTCTGAATTTTATCCTCGTAGAAATTATAAATTAAAAACTAAAACAGATGATGCAGATGGTAAAGAACGTATTCATATTTTCTTAAATAAAGGTCCTTTTGCTTAGGATTACAATGAAAATCCAGAAAATACTCGCTAGTCTTACTGGTATATGGATAATTATACCGCAGGTACAACTAAGTTCACTATGAAGATTGATTATATGGAATCTTCTGGAACTTATAATATGGGTTTTGCAAATTTAGTAAAAAATGCTTATTCTAAACATCCTTTTGATGATTTAAATAAAAAGAATGTTTTTAATACTTACGATCCAATGCAAACTTCTTATACTGAAGTTCCTTTGGAAGCTGAGAATTATAAAGAAGGAAAAGAATATTGGTATAAAAATCATAAAGGAAATTGGAAAAGTACTTTAGCCGATGAGTTAAAGATTGCCTCTGTAGAAGATTTTATGCTTGGACCAGTGGCGTATGCAGAATCTCAAGGTAGTACTAAAGTTTTGACAGAAGATGCTGAAGGTTGGGCTAATGAAGATAATCATCAGTATTATAATAAATGGTATAAGGCAGTATTTGGATATAAAAATTTACAAATTCCAAATACGAGTGAATACCGCACCTCTGTTCAAGGCTTTAGAACATTAGCTTTCCATAAAAAATCAGATGGTTCATATACTTATATTGGTATGTATAATATGTTATTAGATAAGGGGTCAGATGAAGTTTATGGATTTAAACCTGATAAGACTTCTGGAACAAGCGATGTTTTTTAGAAATATTTAAAAAATAAGAAAGTTTCTAAAATTGCTGAATGTTGGGAATTTGAAAATAACTCTCGTACATTCTGCTCATTTAGAGACCCGATGAATCGTAAAGATTTATCTTTTAATGTTTATACTGTTGAGCCAAACGGAAATCATATTCCTGTATTAAATTCAGTGCGTTCAGCTCCAGTAGTTGTAGATTCTTTTGAGTATCGTTATCATACAGATGGAGATATTTTAGATTATATTATGAATCCTGATAATGAAGGTGAAAAATTTTATTCTAGTGATACTCAAGATTATATGGCTGAAAAAGGTGTAAATTTAGAATTTACAGGAGCAGATCATTGGTAGGAAAATTATCAACCTCGTGAAGATTTTATATTAGATAGATATAAAAACTGGGAGAAAGCGGTTGCTTGGGTTTGGAGTACTAATACCGATAGTGTAAAATCGGGCGGTATTTATGTACCAGTTGAAGATATAGGTAATGCCTGGGAAGCAAATACTTATTATATTGAAGAAGCTATTGTTGATGATACAACAGGAGAAACTACTTTTAGATATATTTTAGATACTGATTCGGCATATGATGAAAATAAGAATTATTATATTGCTCATGATGTTCTCGATGACGAAACAGGCCAAGTTATTGGTAAAACTTATAGTAGCGCATATTTATCTTCTGTAGTATATACACCTAATACATATTATATTGATATAGATGGAAATAAAGTTTTAAGCACAGATGAAGCCTATGATCCTACTTATACATATTATACTTTTACATCTTTAGCAGATGAATAGATAGATTAGATGGGCGGTTATGATAGGTTAGTTGAATAGTGTGATTAGAATGAACAATTTGATATTAATGAAACTTATTATTTATATGATGGAGAACAATCTCCTGGTTCAGCTGTAACCAAAGTAGAAATTACAGAAGAGTAGTTCAATGAGCAACCTTCTAAATATTATAAGGGTATTACTGTAAAATATGGTTCAGGAATAGATGAAAATAGATGGTATAAATATGATACAAAAGAATATCGTGCGGAAAAATTTGTAAATGAATTAAGTAAACACTTTGATATTGAATATCTCTCTACTTATTTTGTTATGACAGAAGTATTTGAATGTTATGATTCTCGTGGTAAAAATGCAATGTTTGCATCTTGGGGCCCACAAGAGCAAGGCGGAGACTATATTTGGTATCCTATTTTCTATGATATTGATACTTAGCTGGGTATTAATAATACCGGTATTCCTTCTTTTGAGTACAATGTTGATGCTACTGAAGATGGCAATTATTCTACTTCTGATAGCGTCTTATGGAATAATTTTTATAAGTACTTTAAAAATTCTAGAATTCTAATGAAATATAAACATCTTAGAGGAGTAACAACAGGAGTAGAATGGCCTGCTTTAAAAAATCCTCCATTAAGCTCTGTTCAAAAAATTGAAGGTTGGTATACTACTGATCCAACGATTTGTAAAAGTATTGCAATGAGAGGTATAAGGCCTTTAATCGCAACAAACTTAGATGAGTTTTATAAATATATCACAATTACTAATCCTAGTTCTGTATCCAATGGTGTTACAGGATATGTAGTTTCTGATAATAAAGGATCTTATTTGTTAGATTAGGGTACTTATTTTTATGCATTACAAGGAGATAGAAGCTTATCTCGTCAGCAATTTTTAACTAATAGATTAGAGTATATTGATTCTTGGTTAAATCAAGGAAATTATGCTCGTGGTGGTAATAATAGAATTTGGGGCCGTGTAGCCGCAAATAATCCAACAAACACTTCTGATATATGGGTTGAAGATCCTACTGATCCAGAAACTTCTTATTGGCTAGATGCGGCAGAGACAGAAAAACGACATCGATTTGACGCAGAATATTGGTTAGATTTAACTCCTACTCATAGCACTTATGTTACTCTTGGAGATGATAATGAAGCTTATCCCAGTTAGAAATATGATGGAATAAATCCTGTAAAGTTTGAAATTAATTCTATTAAAACCGGTGTTCGTCAAAGTCCTGGTTATCCTGAACAATTATTATATGTTTATGGAATTAATCAAATGTCTGATGTTGGAGACATGAGTAATTTATATTGGCAAGAGTTTAAAATTGAAGGAAACGCTAAACATCTTACTCGTTTATTGTTGGGTAACGATGGAATTATGGAAGAGAACGGTGAAACCATTCGTTGGCATAACGATAAATTAAATCCTCCTATTATTCCAGCTGGAGAGCATGCTTCTGGTATGCCATTATTAAAAGAAGTAAATATGTGTAATATTCATATAAATGAACAAACTCCTACTTTAGACCTAGTATCTTGTGAAAAATTATAGAATTTTAGAGCTACAGGTTCGAATTTAACTCAGGTAAAATTCGCAGATGGAGTAGCATTAAATACATTGTATTTACCAAGTTCAATTACTTCTTTAAAATTAAAGGAAGCAAGATAGCTAAAGAATTTATTAAAAACTTACCCAGCACATAATTCAGATGGTAGTCTTAATGTTACTCCAGGGTTATACATTGAAGATTTATTCTCTTCAAGTTCTACTAATTTAAGTACATTAAGTATTGATGGTGGTAATTTAGGAATAGGAAGTTTTGAATTACTTAATAGATATTATTCTCTGTGGACAAGACAACCTATTAATCCAATTCATATCAATTTAACTGATGTTCAATGGTCTCCTTTTAAATTGGTTGAATTAGATGCTACAAGAGATTTATCTTTAAAATATTATCTTACTGATTATCATTATCAAGTTACGAAGATAGATAATGCAAATGTTACAGACGCACAATGGGCTTAGTATGTTGCCAATAGAGAATTATATTGGTTAGATGAGACGTTATTTACTGAATAGCAATATAATAATGCTGCAACATCTTATCCAATTTCTAATGCTTTTATAACTAACATGTTATCAGATTTTACCAATTCCAATAATAATTATTATGGGTTAAATAATTTACCAAATCCAACTATTACTGGTATTGTATATATTCATAATTCTTCAGCAATTTCAGAATATACTTTAAGAGAATTATAGAAAAAATTCCCTGAGCTTACTTTTATAGTTAGAAGAATTACAAAGTTTCCTACTGCAAGATTTATTTACTTAGAAGATAATGGAATATATTATCATTATGTAAGAGAACATCCTTTATCTATTTAGACGTTATCTAATGTAAATAATCAATGGTTTGCTAATCCGTTGGTAGAATATGGAGATTTAGATAAATTTTTACCTAATTATGATTTCTTTGGTTGGGCAGAAGAAACATCTAATGAAGAAATTGTAGATGATGAAACTATCTTTGCAATAGGTGATAAAAAATATAAAATTTTAGTGTCTGGAACCGCAGCTAACCAACAAGGAGTTTGGTCCCGTCCAGAGGGTCAATTCACAAGTGATTAGACATTTGTATTTTATGCTATTTTTAAATTACATAAATATTCTAGAGTATTCTTAAATGCAGATGGAACTCAATTCCATACAATGACTGAGACTTATTCTCCTGGGTATGGTGTAAGTCAATGCGTGGACGCTAATGGTAAAGAAATGATACCATCTATGGAATTAGAAGACGCAAATGGCGCTAACTTATATTACAAATATAAATTTACAGGTTGGGCTTAGACAAAATCTCCTTCTAAAGTAGAAGATTTCTCCGAGTTATCTATTGGTGATGATTATGAATTTATTGCTGTTTATGAAAAAGTTAGCGTTTATAGTGATATTTTAGATACTAAATATTTAACATATACTGTTATTTCTGGATATCCTGGCTATGCAATTTCTTTAAATCCTGATTATTTCTTAACAGGTAAAATTACTTTACCTACAACTATAAATAATTAGCCAATAACATAGTTATTGAATTTTAAAGGTGAATTACATTAGATTACTCATATTTTCTGGGCTGATCCTCCTGCTGATAATAATTCTCAAACATCAAGATAGTTAAAAAGAATTTTAGCTAATTGTTTTGATTACAGTGCTTCTTTAGTCTATTATGAGCAACCTCTAAGTTGTTAGTTTATTGGACAATATGCATTTAGAGGATGTACTTATTTAGGCTATTATGATAATTCTGTTATAACTAAAATTTTAGATCCAGTTACAGAAATTGAAAGAGGTATTTTTAGTGGTGTTGGAGATAATGTTTCTCCTGCTTTAAAATTATTTATTCCAGGGCATGCATATGATAATATTGGTAGCTATGCTTTTGACAGAATGCGCTCCATAAGAGAGGTATAGATTGGTACTGAATTTGATCCATGTATGTGGTTAGATTTAATCATAAATGGAAAGCTTACCAATTAGTCAAATCTATTTAGTTTAATTGGTAATTTAACTAAACTAATTATTTATTTGCCAGATCAATATAAAGATGATACATCTGGATTAAAAGAGCAATTGTTAACTGCTTTGGGGTTAGGAAATATTTCTATGACAAATGCAGTTAATAATTCTAATTTCGGCTGGCGTTATCCACATGAGCAAGGAGAGGAAGAATAATGACAAAACAAGTATTATATAGATATCTTGGAACAAATGGAGTTATCGAATCTCCTGTCCATCTTGAAGATATTTATTATATTAGAGTAAATGTATTAATTGCGGATGAAGGAAAAATATTAACCGATGGAGTTAATTTTCAAACTCAAGTACATTGTTCTGATGAAGAACTAGATCAATGGAGAGAGGTCAAACGTAATTAATTTAATAGAATAAAATTATATATAAGAGAGAAAGTAATAATTAACTTTCTCTCTTATATATTTTAAACTATTAGAAAGGATGAGCGATTGAATGATTACTTATTTAAATAGTCGTAATGCTTAGCAGTATTATGTTTTATTTGATAAAGCAACTAAATTGTTACGTGAATATGGCGACGAATAGTTTAAACAAGCAATTGAAAGCGATAATAATTATAATAGATATAATTTAACAACTGATACTGAGGTTGACGAAAGTAAGATTTATTATATTTATAATATAGAAGATAATGAATATACGATAGTAGAAAATCCAGTAGATGAAGATATAGCAACTTATTATGAGGCATCTGCTGGAGCTGATTTTACTATTAGTTCTTTAAATGAGTATTTTGCATATTTGAATGATATTTTAGACGCTGTTGCGAAAAAAGATCATGGCAATACTAATGAGGCAAATGATAAAGCTTTCTTTGTAAGATTACCATTGGATGAAGATGTATTTGCTATAAATGCTAATACACGTGTTATTACTGTACCTGCGGCTTTTGAAGCTAATGGCATTAGCGTTTAGGGTGATGAGTTAGCAGAAGTAGTTTATTTCACAATTGATAGATTTTTCGATAAAGTTGATTTAGCTAATGATGCTATTCAAATTGCAATTCAATGGGAATATAATGGAACAAAAGGATTTTCTCGTAATTTTGGGAAAGACATAGAAACCATTCCTGGAAAGATTATTTTCGGATGGCCTATTTCTCATGAGTTAACTCACACTCCTGGAACTATTCGTTTTGCAGTTCGTTTTTATAGTGTTAATACAAATGAAGAAACTCATGCTAAAGAAATTGCTTATAGTTTAGCTACTTTACCTGCGACAGTAAAGATCGCAGCTACAATAGATCATAATCTAATAGATGATACTATGGAAGGACTTAATTATGGTGATAAAATTACAGCAAGAGTATTAAATAGTGGTATTTATGATATGTCTATTGAACCTCCTAAACTGCCACTTATTACATTACCTCTATAGGTTTTAAATAATGAAGATTATGATAGCACAGATACTATTGTAGATTTACAAGATGGTGGTATTAAGCTAGGTGTTGGCGCAGTTCCCGATGGCGCAGGGGTTATTTCTTATTAGTGGAAAATGTATCCTTACAACGATGCAGGCGGTTATGATTCCTCTAATGCGATTTTATTAAATTCTGTCAATCAAAATGATGTAAAAAATGAATTTATTGAAGTAAAAGAGGAATTATCTAATAATGATATTTATTACGACGAAAATCGTAATGTTGTTTCCATTAGTAACCTGTCATTAAGTAGAACTTATACAGAAGATTAGGGTTATCAAATTGGTGATACTGAGAATTATATTAAATTATTTAGAAGTGTAAGCACAGCTAAAGCATTAGATGCTGGCCAATACAAAGTAGATATTACTTCTCGTATTCGTGTAAATAGTGTTACAAAACAAGAGGAAAGAGTAATAACTATTCCAGGTCCTCAAATGCCAGTCGTTGCTTTGCCAGAAGATGAGCAAGCTCATATGATTTTAGAAAATGATAATTTAAATATTATTGCAGACGTTTCTAAAGGAAATGAATTAGGTCGTAGTGATAAAGTTGAATTAACTAAAGAATGGTATAGATATGATGAGACTTTAGAAAATTGGCTTAAAGTTAATGAAGAGCCTGACTTAGAGGAAGAGGAAACCGCTGAGTCTTATGTATCTATTAATGGAGAGCAAGAGCTGGTATTAACTGTTCAAGATTTAATTAATACAGAAACTAAGGCTGGAGATCAATATAGAATTAAAGCAATTGCAACTAGAAATGGTAAAACTGCCACTGGTTATTCTGGCATTTATAGAATAACACGTGCTCCTCAAGCACCTATTGTTTCAATTTTAAAAGGAAATGAGTGGGTACTCCCTCAAGTTTATGGTTATCCTGAAAATGCCTATTATCCAACCAATGCTTCTGAAATGACTTTATCTTTTGGAATTAATAAAGAAATCTTTTCTGATAAATTAACTTGCCTTTGGGTAAAAGCACCTATGGAATCTAATGAAGAATTACCTTATTTATCTACTGAAGGATTATCTGAAAGTAATGCCAACCTTGTTGAAAAAATAAATCTGATTTTAAACACCAATCCTTCTTTGATTGGATATCCAGATCCTATTATGGAAATTCAGACTAACCCAGTTTTAACTAATGATAAATATGTTACTTCAAAGACATTTAGCAAAGATGCTAATGAAGTAGATATATAGATTTATTGTGTTATTGTAAATGAATTAAATAATAATATTGCTGTTACTGTAACACCTTATTTAAGATTAGCAACTCGCTAATTTATAAAAGGAGGTGTTTCCTTTTATGAATTATAAAAATTTATTAGCAGATATAAAAAATGCTGCGATTGATTAGATTCATACTATTAATATTCCTAGTGATAAGGAATTATATAGTATTGATTTAAATACAAGAACTATTGATGGACCAGAAAATATAAGTGTTCAAGGCGACCATTACGCAGATACTATTTATTTTGTTGTAGATCGTTTTTATGATCATATGGATTTAGCTGAAACTAACTGTGTAATTCAATATGTTGTAGGAGAACATAGTTATATTTATGCAGTTCCATATTGTGATGTTAGAACTTTTGCGGAAGATAATAAAATTATTATTCCTTGGACAGTTTCTTTATCAGCGACAGAAAATGCAGGTAGAATTGATTATTTTATCAGATTTTATTTAATAGATGATAATAGTCTAAATGATTCTTCAAATGCAGAATTTGCATATAGTCTATGTACAAGACCTGCTCATGGAAAAATATTATCTTCTTTAACTTTAAACAATTTCACGGAAGAAGATAAAAATTTATAGTTGCCAGAGCGTTATTTTGAATTTATTAATTTACTAAATAAAATGATGGATAATGCAACTACATATTGGATTGATGCTGATACTAAAATAGCTGGTAATGAAGATAATAGAAATGATGAAATTTTGAACGATATTAATGAGTTGATTTTGGTTGGTGAAAATGGTAATTGGTTTATAAACGGAGTAGATACAGGTATTCGTGTGTATCCTGAATCTGATTATAATGCCTTATTAAATAAGCCAACTATTAACGGTTATGAATTAACAGGAGAAATTTCTCATTTATTAAATCTTCCAGATTCGCAATTATAATAGATGCTTTCTTGTTTTTAATTTGACAGAATAAAAAATTTTTTGTAAAATTAAAGCAAGAAAAAAACAAGGAGATTTGATTATGTTGAGAATGGAATCTAAAAGTGTTAATTATGGTGCGAGCTGCACATAGAGTGAAGATCAGATTGCATATTTTAGTGCAACGCGAAATGATACTCATATAGATG
>JAEEGL015228793.1_pt1 | contig 12477 bp, 3 predicted proteins | sample 9134231 | NCBI WGS metagenome assembly JAEEGL01 (sample SAMN16246548, study PRJNA631951) | gut metagenome | biome: gut microbiome; feature: rumen; material: fiber-attached | host: Bos | place: Iran: Karaj | collected 2018-10
ATGCGGACCGTGCCCGCGCCTTCCTTCTGCTTTCCGTCCTGAAGGTAGACCGTGCCCGCCGTGGAATGGTGAAGGCGCGTGCCGTCGCCGGCATTCCACGCAACGCCGCGTGCAAGTATGTTCGTCGTCCAGTAGTCCGAGAACACGGCGTTTGCGTCCGTAAGGCGCACCGATATGCGGCCGCCGCCCGGATAGAGGTGGTAGTTGTTGTCGGCATCCCAGTTGGAGCCTTCGTTGCCGTTCGCGGTGATCTTGCCTGTTCCAGCAAGCGATCCGACGGTAAAGTTAAGCGCGCCGGCGCCGCCGCCCCAGTGGGTGGAAATGGCATTCGCGCTCGCAGTGCCATTCAGCATGAGCGCGCCCTTGACCGCGAGGAAACCGATGCCGCTGCCGTACCTGTGAGTCGAGGTTCCGCGGTTGCCGGGAAGCGACGGCGAAAGGATCGAGTCGTAGGCGACGTCCGTTGGCGCAGCAGTGTCGCTCGTGCAGCCAACTGCACCACCGTGCGCACCATAGGTCGTTCCGCTGAAGAGCGACGCCTCGTCGCTGCCCGTCAAACCTGCGCCTTCGGTGAGGATGTAGCCGTCGGAAGCGACTGTCATATGGCCCTTCACGGTGAGATCCATCTTCGTGTAGCTGTTCGTCGCTGTGTTGCGGATGCGGACCGCGCCGACGGCGGCACCGCCCTGCACGGTCAGGCTGCCGTTTAGCGTCAGCGGGACGTTCGGGCTGAGCATCCACTGGCCGTTGCCGACAACGTGATCCGTCGCGGCTGTGTCCGCGATATCGAGCGTACCACCGTCCAGAAGGATTCCGCAGAAACCGCGGTTCGCGCCGAGATCCGACGACCCCGAGACGGACGCGAGGCCATTCGGGAGCGCGAGCGTCGTGCCGGTCGGGACGCGCAGTACGCCGTTCGCGCCAAAGACGATTTCGTCGAACGTCCAGGTTTCACCGGCGAGGATCGGCGTCGTGCGATCCTTGGTCGGGTAGTATTTTAACTGTCCGTATGCCGGGAGGTTGCGGACGACCAGTCGGCCGTTCGTGAGGGAGGTTGAGCGGAGAACGACGGTTCCCGCGCCACCCTGGTGGCCATATTCGGAGCTGCCGAGCGCATGGACGTTCGCGAGGGGAAGCGACATTTCCGCCGCGCCCGTGAGGAGGATCGAGATGCGGCCGCCGGCCGAGGCGCAGCCGCCGTTGGAACCGCCAGTGGAGTTGCCGTCCGCCGAAATGGAGCCGCCGCCGGAAAGCGAATCGGTCTTGAGGTAGATGCCGCCACCGGAGCCGTAGTAGTGGTCCCAGCCCTTCGAGTAGCCGCCGTTGGCGAGGATGGAGCCGTCGAGCGTCGTCGCACCAACTACTTCGAGCCAGATCGCGCCGCCGCCGAAAGCGGGATGATTGTATTCGCCCGAGGCGCCACCCGGAATCCCCCATCCCGAGCCGGGATCGGCCGGTTCGAGGACGCTACCATAGGCGTCGCCGCTGTCGGCCTGCCCACCGTAGGAGACGCCGTTGGCCGCCGGCCACGGTCCCTTGCCCGTCGCAGTAATGGAGGCGCCGCTCGCGATGGAGAGCGCCCCGCCGACGGAGACCTTGATGCGGTAGCGCCGGGCCGTCTGTCCGGACACGGCGGTCGGAACCGTCCACTTACCGGCCGCGATGGTCGCGTTGCCCGCAATCGAGAACTCCGTAAAGGCGGCGTCGGCTTCTGAGAAAGTCGTCTTGAAGATCACAGAATTGGTGTAGTTCGCATTTTGGGTCCACGCGCCGACCACGTGCGGGGCCGCTGAGTCCCAAGTGCAATCGACGGTCGAGAAGTCGCCGTCGAAAATCACGGTTTCGGTCGCAGTCGGCGCACGGCCCAGCGACCAGTTGTCGCCGTTCGACGCGAGGTATTCGCCGGCCGGCGCGATCGATCCGACCCAATAGTTGAGCCCGGCCGGCGTCGTGAAGTTCGCAATCGATACGGCGACGCCCGCGGCGGGCACGGTGTAGTTGCCGGCGGCGACGGAGACCGTCATCGCCGTGTCGGTATCCGTCGCGACGTCGACAAGCGGATGGACGGCAATCGTCGCCGAGGACTGCCCGGCCGGGATCGTGACAGAGCCGGCGTCGTTCACGTAGTTCACCCCGGCGACGGCGGTGCCGTCCGCGAATGAGTAGTTCACGACGAGCGGGAGCGGGTCGTCGTTGGCGCGGCTCACGGTGAGCGTGCCGGGCGAGAGACCGACTTCCGAACCGTCGGAGACCTTCGCGAGCGCCAGCGTCCCGCCGTAGATAGTGCCGAGGGAAGTCACGTCCGTCTCGTCGCCCGCATTCACCGCAAGAAGCGAGACCTCGTATGTCGTATCGTCAGTCGGCGCGGAAAATGTACCGGTGACCGTGTCGCCGTTGTTGAAAGCAGTGATGGCGTTCGTCGTAGCGGTCGTGCCGTTCGAGAGGATGTAGGAGACAGTCGCCGCGCTGTTCGTGAGAAGCGCCGTGGCGGTGTAGGTGCCGTTCGCGAGCGAAAGCGAACCATTCAGGAGCTTCGGCTTGGTGGATGTGGCGAGGAGGATGTCCGAGATCTCTGTGCCGACGACGATCTCGTCTGCGCGGAAGTAGCCGTTCGAGCCATCCTTGGTGCCATAGGGCCCCGCCACGCCGATGCGCGTCGGATAGCTTGCGTCCGTCATGAGCTCAACCTCGACCGTGTCGGATTCGCCGCCGATCATCGCCCATGGCGTATCAGCCGTGTAGGCATCCACTGCCATCGCGCCGGCGCGGATAATTTCCTTGCCGTCCGTGCCTGCGCCGACCTGGATTTCGGCGTAGCAGAGGTAGGTCGTTCCGAGCGTGACGCCGGTGACGAGCGGATAGGACGTGAACGCCGTGCCGGACGCGGTCGTGTGCGCAAGGGATAGGACGTACTGGTTGGACGCGTTCTTCCAAATGACGAACGCAAGCGATGCGGTCGATTTCGTCAACAGATAGTAGTCTGTCGTTCCGGTAGTGAGCCCGAAGCCGAAATATCCGCCGTCCTTCTGGGCAAGAGACTCCCCCGCGTCGAGCTTGGTGGCCGCCTTGGAATCCAGGTTGAGGAGAGCGCGGACGTAGAGCGAGCCGGAGGAGACGTTCAGCGTCCCGTCAACCAGACCGTGGCTTGTGGAGCGAAGCGCCTTGTTGTTTTCGCCTGGGTTCAATCCGATCGAGCCGCCGAGGACGGCGAAACCGGCGTCGGCCATGGCGGACGGTAGGACCAGTCCGCGGCTCGTGCCGTATACCTTCGGCTGGCTTCCGCTCATCTGCCAAGCGCCCGTCGCGAGGCCGACCGTGTGGTCGCCGGTGACATTGGCGTCGGAGGGCGTCATCTGCGTGTTATCGTCCACGTTGTTGTAGTCGGCCGGATGGAAGCCTTCGTAGACGAGAACCTTCGCGTGCGCCATGCCGCCCGTCAGCGCGAACGCCACCGCGAGGAATGTGGCAAGAATCGCACCTCTGCGATTATGCGAAGATTGCGCATTGAACGACTTGTCACGGCTGTCCGTCGGTTTCATTTCGTTGTCCTCCTGCATTGTTCGCGCCGCCCCTTCAGGCATTGTAGCGCGATTATAGCATTACTGCGAACCTGCCACAATACACGAAAGTGTAGTTTTGATTTGCCGCCATTCTAACAAAGGGGGGCGAAGCTGGGAATATACGAAAGTATATGTGGGGTTGGAAAGCTAGGAGAGCAGACCATCAGCGGACGGCTATCGTGTCGCCGGTGTGCGCGAGGACTGCGTTCTGCGCATTCGGCGCAGCGGGCTTCCCGTTGACCTCGACCTTCTCGCCCGGCGCAATGCGGAGCCAGATTTCGCCCGGCTCGCAGATGTCCTTCGGCTTTTCGGCGAAGACAAGGCGGTATTCGCCCGGCTTGTCCGCGACGGGCACGAGGCGCGTGTTCCGCGCGCGCGCCTTGTACGCGGCGTTGTTGCCGAACGTGTCGACGTGCAGGCGGTCGCGCCGTTCGGCGACAAGCCTCAGAAGCGATTCGTACACCTCTACGGACGGGATCGGATTCCATCCGTCGCCGCTGTCTCCCGTGCCGACGCCGTGGATCATGCAGCAGCTGACGTTGTTCGAGACGACGATCTTCTCGTCGAGCTGTTTGCGGTATCCCTCCTCCGTGTCGGTGCGTCCCGTGGCGATGCGGAGGTTCTCGCGCGTGTAGATGCGCGCCGTCGAGACGATGCGCCCCGTCCAGTCGGGATAGGCGTTCCCGGCGAAGGCGTACGTGCGCACCTTCTGCCCCGTGTGCGACTCGAGCGCCTCGCGCGAAAGCTCGATCTCGCTCCACACCGTCGGCCAGTTCGGCTCGCGCATCGCGAAGAGCTCGGCGCGCGTCTTGCCCTTCATCATCTCCTTCGTAAGCCCGGCGGACTCGAGATCGCGCATGTTCCTGTGCGTCTTCGTGTGCGACGCCATCTCCATGCCCTTGCAGGCCATCTCCTTGATCTCAGCCCACGAGCAGTACTTCTTCGCGCGCCCCTCGCCGTCCTGCTCGACGCGGTCGGTGATGATGAAGAACGTCGCGGGCATGCCGTACTTCAGGTGCATCGGCAGCGCGGTCGTGTAGTGGGAATACGCCCCGTCGTCATAGGTAAACGAGAATGCCGCCAGCTTGCCTTCGAGGATCGGCGATATCTCCACGCCAAACGCAGAGCATGCGGCCGCGGCCGCGACAAAAGCGATAACGAGATTCTTCATTTCCAGTTCAACCTTCCCCGTGATCACCTGACAGATATCGAGAACCCGCCGCCAGTCACGACAAGTTCGCCGCCGCTTGCGGAATCAATCAAGAATCCGGACAACTTCGCAGGCGTGTAGGTACCGGGCATCAGGTGTGCTCCACCCACTTTCGCGCGCTTTACGAAAATCACCTTTCCATTCAAGTCAAGCACTGTGCCAGACGCCATTTCCAGGGCCGCCATTCGCAGTTTGGCATGAAGTTGGACGCGCGCAGCGGCCTCAATGGACAGCGATGCCTTGCGGAAGTCATCGTTCTCGCCGCCCGCCTTGAGCGACGGCAGTTCCGTGACGGCGACGTTGTTGGCCGTGTCGCCGGTATTGCGGATGATGATCGTGCCCGCGCCCTCGGTCTGCGTGCCGTCCTGTAGATAGATAGAGCCAGCAGAAGAGGAGAATTCAGCCGTGATCTTGCTCGAATAGAAGCCCTTGGCGTTGATCTTCGCGAGCCAGGCGTCGGAGAACGTCGCATCGGCTCCCGTAAGGCGCACGGCGATGCGTCCGCCGCCGCCAGCGGAGCTGGAGTCGCCGGCCTGGTAGTTGCGCGAGTTGCCGTTCGCTTCAATCCGTCCAGCACCTTCAAGCTGCGCCGCGGTGATGTCAATCGAACCTGCCGCGCCGCAACGGGCCTCGGAGACGCTCGGCGTGGCAATCGCGACGCCGTCGAGCGTGAGCGTTCCGCCAACCACAAGACGAATCGCGCCGCCGCCAACATTGACGCGGCCGTTGTCGGCGCCGAACGAACCGGGATGACGGGGATGGAAGAATGAGTCGTAGGAACGGCTGGCTGTTGTCGTTGCCGCCCTAGTGCCGCCATGGCAACCAGCGATTGTTCCGCCGACGGTCGCCGCGCCAGTTGCGATATAGCCGCCACGGACGGCGCGCAGGTAGGCACCAGACGCGACATGCATATTGCCAGAGACCGAGAGACCGCAAGTGCGGACGTTGTTCGAGGTGTCGGAGTAGAGCAGCAACGTGCCGACGCCCGCGCCATTCGTGACCACGAGGTCGCCATTGAGAGAAAAGTCCTTTGGCTCGAAGATCCACTTGCCCGAGATTGTGTGCGTCGCAGCCTCGGGCAAAAGGAGCGTCCCGCCATCCACGATTAGACCCGTTTCGTCGAGCGTGTTGCCCGTCGACGAAACAGACGCAAGACCACCACGCAAATCAAGCGTCGTGCCGGTAGGAACCTGCAGGATGGCGTTCGCGCCAAAGACGATCTCATCAAGGACCCATGTCTGGCCGGCGGGGATGCACGTCAGTTCGGACGGTCCCGGGCGATATTCGTACATACCGTACTTGTTCGTGCGGTCGCGAAGGTAGAGAACGCCGTTGGGCTTGAGCGGCGAGCGTACGAGAACTGTGCCGGTTCCGCCAGTCCTGCCGTAGGACGCCTTGCCCGCCAGCGCCGTCAGGTTCGCGTTCGTGAACGAGTCGAGCTCTCCTTCCGTCAGCAGAATCGAAACGCGCCCGCCGGCACCGGAGTTGTTGTTACTGCCTGATGAAGTATTGACGCAGTCTGCGGAAACGAAGCCCGTCCCTGAGAGGGTCTTCGTCTTGAGGTAGACGGCGCCACCAGATCCAGAATAACCGTTCCACTGCCCCCAGGAATAGACGCTGTCGGACCTGATTGAACCATCTATTTGGGTTGCGCCTGCAACCTCGATCCAGATCGCACCGCCGGCGGGGGCCTTGTATGTGCCGTCGGCCGACGGGCTGGAGCCAACGCCATAGGGCTCAGTGAGGCTGCCCCACGAGAGATTTCCATTGTCGCTGCCGCCGTAAGCGCCGTCGCCAGTTCCAGAATGGGGGCCATAGGCGCCCTTGCCCGTCGCATGAATCGATGCACCCAGTGCAACCGTCAAGTTGCCGCCGACATCAATCCGGAGACGGTAGAAGTCCTCCTTGTTCGTTGCGTTGTGCGCCTTGTGTGTGATCTTTCCAGACGCAATGGCCATGTCGCCGGAAACGGTCAGACAGGTGAAGCCGCCCTTCTCGGGGAACACCGTATCGACAGTAACGGTGCCCGTGTAGCCGTTCATCTGCGTCCACGAGGCGACTGTCGCGGAGGCGGCTGCATCCCATTCGCAGTTCGCAGTAGAGAAGCGCCCGTCGAAGAGGACTTTTTCCTGCGCAGTCGGGCAGTGGCCTTCGGACCAGTTGGAGCCGACGGACGCAAGTCCGGCCGACTGCGCAATCCACGTGTTGTAGCCCGAAGGAGCAGCGAGGTTTACGACCGTCAACTCCGCGGATCCGGCCTGCGCATCGATCCCATAGAGCCCGGCGGCGAGCGTGACGGTCACAGTCGTGTCCACAGTCGTAGCGGGATCCATCTTCGGCACAACCTCGATGTCCACATAGGACGCGCCGGCAGGGATCGTCGCCGTTCCGGAAAGCGCCTCGTAGGTCTGGCCGGGCGTAGCGGTGCCGCCGACGGTGTAGGCAACAACGAGATCGTGCGCCGTGTCGGCGCGCATGATGCGGAAGACGCCGGAAACAAGGCCATTCTCGGCCGCGTCGGAAACCTTCGTGAGCGCGAGCGTTCCGCCGTAAATCGTCCCAAGGGAGAGCGAATCAGTCTCGCCATCCGCGTTCTCGGCCGTGAGCACGACCTCGTAGGTGGTGTTGTCCGTCGGCGCAGCAAAAGTCGCGGAAACTGTGTCTCCGTTCGCGTAGGAACCAACGGCATTCGTCGTGACCGTTGTGCCTGAGGAAAGGATATACGACACATTTGCGGCGCTGTTGGTTAGGATGGCGGTGGCGGTGTAGTTGCCACCGGAGAGCGAGAGCGAGCCGCTGAAGAGTTTCGGAGCCGTCTCCGACAGATCGGCTGCGGTGAAATCGGCGTTGCTGCCGCAGTAGAAGTTCCCGGCGACGTTGTCATAAAGGCCGCTCTTGCCGTCCGACACGCGCAGCTTCGGAACCAGATCGCGGACCAGGATACCATCCTCCCATATCTTGCAGTAGTAGATTCGAATCGGCGCAAGAAGATTCGTGTTAATGTCTCCTCCATTTGGATTATTGACTCCCAAGTAGAGGTTGGCGCTCGTTCCCGTCCATGTCTTCAGGTTGACCGTGGCATTCGTGACCAGATCGCCGTCGAAGTAGAATCCGTTGCCGGGAACATAACGAACGATATGCATTGCTGTGTTGTAGGGCAGGCCGGAAACGTCGGATTGGTATTTCTCCCCGTATCCAAGAAAGCAGCCAGTGGCCTCAGGCCCGTAAGAAAACATGAATCGTCCTTTTGTTTCGTTGCCATAGCTGCCGAACACGTAGGTCTTCGTTTCAAGTTCCGTCGTGAAGGAGAACTCCATTTCGAGTTCGGTCTTGGAATTGGGGACATACTCCGTGTTGATGTACGCCGTTTGGGGGGACTCGATGTAGTCGTAGTCGATGAACTCGATGGTGCCAGGCTGCGTCGCTTGCACAGACGGCGCGGCGATAGCGAACGCAATCGTGGCAACCAGCGCAGAGAACGCCCTGAACACGACCCTCTGGATCAAAACGTTTTTCATAATTTGCCCCTTTATTTTAGTCTTGCCAGACCTGATGAAGTCGGTCAATTACCAGATTTCCGGTTCAGATTCTACCAAACTCCGCGTAATAGGGGAATATACAATTGTATAAGAAGCAACGGCGCAACCTGGAAGCTGCACCGCCGCTTTGCATATCTTTAGCACCGTCAGCGAAGGTGAATCTGCAACCCGCCGCCAGTCACGACAAGTTCGCCGCCGCTGGCAGAATCAACTAAATACCCAGCTAGCTTCGCCGGCGTGTAGGTACCGGGCATCAGATGCTCTCCACCCACTTTCGCGCGCTTTACGAAAATCACCTTTCCATTCAAGTCAAACACTGTGCCAGACGCCATTTCCAAAGATGCCATCTTGAGGTTCTCAAAGAGCTTGACGCGCGCGGCAGCTTCAAGGGCAAGGGAGGCCTTCTTGAAGTTATCGTCCTCGCCGCCACCCTTTGTCGATGGAATCGCCGTGAAGGCAACATTGTTGGCCGTGTCGCCCGTGTTGCGGATGAGAATCGTGCCCGTGCCTTCGGCCTGGGCGGCGTTCTGGAGGTAGATGGATCCAGCCGAGGACGAATACTCCGCCGTCATATTGCTCGAATAAAAACCTTTTGCGTTGATCTTCGCAAGCCAGGCGTCGGAGACCGTCTCGCCCGCACCCGTGAGACGCACTGCTATGCGACCGCCGCCGCTGCCGTAGCCGGAAGCATCCTTCGTGTAGTTGCGCGAGTTGCCGTTCGCCTCGATCCGGCCGGCGCCTTCGAGCCGCGCGGCCGTGATGTCGATCGAACCTGCGGCTCCGGAGCGCCTTTCGGGGTAGGGCGGTGTGGCGGTAGCGGTGCCGTCGAGCGTGAGCGTTCCACCGACCGCAAGGCGGATTGCACCGCCGCCGACGGTGACGAGACCGTTATCGTTGCCGAACGCGCCGGGGTGCCGCGGGTGGAAGAAGGAGTCGTAGGCGCAGTTCGCGGTACCGCCGGCGCTCTGGCCGCCATGGCAGCTGGGGGTCGTTCCGCCGACGGTCGCCGCGCCAGTTGCGATATAGCCGCCACGGACGGCGCGCAGGTAGGCACCAGACGCGACATGCATATTGCCGGAAACCGAAAGACCGCACGTACGGACCTCGTTCGAGGTCGTGGAGTAGAGCAGAAGCGTTCCAACGCCCGCGCCATTCGTGACAACGAGGTTTCCGTCGAGCGCGAAATCCGTCGGCTCGAAGATCCACTTGCCGGAGATCGTGTGCGTCTCGGCAGCAGGCAGAAGAAGCGTTCCGCCGTCCACAATCAGTCCCGACTCGTCGAGCGTGTTGCCGGTCGAGGAGACAGACGCGAGGCCACCGCGCAGGTCGAGCGTCGTTCCGGTCGGAACCCTGAGAATAGCATTCTTGCCAAAGACAATACTGTCCAGAATCCATGTTTGTCCCGCAGGAATTGGAGTGGTTAAAGCAGGTCTCGGACGATACTTAAATTGCCCGTATTTATCACTACGATCCCGCAGATATAAAGTGCCGTTAGTCTTTTGCGTCGTCCGAACGACGATCGTTCCCGTGCCAGCCACGCAAGAATATGACGACGAACCGTAAGCCGTGATGTTTTCAGACGGGAAGGACATCTCCGCCGCACTTGTGAGCAATATGGAAATTCGCCCACCTGAACCAGCATTCTTGCACTTGCTTCCACCACCCGCGTCGCCGCTTGCGGACATCGTCCCCGTTCCGGCAAGTGAAGCCGTGCTTAGATAAATGCTTCCGCCGGAACCCCATGAATAGTCGGCCCATTCGCCGGCGACACCGATTCCGTCAGACAAAATCTTCCCGTCCAAAACGGTCTTGCCGGTGACTTCAAGCCAAACGGCGCCGCCGCCGAATGCAGGGGCGAGATTTGCTGAGTTGCCCGTCGTTGATGCGCTCTCGCCAAGCGCGGAAGGCTCGAGGAGGCTTCCGAATGCAGTGCCCCAATTGCCCTGTCCGCCATAGGAGCCGCCGATGCCTCCGCCGCCGCTGGACTTCGCCCACGTCCCCTTGGCGGACACCGAGATTGATGCGCCGGAACAAATGGTGAGCGTTCCGCCGATCGAGACTTTGAGTCGATAGTAGTTGTGCGCGAGGGCTTCCGTTGCGGCCGTTGCCGCGGGATGGGTCCACTTGCCACTGCACAGTGTGGCGTCGCCCGTGATTGTGAACGCGGTGAATGCAGCATCGGCCTCGGGGAAGGTTGTCTTGAACGTGACGGTCCCCGTGTAGCCGTTCGTCTGCGTCCACGAGGCGACGGTCGCGGACGAGGCGGCGTCCCATTCGCAGTCGGCGGTCGAGAAGCGGCCGTCGAAAAGCACATTCTCGGAGGAGGTCGGCGAGTGTCCTTCGGACCAATTGGAGTCAACGGAGGCGAGGCCGTCAGCCGCTGCAACCCAAGTATTGTAGCCAGCTGGCGCAACAAGATTGACAATTTTCAGCGTCTTCGCAACCGTGGCTGGCATCTCGTAGTTGCCAGCGGCAAGTGTCACAGTAACCTCGACATCCTCCTTCACCGACGAATCGAGAAGCGGGGTCACAAGAAGGTATCCAGTTGTCTCGCCAGCAGGGATCGTGACGGTAGTCGGTGCTGCCCAAGTCTTTCCCTCGACGGCTCCATCGGCGGAAGAGGAAATCGTGTAGTTCACCGTGAGTGGGAACGGGTCGTCGTTGACACGCGAAACTGCAACCTTGCCAGCGACAAGACCGTTCTCGTTCGCGTCCGTCGTCGCACCAAGAGAGAGTGCTCCCGTGTAGAATGTTCCGGCGACCTTCTCGGCCGTGTCGCTGGCGTTCGTCGCAAGAATTGTCGCCTGCCAGGTCGTGTCCGCCGAAAGTCCGGAGATTGTCCATGTCGCAGAGTTTCCTTCGGCAACGGACTGCCAGCCGTTAGTCGAGACTGTCTCGCCATCCGATAGAATGTACGAGAGATCGGCGGCGTTGGCGTCCTCGGTCGCAGAGAGCGAGTAGGCGAGTGCGCCAGTGCGGGAGAGAGAGACGGCGCCAAGCGAGGGGCCGTCCAGATTTACGTAGAAAAACTCCAGCTCGTCGATCTGAACGAAGTTGTCACTACCGGACTGTACGGCCGTGACGGCGAAGCGATAGGAATCATAGGCGGTGTTGTTCTCGAACTCGTAGTAGCGCGACTCGAGCGCCGACCAGCCCGTTTCCGAGGACTGCGTATCAAGGACGGTCCACGCAGCATCCTCAGCGTTCTTTGCCTCAAACGTCCAGGTCTTCGGCATACGCTTATCGTAATAGTAGGGGGTTGTACTCGGACAATACACCTTGTAGGCGTTCACCTTGGTCTTTGTGTCGAACGTGTAGATCCAGTCCACGGGCGGACCGCTGTGGATGGAACGGTCGTCGTTGTTGTGCGCCGTGCCGTTGTCGAAGGCGTTCTTCGCGGGCTTCACCCAGTCGCCGGCCGTGGTCGTCGTGACGGTTCCGGACGGGCTAGTGAGGTCAGTGAGTTCGACACCTTCGGGCGGCGTGACGGCGGCGGCGTATGCAGACGGTGCGGCGATAGCGAACGCAATCATGGCAGCCAGCGCGGAGAACGCCCTGAATGCAACCCTCTGTATCAAAACGTTTTTCATAATTTGCCCCCTTGTTTAAAAACCTTGCTAGACCTGATGAAGTCGGTCAATTACCGGATTTTCGGTACAGATTCTACCAAACTCCGCGTAATAGGGGAATATACAATGGTATAAGACGCAGCCGAAAAGCTGCGTCTCTTTCGCCCTGCGCATCCGTGGGCCCTACTTCGACGCAAGTTCGTACATCATCGTCGGAGCGTTCGCGCCCTCGCCGGCGGCAACCTTGGCTGTGAAGCGATAGGCGCCTTCCGAGTAGGTCGCGGGAACCTGGCGGAGACGCGTGCCGTCCGCGGCGACGGCCCAGACCTTGAGGCCCTTGTTTGAATTCTTCAGAGCGATCTTCGCTTCGCCGGCGGCGGCGAGATAGGGAAGCGCGCCCCAGTTCGTCATCTCCGTTCTGCCAGCGCTCTTGAACTCCGCCCCCGAGTTGAGGACGTCCGTGAGGTGGAAGACGAGGACGCGCTTCGACGACGCGAGCGAAGCACCGTCCATCGACGAGGCGGAGACGGAACAGAACGTCGTTACACCCGAGACGGAAAGCGGACCAGCGGAGAGGTCGGACTTCGTGATCGAGCAGA
>JAEEGL015379638.1_pt1 | contig 12477 bp, 11 predicted proteins | sample 9134231 | NCBI WGS metagenome assembly JAEEGL01 (sample SAMN16246548, study PRJNA631951) | gut metagenome | biome: gut microbiome; feature: rumen; material: fiber-attached | host: Bos | place: Iran: Karaj | collected 2018-10
ACGTGAGGGATTACTTACAATGCTTGCTGGTGGTATGATTGGTATTGTTAAAGATTTATCAATCTGCTTAGATTTATATTCTAAGGAAAAAGAATAAAAAAAGGGAAAAAATAATTTTAGGAGGAGAAAAATAATGGCAAAATTAACAAGAGATGAATTTATTAGTGCATTAAAAGAAATGAATTTACTAGAAATTAAAGAATTAGTAGATGCAATGAAAGAGGAATTTGGAGTAGATCCAAGTAGCGTAGCAGTAGCTGCACCAGTAGCTGGAGCAGGAGAAGCTGCTAATGATGGACCAAGCGTAGTAACTGTTAACTTAGTTAACGCTGGAGCTGCTAAAGTTAATGTTATCAAAGTAATTAAAGAAATTACTGGTTTAGGTTTAAAAGAATCTAAAGATATCGCTGATAACGGTGGAGCAGTTAAAGAAAATATTTCTGTAGATGAAGCTAATGAAATCAAAGCTAAATTAGAAGAAGCTGGCGCAGAAGTAGAAGTTAAATAATTTAGAAAAGAAATAGACATAGAAATATGTCTTTTTTGTTGACATTAAAATCATATGTAGGTATAATAAAAAACGTTTTCAGGGGGAAAATATATGGGAAATTTATTAGCAAACAGAGTATGTAATTACGTTAATCCACTTAAATGTTTAAATGTTCAATATGGTGGAGAAAGAGAAAAAGCAGATAATATAATAAAGGAGTATTTTGATTATAATGTTTCTGGATTTGAGAAATTTTATCAAAATTATGACAGTAAATTTGTTGGTTATAGTGCTATTCGTGTACCAATACAGTCTTTTGTAGATGTAGATGTTCTTAATCCATACACCTTAGTTATTGTTGGAGATCCAGGTGAAGTACATTATTCATTTAAAAGAACTACGACAATTAAAGAATGTATCGATGCTAATTATGATCTTTTATCATTTGGTATTAAAACAGGTGTAGGTTTATGTTTTATGAAAAATTATCTAAATACGGAAACAGGAATATTTACTAGAGAACAATATATACCTGATCAAGGTATTGTTGTAAAACAATATGATTTTCATTCACATGATCATTTAACAGATGAACCATATTATCTAACAAAAGATAGTTCAATGTTAAATAGTGATTCTGCATTTAAATATCCAAGTTTTTGTTCAGAAAGATATAATTGTGGTAAGATTTATGTTAATCAAATTGAAGAAGGAAAATATCTAATTGATATAAGAGATGTTGATGGAAGACCATGTGAAAATATTGTTCGTGAAGGTGAATCACTTTATTCAGTTTATTATGATTATATGATTGAACAAGGTTATTTCAAAAAACCAACAGAAACAAAAACAAAATAATGTAAATTAGACATAGATTACTATGTCTTTTTTTTGCTTTTATTGAAAAAATAGTAACTTATTATTATAATTATGGTAGATAGAAAGAGGGATAATATGGCTAAATTGAAAATAACTAGAGATGTTAAAGAAGAATTTAAAACAACTCCTAATGGAGCTAAAAAGGCAATATGGATGCTTTTAGGTATGGTAATAGATTTCTTAGCTACTTTAGGAATTAGTTTTCTAATAATGTTTTCTGATAAATTACCAAGTACATTATATTTTTATATTATATTGTTTGCATTATTAGTAGTTATTGTTTTAGGTGGAGAATTAATTGGTGTATATTATGGTGCTTTAGAACAATATGTATTTCATAAAACTGAAGATATGAAAGAAAAGAATGAAAATGAATAAAAAAAGAATAATAATAGTATTAATAGCTATATTTCTTTTTTGTGCGCTATTTACGTTATTTATTAATGTTTATATGATTAGTAGTACTAAAAGTAAAATAGTCGATTTAAATAGTTTAAATGGTGAATATGATGCTATTATTGTTTTAGGTTGCCAAGTAAATGGGAGTAATCCTAGTTTAATGTTAGCTAAAAGATTAGAAAAGGGAATAGAAGTATATAATAATATTCATACTAAAGTATTATTAACTGGTGATCATGGAAAAGATGAATATGATGAAGTTGATGTAATGCGAGATTATTTAATAAGTAGTAATGTTCCCCAAGATGATATTTTCTTAGATCATGCTGGATTTAATACTTATGATAGTATTTACCGAGCTAAGTATATTTTTCAAGCAAAAAGGGTAGTTATTGTTACTCAGAAATACCATATGTATCGGGCTTTATATTTAGCTAATCAATTAGATTTAGAAGCTGTTGGAGTAGTAGCTGATGATATTCCACAAAGAATAATAATGTTAAAAAATGAAATAAGAGAAGTATTATCTCGAGATAAAAATTTCTTTTTAGGAATCTTTAAGCCAGAAAGTAAATATCTAGGGGAAATAATTCCACTTAATCAAGATGGTATAGTAACAGCAGGATAAATAGCTATAGGCTATTTTTTGTTTACATCGATATGTAAATTAAATTATTATAATACTTGTAATACCAATATATATATGGTACGTTATACATATATGGAGGATTCATGAATAAAATAGAATTAGCAGAAAAGCTAGTTGAAGTTGCAGAAAGAAAAGATACTATTGAAGAGGTAAAAGAGTATATTGAAAAAAACGTTGGTGAGTTTGATGATTGTATAATTAGTGAACCAGAAGATGATTGGATGACATATTACTTAGATAAAGATAACAAAATTAATCAAGGTCTTTCGGAAGGTAATTTCATTTACAGGTCAACCGAACAAAGAAATATGCTAGATGTAATAGAAGATGGTACACCAGTTATTCATTTTACTTGTTCTTATCCAACAAGAGTTGCAGGATGTGTTTCTTATTGGAATTTTTCAAAACAAGTATTTACTGGAGAATATGCAATAGATGAAGTATATCATCCACGTGATTGCTATCATCCAGAAGAGACTGATGAAAATGATTACACACATTTTGATAAAAGTATAGTGGCAAAAGTATTTACTAGAGATGAATTTGAATATTATCTTCAAGCAGAAATGGGAGATAGTGAGATAGAAGAAAATTCTGATGACGATTTCCTTTATCATTGCAAAGAAGGAAGACGATTGGGTGGTAAACCAATAGCCTCTGCACCAGTTGAAGATGTAATTGTAGTAAGAGAAGTAGGTAATAATACTTATCTAATTGAAGATCGTACAGATAAGGGAGAAGTAAAATCTAGTAAGGAAGTAACAGGATCATCATTATATAGCGTATACTATAGTTATATGGTAGAAAAAGGATATTTTAGTTCAAATCAAAGAAAATACGAAAGAAATAGAAAATAATTTAAAAGAATAGCAATAAGCTATTTTTTTTGTTATAATATTATGGATTTGGAGTGATACTATGGATAAAATAATAATTAAAGGAGCAAGAGAAAATAATTTAAAGAATATTGATCTTGAACTTCCTAAAAATAAATTAATTGTTATGACTGGTCTTTCTGGTAGTGGTAAAAGTAGTTTAGCTTTTGATACTATTTATGCTGAAGGAGAACGTCGATATATTGAAAGTTTGTCTGCATATGCTAGACAGTTTTTGGGTGGAAGTGAAAAGCCTGATGTAGATAGTATTGAAGGACTTAGTCCAAGTATTAGTATTGACCAAAAATCTATTAATAATAATCCACGTAGTACGGTTGGAACAGTTACTGAAATATATGATTATTTAAGATTATTATTTGCAAGAATTGGAGTACCTTATTGTCCAATTCATCATTGTCCTATTACTAGTCAAACTGTTGAAGAAATAGTTAATAAATTATTAGAGTATCCACAAGGTACAAAAATGATTATTATGTCTCCAATTGTTCATGGTGAAAAGGGAACTCATAAAGATTTATTAGATTCTATTCGTAAAGAAGGTTTTGTTCGTGTACGTATCAATGGGGAAGTTGTTGATTTATCTGAAAATATTGAATTAGAAAAGAATGTTAAAGATAAAATAGATATTATTGTTGATCGAATAGTTCTTAAAGAAGATATTAGAAGTAGATTATTTGAAGCAGTAGAATTAGCTACTAACAAGGCAGATGGTAAAGTAGTAATTGAAATAGTAGGAGAAAAAGAAATATTATTTTCTACTAAATATGCTTGTCCAGAATGTAACTATAGTCTACCTGAATTAGAACCTAGATTATTTAGTTTTAATAGTCCATATGGTGCTTGTACTGAATGTAAGGGTCTTGGTACAAAACTTAAGATTGATCCAGATCTATTAATTCCCAATAAAGAAAAAAGCTTAAATGAAAACTGTATCGTTACTTTATCAGATGATAAAGAATCTATTGATTATCGAAAACTAGAAATTGTTTGTAAACACTATAAAATAGATATGAATAAACCATTTAGTAAATTAACTAAAGAAAAGCAAGATATTGTTTTATATGGTTCACCAGATTTAATAGATTTTAAAATAACTACCAAAAGTGGTAATGTTAATAAATCAACTACATTCTATGAAGGTGTTGTTAATAATTTAGAACGTCGTTTTATGGAAACAAGTAGTGAATGGATTCGTGATTGGTTATCTAATTATATGATTGAATTAGAGTGTCCAAAGTGTCATGGTGCAAGACTTGATGATAGTGTATTAAATATTTTTATTGATAAAAAGAATATATTTGACATAACATGTATGTCTATTAAAGAGCTATTACTTTGGATTAGTGAGTTAAAACTTACTAAAAAGGAAGAAGATATTGCAGGTTTACTAATTAGTGAAATTAAGAATAGATTAAACTTTTTAAATAATGTTGGTTTAGATTATCTAACTTTATCACGTGCCGCAGGTACTTTATCAGGTGGTGAAAGTCAAAGAATTAGATTGGCCACACAAATTGGTTCTCGTTTAACCGGAGTTTTATATGTTCTTGATGAACCAAGTATAGGATTACATCAAAAAGATAATGAAAAGTTAATTAAATCATTAAAAGAAATGCGAGATATTGGTAATACATTAATTGTTGTAGAACATGATATAGATACTATGATGGCCGCAGATTATTTAGTTGATATTGGTCCAGGAGCCGGAGATGAAGGTGGATATGTAGTAGCTTGTGGAACACCAGAGGAAGTAATGGCAAATCCTAATAGTTTAACCGGTAAATATTTAACTGGAGAATTAAAAATAGATGTTCCAAAGAAAAGACGTAAAGGAAATAAAAACTATTTAGAAGTTATTGGGGCAAGAGCAAATAATCTAAAAAATATTGATGTTAAATTTCCACTAAATACATTAACTTGTGTTACTGGTGTATCAGGTAGTGGTAAATCAAGTTTAGTTAATGAAATATTAATGAAATCTATTAGTAATAAGTTATATAAAGCTAAAGAAAAACCTATGGATCATGATGAAGTTAAAGGTATTGATAATATTGATAAATTAGTCTTTATTAGTCAAAATCCTATTGGTAGAACACCAAGAAGTAATCCAGCTACATATACTGGTGTATTTGATGATATACGTGACTTATTTGCAAGTACTAAAGAAGCTAAGATGCTTGGATATGGAAAGAATAGATTTTCATTTAATGTTAAAGGTGGACGTTGTGAGGCTTGTTGGGGAGATGGTGTTAAAAGAATCGAAATGCACTTTTTACCTGATGTTTATGTACCTTGTGAAGTATGTCATGGAAGTCGTTATAATAGTGAGACTTTATCAATTAAATATAAAGGAAAGAATATTGCGGATGTTTTAGAAATGCGAGTTAGTGAAGCATTAAAATTCTTTGAAAATATTCCAAAAATTAAACATAAACTTCAAACCATGGAAGATGTTGGACTTGGATATGTTAAACTAGGTCAAAGTGCACCAACACTTTCTGGTGGAGAAGCAGGTCGTGTTAAACTGGCAAAAGAACTACAAAAGAAACCAACTGGAAAAAGTTTATTTATTCTTGATGAACCTACTACTGGTCTTCATACTGATGATATTAAAAAACTACTTGTTATCTTACAAAGAATAGTTGATAATGGTGATACAGTAATAGTTATTGAACATAATTTAGATGTTATTAAAGTAGCTGATTATATTATAGATTTAGGACCTGATGGTGGTAATGGTGGTGGAACTATTGTCGCTAAAGGTACTCCAGAAGAGGTAGCTAAGGTATCTAATAGTTATACTGGTGAATTTTTAAGAAAAGTGTTATAATTAATTTATAAATAGGAGAGTTATGAGTAAAAGTAAAGTGTATTTCACTAAAGATATTACACCAGAGAATTTAATCAAGATATATGATGCAATAGGAGTTGAACTTACTGGTAGGGTAGGTGTAAAAGTATCAACAGGAGAAAGAGGATCAAAAGGATATTTAAAAAAGGAATTAATTGCTCCATTAGTTAAGAAATTAAATGGTACAATTATTGAATGTAATACTGCTTATGGTGGATCTAGAAGTGATACTTCTGAACACTTAAAAGTAGCCGACGAACATGGTTTTACTTCCTTTGCTGATGTTGATATAATGGATGCTAATGGAGAATTTAAAATACCAGTTAAAAATGGTAAGCATTTAAAATATGATATTGTTGGCGAGAATTTTAAAAACTATGATTCAATATTAAATCTTGCTCATGGTAAAGGACATGCAATGGGGGGATTTGGAGCTAATCTTAAGAATCAATCAATTGGTATTGCTTCAAGTAGTGGAAAAGCTTATATTCATAGTTGTGGTAAAACAGATAATACTAAATTATGTTGGGTTACTCCTCATAAACAAATATCTTTTATTGAATCTATGGCTGAAGCATCAAAAGCAGTTAGTGATTATTTAAAAGAAAATAATCGACCTATTGTTTATATTACAGTTGCTAATGATATTTCACTAGATTGTGATTGTGATGCTAATCAAGGAGATCCAGTAATTGGTGATATCGGTATTTTTGGAAGTATCGATCCAGTTGCTAATGATCAAGCTTTTCTTGATGCTATTTGGAAAACTAATGAAGATGGTACTAAAGATATTAAAGAAAGAATTGATACAAGAGAAGGAAGACATATCACTGAATATGCAGAAAGTATTGGTCTTGGCTCAACAGAATATGAATTAATTGAAATTTAAACATTACTTAAAAAGTAATGTTTTTTTTATGTGTATAGTATATTTACTTTTCAAATAGGTTACTTTATAATAACTAATCAGGAGTTATTATGAATGAAGAAGTGAACAGTTTTTTAAAATGGAATTTAGAAGAAGCTTATTCAGATTTTAATGGTATTATTGCCGAAATGAAGGAAAAAAATATTCCTATAGATTATGATGAAGTTATTGCTGATGAAAAAGATTATTATTCTGAAGTATCAAGAATTATGAGTCAATTGGATTATTATTTATCGGAAGCAAATGATCTTCGTGATATCACTGATGAAATTCGTGTAACAAAATTTAAAATAGGTATTAAATATGCTTTTCTATATGTTGCATCACTATTTTGCATTCGATTATTTAATGAAATCTTTGACACTTCTAACTTAGATGATATGATTAAATATATTGCAGGAATGTTTCTTGGTAGTACATATATTAAGCTAATGAAAGATGAAATAGAGGATTATAAAAGTGATACGAAGGAAAAAAGAGATGCTATAAATAAAATAAGGACATTAAAAGAAGAATATAAAGAAACTCATGATAAATTAGTTTTAAAAATAGATAGTATGTATGATTTAAATACTAAACTATGGAATGTATACGAAAGAGAAATAGTAAAGAATAGGCAAAAGTAATAGGCTTATTCTTTTTTATGTGTTAAAATATACATAGAGGTGTTTATGAGAAGAATTTTATTGCCAGTAATATTTTTAACAATCGGTTTATTAGTTAGTTATATTTATGTAACTGCAAGATTTAATTTAGAAAAAGTATTACCAAAACCAGAGTTATCGGAAGGTTTAAGAGGAAAGTATGGTATTGATAAAAATATCAATGAAACGACGATTGATAATTATTTAGATCGTAGTGATACAGTATATCGTGATGTTCGTATGCTTGTTGATACAGCAACATGGGAAAATAAAGGCGGAGATCGTTATTTATCTGGGTATATCAAAGGTTTTGAAGTAATACCATCACCATATTTAGCTAATTATACTGATGAATATATTGAACAAAAAAAAATTGAAAATATTAGTGGATTATATAGTGGACCTACATTATTTAAATTAGATAATGAAGGTAATTATACTCCAAATTATAAAGAATCGATGGATATTTTAGAGGCAATATTTCCTAAAGATAAGAATATCTTTATCATATGTGGAGCAGGTGGATATGCTGGTCAAGTGAAGAATATGTTAGTAAAACTTGGTTGGGATGAAAAACTTGTTCGTGATATTGGTGGATTTTGGTATTATGAAGGAAAAAATGCTATAAACATTAAAGAAACTATTGATGGAAAAGATTATTATAATTTTAGTAAAGTACCTTATTATAATATTGACTTTAATAGTTTAACGGAGATTAAATAGTGAAAAAGATTATTTTATTAATAATTATTCTCCTTTTAGTTGGTTGTACAAATAATAAAGAGTTTCATTTAACTGATAAGTATTATAATAATGGTGATTTAATTAGTATAACAGCTCAAGAAATACCTAGTAATGAATCATATATTTTATATACATATAATAATTTTTGTGCACTTCCAATTCATTGTGAAACAATCTTTAAAGAAGTATTAGAAAAATATAAAATAGATGCTTTATCAATACCATTTGATGAATTTAAAAATACTAACTTTTATAAAGAAGTTAAATTTGCACCATCCGTTCTTCTTATTAAAGATGGCGAGATTATTACTTATTTAAAGAGTGATAGTGATGATGATTATGATAAATATCAAAAAGTTGATGAATTTGAAAAATGGGTAAAAAAATATATTATTTTAGAGAAAGAATAGAGTAATTAAAACTCTATTTTTTATTTAAATTATTATAGAAAATTACTATATTATATAGTATAATATTATTGAAAAATAGGTGATGATTATGTTGGAAATTAAGAACATAACCAAAGTTTATGAAACTGATGGTTTTAGACAATTAGCCTTAGATGATGTTAGCCTTAATTTCAGAAAAACTGAATTTGCTGCTATTCTAGGACCATCTGGTAGTGGAAAGACTACTTTTTTAAATATTATTGGTGGTCTTGATCATTATACTTCTGGTGATTTAATCATAAATGAAATAAGTACTAAAAAGTTTAAAGATAGTGATTGGGATAGTTATAGGAATCATAGAATTGGTTTTGTTTTCCAAAGTTATAATCTAATTACTCACCAATCCGTTCTTCGTAATGTTATGTTAGCTTTAACACTTTCTGGTATTTCTAAAAAAGAAAGTATTGAAAGAGCTAAAAAAGCCTTAATCGATGTCGGACTAGAAGAACATATGTACAAACGTCCTAATCAGCTATCTGGTGGACAAATGCAAAGAGTTGCTATTGCTCGTGCATTAGTTAATGATCCAGAAATATTACTTGCTGATGAACCAACTGGTGCTCTTGATTCAACAACTAGTGTTCAAATAATGGATTTATTAAAGAAAATTTCTAAAGATAAATTAGTTATTATGGTAACTCATAATCCTGAATTAGCTAAGGAATATTCTAATCGTATAATTAATCTAAAAGATGGTAAGGTAATCTCTGATACTAATCCATATGATGGTAAAGTTAATACTAAAGAAACTAAGAAAGATAAAGATGATAAATCGAAAAAAACCAAGATGTCATTTTTAACGGCACTTTCTTTATCATTTAATAACTTAATGACTAAAAAAGGAAGAACTATTTTAGTTGCTTTTGCTGGTTCTATTGGTATTATTGGTATTTCTTTAATACTAGCTTTATCTAATGGTTTTCAAAGTTATATTGATAAAATACAAGAAGATACGCTTACATCATATCCACTTAATATTATGCAAGAACAGGCAGATATAACGGGCGCACTTCTTTCGATGGCTAGTGAAAAAGGTGAAGATAGAAATGATGAGATAATCGTTGAAAAACAACAAATTACTTCAATGTTAAAAAATGTTAGTACAAATGATTTAAAGAGTTTAAAAAAACATATTGATGAAAACTACAATAAAATAAAAAATGATCTAGCTACAATTAAAAATACTTATAGTGTTAGTCCACTTATTTATACAACTGATTATAAGAATAAATTATCTAAATTAAATCCTAGTGATTTTATTAGTTCATTTTATGGTAATGGTATGATGAAATCATTATCTAACTATACTTCTATTTTTAATCAAATGATAGATAATGTTGATATGTTAAATGAATCATATGAAATAGTTAAAGGTCATTGGCCAGAAAAGTATGATGAATTAGCTATTGTTTTAAGAGATAAGAATAGTATTCCTGATTTATTAGTATATTCTTTAGGATTTAGAGATATTAATGAATTAAAAAGTATTATTAATAAAATTATGACTGGTGGAACAGTTGATATTGAAACTACTGATCCAATGGAGTTTACTTATGATGATCTAATGAATGTTGATATGCATTTAATTATGCCAACAGATCTTTATAAATATAATAGTAAATATGATTTATATGAAGATATGAGTGAAGATGAGGATTATCTTAAGAGTTTATATAATAATGGTACAAAACTTAAAATAGTAGGTATTATAATACCAAAAGAAGGGGTTACATCAATGGCTCTTACTCCAGGAGTTATATATCGTGAAGAATTAGTAGATTATATTATCGATTATTCAAACAAATCGGAAATAGTTAAAAAACAACTAGAAAATGAAAAGATAGATGTTATTTCTGGTAATCCATTTGATAAAGATGATAATAAACTAGATTTAAGTTTTAGAGACTTAGTTGATGTAGATGAACAAAAAATATCTGAAGCTTTTAATATTAAAATAGATGAACAAGCTTTAGAAAATCAAACTAAGAATTATATGAAAGATATCTCAAACTCTATAACTACAAATATTGATCCTGCTAAAGAAGCGTTTACAAGTACACTTAATAATATGATTAAGGATTTAGAGTTAGAAGATAAAATAGAGATGAAAGATGTTGATAATATTGTTAATAAAGCTATTAGTAAAAATGATCAAGCTTTATCTAATTTAGAAAAAGAATATGTCATACCAAAAACTAGTTATAGTATGGCATATAGTGGGTTATTAAAGGCTTTAGTATCAACATATATAACTGAATATGTGAAGATAGATCCTAGTCAAACTACGGAACCAACTAATCCAATAGCTTTATATAATGAAACAATGTTTAATACTTTAAAAGAAACATATTTATCTAGTGCACCAATTACATTAACAGCTACTAAAATGGCTAGTGGAATGACTGAAGCTAAGATGAATAAAGAAATACTTACTAAAGTAGGGGATTTAACTGGTAATATTACTAAGTCATTTGCTAATGCTTTTGATGTTAATCCTGAAAAAATAGCTGATGCTTTTAAACTTAAAATGAGTGAAGAACAAATAACAAGAGTTATTAGTTCAATGATTGCTGATACTGAAGTAAATGCGAAAACTAATTTAATTACATTAGGTTATCAAGATAAAGATGAACCAACGTATATGTCTTTCTATTTTAATAGTTTTGATGGTAAAGAACATTTTATGAAATTTATTGATGACTATAATGAAAAGATGAAAAATGAAAATATGGAAGATAAAGTAGTTAATTATACTGATACTACTGGTATATTAATGGATTCTGTTAAAACAATTGTTAATGCTGTTAGTTATGTTTTAATTGGTTTTGTTTCCATTTCATTAGTAGTTTCTAGTATTATGATTGGTATTATTACTTATATCTCTGTCTTTGAAAGAACGAAAGAAATTGGTATATTACGTGCTATTGGTGCATCAAAAAGAAATATATCATCAATCTTTAATGCTGAAACCTTCATTGTTGGTTTATTATCTGGTATCTTTGGTATTGGTATATCATACATCTTAATTCCAATTATTAATGCCGTAATACATCACTATACAGGTAATATTCCACTTAATGCTATTCTATATATTAACAATGCCTTATTATTAGTTATTTTAAGTATTATTCTAACTTTGATAGGTGGTTTAATACCAAGTAGAAGTGCTAGTAAAAAAGATCCAGTAGAAGCTTTAAGAAGTGAATAATTATAAAAACTAAAAAAATAAAAATAAGTATTGTGTTTTTTATATATCTATGATACTATCATAAAGGTGGTAAAAATGAGAAAGCTAAGTTTCTTAAAATTCAAGAATATGAATTTGAAAAAAGATCTTTCTTTTCTATTTTTATCATTTTTATTAATTATTGAATAAAGCATCAATTTTTTGGAATTGGTGTTTTATTTTGTAATTTTATAATTGTTAGAAGGAGGAGTATGAAAAAGAACAATTATTTACTTTACGATGTTAATGAAACACCGCCAAAAGGAAAAATGATTATTTTGGCAATTCAACATGTACTTGCAATGTTTGGAGCTACTATCCT
>JAEEGL015864176.1_pt1 | contig 12477 bp, 13 predicted proteins | sample 9134231 | NCBI WGS metagenome assembly JAEEGL01 (sample SAMN16246548, study PRJNA631951) | gut metagenome | biome: gut microbiome; feature: rumen; material: fiber-attached | host: Bos | place: Iran: Karaj | collected 2018-10
ACTAATTTTTCATCAAACTATTGAACTAGTTTGATGAAAAGCGTGCGCTGACGCGCCCACCATTTTGTGACGCAAAGCGTCACAAAATACGTCTCATGCATTCTTCAACGCCGCCTGCGGCGGCTATCAATTTATTGATTTCATCAATAGATTGAATGAAGAATAGTATAAATTGTTGTCCGCGCCGATAAATATACCTCTCGTAATCTATGATAGCCAAATTCACGGTCAAACTATACAATTTGTAAGCAGCATAACTGTGCTAGTTCACTATTTTTTCCCAAACCCCTTGCAATCATCGATTGAATCTGGTATAATTACTACAGACCCCGAAAAACAGGAGGAATGCACAGGACAATGGGTGCAAAGGAAGAATTCATCGAAATTTACCGCGAAAATATCCAGCGAAAGGGCGCTGATAAGCTGCTTGAATATCTCATGAGCGACGCAAGCGATTTTTTCACCGCGCCTTCCAGTACACGCTTCCACGGTTCGCACGAGGGCGGACTGGTCGAGCACAGTGTCAATGTTTACCATTGTCTTGCCGACTACCTCTCGCGTCCGCGCACCAAGGAATTATACCACATGGATTACACCGCGGAGACTGTCGCGCTGGTGGCATTGCTGCACGACATCTGCAAGCTGAATTTCTACAAGACGGATTTCCGCAATGCCAAGAATGAGCAGGGTGTCTGGGAAAAGGTTCCATACTACACGATCAACGATACCCTCCCCTACGGACACGGCGAAAAATCCGTGTACATTATTTCAAGCTATATGCGGCTCTCCCGTGAGGAGGCGTTCGCGATCCGCTATCACATGGGCTTCTCCGGTCCCGAGGACAAGAACACCATCGGCAAGGCGCTTGAGATGTTCCCCCTCGCACTGGCGCTCAATGTCGCGGATATGGAGGCAAGCTACTATCTGGAGGGCTGCCCTGAAAAATAATTCTATGATCTACCACCGGGAGTGCTTCGCCGGTGCAGATATTTTTCTCCTCTTCTTCTAATTCTCATTGCAGCTCCCTGCCGATTCGTGCAGGGAGCCGGATGGGACCCCAATCAAGAGGAGCAATATGATAAGGTATGTATAAGGAGAATCACACATCATGAGTTGGTATGAAAACGCCATCATCTATCACATCTATCCGCTTGGCTTCTGCGGTGCGCCCAAATGCAATGAGGGCGGCGAGCCGGTCAACCGTCTTGAGAAGATCCTCGAATGGATCCCGCATTTCCAGGAGATGAATGTGGACGCCGTTTACTTCGGACCCGTCTTTGAGTCCGTGGAGCACGGCTACGACACGACCGATTACAAGATGATCGACCGCCGTCTTGGCACCAATGCCATGTTCAAGGAGATCTGCGGGAAGCTGCATGAAGCCGGCATCCGCGTCATCCTCGACGGTGTATTCAATCACGTCGGCAGAAAATTCTTTGCGTTCACCGATATTCAGGAGCACGGGCAGAATTCGCCCTACTGCTCTTGGTTCCAGAACCTCAATTTCGGCGGGCCATCGCCCTGCGGCGATCCGTTCTGGTATGAGGGCTGGCACGGTTTCTATAACCTCGTCAAGCTGAATCTCCAGAATCCGGAAGTCTGCAACCATCTGCTCGATGCCGTTGCCTACTGGATGGACGAATTCAAGATCGACGGTATCCGCTTCGATGCGGCGGACTGCATTGATTTCAATTTCTTCAAGCGCATCCGCACGTTCTGCAAGGAGCGTGATCCGGAGTTCTGGCTCATGGGCGAGATCATCCACGGCGACTACAACCGCTGGGCGAACCCGGAAATGCTCGATTCTGTCACCAATTACGAGTGCTACAAGGGCATCTGGTCATCGCACAACGATAAGAATTTCTTCGAGATCGACTATTCGATCAACCGCCAGAGCGGTGCCAACGGCGGCATCTACCGCAACATCAAGCTCTACAATTTCGTAGATAACCACGATGTCAACCGTCTGGCAAGCACGGTCAACGACCCGCGCTATCTGTTCACCGCCTATACGCTCCTCTACTGTATGCCCGGCATTCCGTCCATTTACTACGGCTCGGAGTTCGGCATCGAGGGCAGAAAGGGTCAGGGCGCCGACGCAGACGCACCGCTTCGTCCCTGTCTCAATCTCACAGAGGGCGAGGGCAATCAAGCGCTTTACAAGCATATTGTCAAGCTCGGACGCATCTACAGAGCATATCCCGCTCTGCGCACCGGCGCTTACCATACCGTCATCATCCGCAACCGTCAGCTCGTCTTCTCCAAGGAGCTGGCAGGTCAGACCTGCTATGTAGCCTTAAACCTCGACGATCAGCCGTTTGACTGCCAGTTCGGCACACAGTACGACGGTCTTGTCGATGTCCTCGGCTGCGAGGCGGTGGAGGTCAAGGGCGGCAATGCCCATGTCCACATGGAGCCGTTCTCCTCGATGATCCTGGTACACGACAATATTGAAAATCTCCAGCCGGAGCCCGAGGAGGAACCGGAGGAAACGCCGCGTGAGATCCTTGAAGGGCAGCACTACCGCCACTACAAGGGAGGCAGATACACCATCCTCGGTGTCGCAACGCACAGTGAGACGCTCGAAGAAATGGTGGTTTACCGCAGCGACAAGGACGGCAAGGTCTGGGTTCGCCCGAAGGCAATGTTCATGGATAAGATCACAGGTGACCAGTTCCGCTTCACGCTGCTGGATGACTAATTTCCAAGCCTTTTTCAGGTGTATTAGACGGCACATCCGGTGCCCGCTTATCAAAGCTTTCTCCTAATCACACCTTTCATAGCAAAATTCCCGAGAGCCTTGACCGGTCCTCGGGGATTTTGTTTTTTCTCGGTTTTTAGCGTTTCTGCTTTTGAACTTATCTGCAATCCTTGCAGTCGGTGCAATCCTTGCAGTTCTCGGTACCGCTACCGGTCAGCGGACGCTCGTTCTCATCGCCGCCGTTCTTGTTGGTATGCTTCTTGCTCATGGCTATCGCTCCCATCTCCGCACGGAATGGCAGATTAGGGAACCACTGACATAATCAGCAGTTCCCTGGGGCTGTGCGGAAAGCCCATACCGTCTGCCTTGACAGTAGTATGGGCAGGAATCCCGCAATTATTCTCCGCTGCTCACAAATATGCGGATGATATCCTCATCCCGCTGCTCTGTGCGGATGACCGTATCCTTTGGCTGGACGCTGCCGCGCTCATAGAAGATCTCGACTTGCCAGCCAGCCCGTTCGAGTGTCATTTTCGCATTTTCTACAGACATGCCGGTCACATCCGGAATGGAAGATGTCGTGAGCGTTTCCTGCACCTGCGAGCCCGGATGCAGCTCGACACGCTTGTCCTGCACGCTCTGCCATGCCAGCACGCCGCAGCCGAATACCGCAAATACCGCTGCCACATACACCGCATACCGCCAGAACTGCGGACGGGCCGCTTCCGGCGTGAGAGTGCTCTCCTCCATACAGCCGCGCAGATCCTTTTCGCGCAGCTCGCGCTTCATGCGCTCGATCACTTCCTCCGGCGCATGTACCTGATCGTAAGCAGACTGAATGTCCCGTTTCAGACTCATACCGCATCACCTCCCAGTTTCTTGCGCAGCTTCGCCCTTGCGCGGCTGAGCTGCTTGTAAATCGCCGGCTCCGTGCTGTTCGTCATCCGTGCAATCTCCGACGGTGTGTAATTCTCATAATAATGCAGATAAATGACCGTCCGGTAGCGCTCCGGCAGCCGCAGCACTGCCGCGAGCACCTCACTGCCGCGCGGATTTTCCGGCTCGGCGGCGATCTCCGTTACATCCACATCCACCCGCGGATGCCGCCACATCGAACGCCGCAGATTCCGTCCCGCATTGATCGCACAGCGCAGAAGCCACGCTTTTTCGTGCGCCGGCGATGCAAATGCCGGGTGCGCCTGAAAATATTGCAGGCACACCTCCTGCATGATATCCTCCGCATCCGCGAAATTGCCCGCCACGGTCAGCGCCGCGCGGTAGACTGCATCCTTGTACTTGTCCACCGCCTCGAAGCTGACGCCGCTCATCCGGATGCGCCGCTGCGAAATATCGCGTATCTCGCCGCTCTCCTCCTGTGTCGGAAGCATTTTCATCCCGCCTTTCTGTCGGACTTATCCTGTCCTTATTTACTATACACCAAAGCACCCCGATTTCTGACACGTTTTCGATAGAATCGGGATTCTGCACAAAAATTCTATTCATGATTTATACACGCTGTATGTTCATGGCGATATACCGACGTTTTGAATCTGACATTTATCGCCATTTCGTTCAAAATTCATTCAGATTTTCTTCGCAAACTGTTGACATTCTTCATAGAATCGTTTATAATATAATTAGGAAGATATAGACACACGTTCCCCAGAAAGAAAGGAAGGATCATATGAACGAACTGGATATCAGTGCTGAGAGCTTTCAGCTCAAATTTGACAAATTCCTCATCGGCTGTGAGGCTGTCGAGAACGCGACCCTCTGGGACGTCGATACTTACGGCGAGATGGAGGACTACTATGCCATGCTCCTCGTCAGCATCATCCTGCGCACCATCACCTCCGACGGCTGGGTAAGCGACCGTGAGACCGATTACCTCAACAAGCTCTTTGGCTTCACCTATGACAGCGGCGAGCTGGAACAGGTCTACAACAGCTGCGCCGAGATGCTCCAGAGCGAGAACTTCGACAACGACCTGACCAGCGGCATCGACCGTCTGCGCGAGTGCAATGCGCGTCTGGCAGATGCATTCGTGGATCTGACTGCCCTCGTCTGCGACATTATCGTCAAGAGCGACGGCTTTGTCACCGAGGAAGAAAAGACCGAGATGGCACGCATCCGTGAACTGATCGCGGCGTAAACACATTTTTCACAGAGAAGTCCCCCTCCCACGCACCGTGGAAGGGGGGATTTTTATGCTGTTATGTTATCGTCATCGACCAGATACTTCTGGATGAATTCATCCATCGGGATGGGCTTGGAGTAGTAGTACCCCTGCAAGCTCGAAACACTGGGATAATTGCGAAGCTGGTCGCGCATTTCGGATGTTTCAACGCCCTCGACCGTGACCTCCGCCGCGAATGCATCCGCCAGATCGGAAATGGACTGCACCGTGCTCTGGTCGAAGTGGCTCTGCACCACATTCTTGACATACTCGCGGTCGATCTTGATGGTATCCACCGGCACCTCGCGCAGCAATCCCAGTGAGGAATAGCCCGTGCCGAAATCGTCCAGTGCGACCTTGATGCCGTGCTCGCGGAAGATCTTGAACATGTTCTTGAGGAGCCCCATATCCAGCATCTTGCAGCGCTCTGTGATCTCCAGACAGAGATTGCGCGGCGGATAGCCTGTCTCCTCCAGCAGCGTGAACACCTCGCTGACGAATGAGCTCATTTCAAGCTGCGCGTAGGAGAGATTCACATTCATCACGAAATCCGGATACTTCCCCAGCAGGAGCTTGCCGTCCTCCATTGCTGTGCGCAGGATCCAGCGCCCCAGCTCCGGGAACAGCGTATCCTGTTCCAGCACCGGGATGAACTGGAGGGGCGGCACCGTGCCGTAATCGTCGCTTTTCCAGCGGATGAGCGCCTCCATGCCCTTGAGCTTCTCCGTCTTGACGTCCATAATCGGCTGATAGCACAGATAGAAGCCCTTGCAGTTATCCGTGACGCTGTTGCGGATGATATTCAGCTTCTCTATGTAGCGGCGGTTATCGTCTGTCAGCTCATTCGCGAAGATGACCGGAGCGCCCAGCTTGGTCTCCTTGGACTCGGAATAGGCATATTTCAGGCAGCTGTAGACCGTCTCCTTGCTGATATCGAAGTTGTCGATTTTCACCAGACCCGCATTGAGCGCAATACTCAGGCGCTCACCGTTTACATTGAAATCATGCGACATATCCATGCGAAGCCTCTGCACGATCTCGCACATCTCCGCTGCGCTGATGCTGTGGGAGAGGACTGCAAACTTGGTACCGTCCATGCGGTAGACCTCTCCCTGCCCCATAAACGCTCTGCGCAGTGCATTGCCGATCTCACGCAGCACACTGTTGCCGAAAGTGTAGCCGTAGATGTCGTTGATATTGGAGAACTTAGTCGGGCCGACCAGCATAGCCGCACCCTCACGCTTCTTCCAGAACGTCGTTTTGAGATCATCGAAGAATCCGTAGAGCGAGCGCAGTCCGGTCACAGTATCCAGATAGCTGATTGCACCGTTGTTCTGGATGGCACCGGCGAAATACTCCAGATTCCCGTCCGGGTCACGGATCACCACGCCGCGGCAGGTACAGACCGTATAGCTGCCGTCCTTGGTGCGTGCGCGGTACTGCATATCGTGCCCCGCGCCCTCCTTGAAGATTTTCTCGATGCTCTTTTTATAGGTTTCCACATCGTCCGGATGGAGATAGTCCGCCCAGATCCCGCCCGCATCGACCATATAACGGTCAGGCAGTCCGAAATAATCCACCGCCGTCTGCGACCAGCAGGAGAGATTGGTTTTCATGTCACACAGGTAGACATATTTTCCCTCTGCAATGATTGCAAACGCTTCAAACAGCGCATCCAGTCTGGCTTTTCTCTCATCTGATCTTTCCTCTGTCATATCATCCTCACCTCCTCCTGACCGGTTTACAGGATCACATACCGATCCTTGCCGGTTTCCTTTGCTTCATACAACGCCTTATCCACGCGCACCAGCAGATCGTCGGACGAATCCTCCGCACGCGCCTGGGTGACACCGAGACTGAGCGTCTGGTGTCCGGCTGCCGGGAATTCCAGCTCGCGGAACTTCGTATGCAGGCAGTTCGCCGCCTTTTCTGCGGAGTCAACCGCCCACGGGAGCATGAGCATGAATTCCTCACCGCCCCATCTTCCGGCAGAAGCTTCCGGATACTTTGCAACGCTGGCGCGGAGTAGGTCTGCCAGCCCCAGAATAACGCGGTCGCCCTCCTGGTGCCCGTAGGTATCATTGACACGCTTGAAATTATCCAGATCGAGCATGATGAGGGAGAGCTGTTCGCCGGACTCCAGCCGCTCGGTGATGCGCCGCTGGATCTCTGCGCGGTTGAGAAGCTGCGTCATGCCGTCTGTGATCGCTGCAAGCTCCAGCCGTTCATTGGCTTCCTCCAGCTCACGGGTCGCCGCACCGATGAACGTTGCCAGCCGGTTAATCATGGAGACCTTGCCGGAGTAATCATTTTTCACGCTCTCCACCGCAGTATCATTCGGCAGTTCAGCCGCCTCACCCTCACGCATGGCTGCCACGACCAGCGTGACATTATGCTGGTTCATCTTTCCGTTCGTGCGCAGGAATTCGCCGGAGGTATAGAAGCCAGCCGTCGATGCCAGATTCTGAAACGGCATACTCTCGCGGCTGATCTCCGCATTGCCCCAAAAGGTACGTCTGGCTGCGCAGGAATAGAGGTGGATGACCTCCGGCGAAAACTGGCTGATACTGCCGCAGCTCTGCCGGATCTCCTCAAGGATCGTCCATGGGTCGCCGTAGGCAAGATTCGCACATACACCCTCGTCGATGTCCGAGGTCATCGTCAGGGAGCCGTCCGGACCGCTCGCAGTCGGCGCACGGAGAATCTGAATGCCGTTGTGCTCGCAGAAGAACGGGAACTCCAGCGAATTGATGAAGAAATGCGAATCATTGCGGATATTCAGGTAATTATAATACACCTCGTATGCCGGAGAACCGTCCAGCTCGTAGAGCACATTCCGCGACGCTCTGGTCACGCGGAACGTTCTGCCCAGCGGTTTCCAGCCGGCAACATAGGTCGTTTCCACAAAGAAATCCGATCCGCCGATCAGCAGGAACGTCACGCCGTGCTCGGAGTAGGCACCCGCGCTGGAGAAGACGCACGCCGCCTGCTCATCCAGATCATCCGCAAACGCCCCGCCGCCGAAAATCGCAACATCCCCGCGCATTTTCTGCAGCTCCTCGCAGAGTACGGTCATTGACATGCCGCGGATGGTCACGAACATCTCGACCGCCTTGACCCAAGGGTTCTTCGCGACCCGCTGGCACAGATCCTCTGCTGCTTCCTTGGCAGTCTCATCCGACAGCGGATACTGTAAGACCTCGATCCGGGTCGTCGGGAATTCGTAGACAGTACATGCGATCGACACCGGCGCCTTGGAAATCTCGCCGTTGCAGATGCTGCCGTTCGTAGAACAGCCCATATACTGCGCATCCGGTATCGTATCCGAGATCACGCCGCAGATCTCATCCACCATCTGATGATCCAGCTTCTCCGAAAAGACCTGAATGGAGACACATGAAGTGATGCGAGTCGCCCGCCACTGCTGGATCTTCCGCAGTTCGCTGCGAAGCTGGTGTAAATTGGAATATTGAAATTGAAACTGTTTCATCCCTGTGCTCCTTTCTCACGAACGCCGTGAGCACTTTTCATTATTATAACACATTTCACAGCAAATGTCAACCAAATTCAAATCAATATTACAGCATATTTTGTGTCCATGCACAAATGCGAAAGTGTATTATCCGGGTGGTATGATACCATTTGTAATATTCACACAAAATGAAAGCAGCTCCCCCGGATGACTGACCGTGCCATAAAAAAGAACCTGTCCGTAGCTGCGGGCAGGTTTTAGTAACTGATCTGTTGAGTGAGGAGAATTTCAAGGCGTTCCAGCATTCTTCCCTGTCCGATGGGGTCAAGGGCGCGAAAACCGGAGATGAGCTTGGTTTCTTCCTGAGAGAGCGAGGAGCGTGTCAGTCCGCGCTTGTCGTTGGTAAGACCGGCGATATAGTCGAGGGAAACGTGGTAGAGGGCAGCGATATTGATGGCGATATTCAGCGGAACCTCGCTGTCACCGTTCTCATAACGGCGGTACTGCGTCAGATGCAGATAGAGCTTTTCGGCGACTTCCTTCTGTGTCCAGTCCGCGTCCTCGCGGAGATCGCGGATTCTCTGATAGTTCGTCATCCTGCACACTCCTTACACGTTTTCTATTAGTATTATATCACAAAAACACAATTATGTGTTGACATAAGCATAAATTTGTGTTATACTATATAAAAATAGCACAGATTTGTGTTATATTTTATAGAATGGAGGTATCTATATGAAAAAGTATTCTTTCGTCTTTGCCCTTCTTCTGGCATTCTGTGTTTGTGGTTGCACAGACGACACCCAGACAGCCTCAAGCACACGGGAGACAGAAAGGAAACCTGTCGCCACAATAGCAACGACAGAAAGCAAGCCGCCCAAGAACTATTCATCGTCCGAAGCACAGTCGCTTGCCGAAAAGTATGTAAAGGAAAAATACGACAACTATTCTCCAGTTGTCATAGGCGATGTCAGCGTAGAATACTCTGAAGTTTTAAATTCTTATGACGTTCGAATTACTGGGCATTACTGGGAAAAGGACAAGTATGGACATACTCTCGGCAGTAAAGATTTTCGTATTCGCCTTACTGTAGATGCTAGAACAGGACGTGTTTATTGATAAGGAGAAGTGCTATGGCGGACATGGGTACAAAAGAAGCAAGTGAAATCTGGGGAGTTACACAAAGGCGCGTTGCCGATTGGTGCCGTAAAACAAACGACCCTCGTATAACACAGGATAAAAAAGGCAGTCCGTGGCATATTCCCAAAGATTATCCCAATCCCTTTCAAGACAAAAAGAGCTGACCGCCCACCGCGGTCAGCTCTTTCTTTTTCCCTTTGTTAAACTATTGACAAAGATTGTTTTTCGGTGTATAATAAAAGTATTAAATCTGAAAGGAATGATAACTATGGGTTTGACACTGACAGAAAAGATCCTCCGTGCGCATCTGGTTGACGGTGAGCCGGTCAAGGGACAGGAGATCGGTATCCGTATCGACCAGACCCTGACGCAGGACGCAACCGGCACGATGGCTTACCTCGAATTCGAGGCAATGGGGGTTCCGCGCGTTCGCACCGAGCGCAGTGTCGCTTATATCGACCACAATACCCTCCAGAACGGCTTTGAGAATGCCGATGACCACCGCTTTATCGGCTCTGTTGCCAAGAAGCACGGCATCTACTTCTCCCGTCCCGGCAACGGTATCTGCCACCAGGTACACCTCGAGCGCTTCGGCATCCCGGGCAAGACCCTGATCGGCTCCGACTCCCACACCCCCACCGGCGGCGGTATCGGTATGATCGCGATCGGCGCAGGCGGTCTGGATGTCGCTGTTGCAATGGGCGGCGGCGCTTACTACATCACCTACCCGAAGGTTGTCAAGGTCAACCTCACCGGCAAGCTCTCCCCGTGGGTTGCTGCCAAGGATGTCATCCTTGAGGTGCTCCGCCGTCTGTCCGTTAAGGGCGGTGTCGGCAAGGTCATCGAGTACGTCGGCGAAGGCGTCAAGACCCTCTCCGTTCCGGAGCGTGCCACCATCACCAATATGGGCGCTGAGCTCGGCGCTACCACCTCCATCTTCCCGTCCGATGAGATCACCAAAGCATTCCTCGAGGCACAGGGCAGAGGTGAGGTATGGTCCGAGCAGAAGGCTGATGATGATGCCGTTTACGACGAAGTTGTCGAGATCAACCTCTCTGAGCTCGAGCCGCTGGCTGCATGTCCGCACTCCCCTGACAACGTCAAGTCCGTTAAGGAAATCGAGCAGGAAAAGGGCGGCAAGCTGAAGGTAGACCAGGTCTGCATCGGCTCCTGCACCAACTCCTCCCTGCTGGATATGATGAAGGTCGCTCACATCCTCAAGGGCAAGACCGTTCATCCGGACGTTTCCCTCGCGATCGCACCCGGCTCCAAGCAGGTGCTCAATATGATGGCTGACATGGGTCTGCTGTCTATCATGATCGACGCAGGTGCGCGTATCCTCGAGTCCGCTTGCGGCCCGTGCATCGGTATGGGTCAGTCCCCGAATTCCGGCGGTATCTCCCTGCGTACCTTCAACCGAAACTTCCTCGGCCGCTCCGGCACCAAGGACGGTCAGATCTATCTGGTATCTCCGGAACTGGCTGCCATTTCTGCAATCACCGGCTATCTGACCGACCCGCGTGAGATCGGCGAGATGCCCGCATTCGTGCTGCCGGACAAGTTCACCGTTCATGACAACATGATCGCGCTCCCCGCATCCGAGGAGGAAGCAGATTCGGTTGAAATTCTCCGCGGCCCGAACATCAAGCCCTATCCGGAGACTGCTCCGCTGGAGGCTTCCATTGAGGCACCGGTTTCCCTCAAGGTCGAGGACAATATCACCACCGACCACATCATGCCCGCAGGTGCGAAGATCCTTCCGCTGCGTTCCAATATCCCGGCAATTTCCCAGCACTGCTTCACAGTCTGCGATGAGACCTTCCCGACCCGTGCCAAGGAGCTCGGCAAGTCCATCATCGTCGGCGGTGCCAACTACGGTCAGGGCTCGTCCCGTGAGCACGCAGCGCTCGCACCGCTCTACCTCGGCATCAAGGCTGTTCTCGTGAAGTCCTTCGCAAGAATCCACAGAGCAAACCTCATCAATGCCGGTATTCTCCCGCTGACCTTCGTCAACGAGGCAGATTATGACAGCATCTCGCAGGGCGATGTACTGGTACTGGCTGACATCCGCGCCAAGGTCGAGGCTGGCGAGCAGCAGCTCACTGTTCTCAACAAGACCACCGGCAAGGAAATTCCGGTACTCTGCGAGCTGACTGGCAGAACCAAGGATATCATGCTCGCAGGCGGTCTGCTTGACTATACCCGCGAGAATCTGAAGTAATGCATATACTGATGCCCGCTTTTGTATCCAACCTCCGGCGTTACTGGATCCCCAGAACGCCGGCAGGCTGGTTCCTGTTTATCGCGATGTTTGGTATTATCGCAGGACTGGAATATCTGGGCAAACGATTTTTCCCCAATCTCCACGAAGGCTGGCGGCGAATCATTGAGATCGCGCTTCTGGTCATCTTCCTGCTCATCATCGGCGCAGATACGAACGAGCTTTAAGCCTACAGCGCGGCTCCAATTTCATCCGGAAGAGGTGACTTGGCATGAATTACATGACAATCAAGCAAGAAAATGACAAAATTTTTCAGGAGCATTCCTACCCGGAGATGCGCTCGGAGTATTTTCCCAGCGCGGATACCGACTATGTGACCCGGTCAGAACCGTTCCGGGTCGATGACCATATGCAGCTCACAGACACCATCTCTGCTGTCCTGCAATTCCGCGGGAAGCGGGTGTGTGCGCTCAATTTCGCCAATGCCAATGTCCCCGGCGGTGCGTATACGATGGGCGGCAATGCACAGGAGGAGGCGCTCTGCCGCGCTTCCCTGCTGTATTACACGATCCGTACTGCGACGGAATTCTATAACCGGAACAGGAAGCATACCCTGCCTGACTATACAAACGGCATGATCTATTCCGAAAACGTTCCAGTTATCCGCGAGAACAACGGCACCCTGCTCACACATCCGATGGAATGCGATTTCATCACAAGCCCTGCTGTCAATACGAGAGTCGCAAAGCTCGTGATGTCGCGCCAGA
>JAEEGL015497969.1_pt1 | contig 12476 bp, 10 predicted proteins | sample 9134231 | NCBI WGS metagenome assembly JAEEGL01 (sample SAMN16246548, study PRJNA631951) | gut metagenome | biome: gut microbiome; feature: rumen; material: fiber-attached | host: Bos | place: Iran: Karaj | collected 2018-10
CCGGATCGACCAGTATCTCTATCCCTATTACAAAAAGTCCATCGCCGACGGCATGAGCGAAGACTTTATGAAAGAGATCCTCGGCTGCTTCTGGTTCCATTGCAACACCGCCTATGACGCGCAGATCCGCGTGGGCGGCAACCAGGGCATCACCGCCGGCTTCGGCCAGCTTTTGACGCTCTCCGGCATGGGCAAGAACGGCGGGGACATGACCAACGACCTGACCTATCTCTTCCTCGACGTGATCGACGACATGAGCCCGATTCTGGAGCCGAAGCCCAACGTCCGGCTGCACAAGGGCTCGCCGGAAAAGCTGCTCAACAAGGTCGTGGACATGATTTCCACCTCGCAGGGCGCGCCGTTTTTGCTCAATTTTGACGAGCGGTCCATGGCGGGCATGATGCGCGAAGCGAAGTATTACGGCGACAAGATCAATCTCGACAACGTCTGTGAATACGCGCCGGTCGGCTGTCTCGAAAACACCATGGTCGGCAACGACCGCAGCGGCACCGTGGACAACAACCTGAACCTGCTGAAGGCCCTGGAGCTGGTTTATGCCAACGGCAAGGACATGGAGCCCTATGAAGACAAAATGGGCGGCAAGCCTTCCAGACTGACCCAGGACGGCCCGATGACCGGCGAGCTCAAAGACCTCGACACCTGGGAGAAGTTCTGGAACGCCTATGTGACCCAGACCAAATACATCATCCAAAAAATGGTGGATAACTACGAAAAGTCCGAATCCATCCGCGCGAAGTTCAACCCGACGCCCTATCTGTCCACCCTGGTGACCGGCTGCGCCGAAAAGGGCATCGACGTCACGCAGGGCGGCGCCGAGATCTCGTTCGTCACCATGGAGGGCGTCACCTTTGCTACAACGGTAGACAGTCTTCTCGCGGTGAAATATCTGGTTTATGACAACAGGGAATGCACGCTCGAAGAGCTGGTCAAAGCCCTGCGCGCCAACTGGGAGGGCTATGAGGTGCTGCAGGCAAAGGCGCAGTTCCGCGCGCCGAAATACGGCCGCGACGACGATGAGGCCGACGCCATGGCGCAGCAGGTGATGAAAATGTGGTCGGATGAGGTCTGGACCCACAAGACCAGGAGCACAAACCGCCAGTTCCGCCCGGGCATGCTGTCGTGGAACTACTGGATCGGTTCGTCCTATATCCTCAAGGCGAGCGCGAACGGCCGCAAAAATCCGCAGTTCCTTTCCAACGCGATCTGTCCCTCCAACGGCGCGGACGTCAACGGCCCGACCTCCAACGCCAACTCCGTGGGGATTGCCCTGGGCGGCAAGACGGCGGACGGCGACTGGGGCGAGTATGTGAACTATCTGCCCAACGGGGCGAGTCACACGATCACGTTCAACACTTCGCTGATCCGCGACCCGGCGCACAAAGAGAAGTTCAAATCCTTCATCAAGGGCTATATCGAAAACGGCGGCACCGCGCTGCAGATCAATATCCTTGACCCGGATGTACTGCGCGACGCGCAGGCGCACCCGCAGGATTACCGCCATCTGCTGGTTCGCATCACCGGCTACAACGCCTATTTCGTCTCGGTTGGCAAGGAGCTGCAGGATGAGATCATCGCCCGCGAAAGCCACAAGGGGTATTGATGTGAAGATATTGAACATTCAGCGCATGTCGACCGAGGACGGGCCCGGTCTGCGGACAACGGTCTTTTTCAAGGGCTGTCCGCTTGCCTGCGCCTGGTGCCATAATCCCGAAAGCCTTTCGCCGAAGTCCCATGTGGAATGGCTCCCGGTGCGCTGCATCGGCTGCCGCACCTGCGAACAGGTCTGTCCGCAAAAGGGCATCCGGCTCGACGAAACGGGCGTGCATACGTCCGAACGCTGCACCGCCTGCGGCGCCTGTACGGCCGCCTGTCCCACGCAGGCGCTGGAAATGAAAGGCGTCGACGATACGGTTGACGCGCTGTTTGACACGCTGATGAAAGACCGCGCCTATTGGGGCGGCGAAGGCGGCGTGACCCTTTCCGGCGGCGAGGTAACGCTGCAATGGAAGGAAGCGCTGGCGCTGCTCCGAAAGCTGAAGGCGGCCGGCGTCAACACGGCGGTGGATACCTGCGGCTTTACCCGATGGGAAGTGCTGCAGCAGCTTTTGCCGGTCACGGACATTTTTCTCTATGACCTCAAGCTGTTTGACGACACGCTGCACAAACAATTTACCGGGCAGAGCAACGCACAGATTCTGGACAATTTCGATCGGCTGACCGCGGCGTGCAGGGAAACCGGCAAGCGCATCTGGGTGCGCACGCCGATCATTCCCGGCGCGACCGATACCGACGACAACATTCGTGCGCTGGCCGGTGTGATTCGCGACCGCGCGGAAAAATGGGAGCTGTGCGCGTTCAACAACCTTTGCCGCGACAAATATGATCGGCTCGGCAAGCAATGGGCGTTCAAAGACGCAAAGCTGATGCCGAAGGCGCGGATGGAAGCGCTCACGGCGCTGGCCAAAAAGAGCGGCGCCCCGCAAGCGGTCTGGAGCGGCAGCACGGCACTGGAAGATTTGTAAAGGAGGAAAGAGTATGAACAAAGTCAATCCGAAGGACATGCAGGATTTTGACAATCCCTATAAAATTGCACTGATCGCCATGAAGGACGGGCCCGACGACCTGCACATGTGTCTCGTCTCGTCTCTTTGCAACAAGGGCGACGACAAAATGATGTTCGGCGAATTCGTCCGCGGCATCAGCAAAAAGCTGATCTATGACGACCCGAAGACCGGCTTTCTGATTATGTCTGTCGACAAGGACTTCTGGACCGGCTCGATGGATTTCACCCACTTCGTCACCGAAGGCGAAGACTATGTGCACATGAACGAATACCCGTTGTTCCGGTTCAATACCTATTTCGGCGTGTCGGAAGTCCACTATGCCGATCCGCACGACATTTCCGAACGCCAGGCGCTGAACATGCCGGGCGTGATCGCCAACGCCGTGCGCGTGATGGCGCTCAAGGGCGCGAACGCGGGCGACAGGCAAAAGCAGGTGCTGCGCCCCTGGGCAAAAAAGTTTCTGTCCGGGCTCATCACGCTGAAATTCATCGCCTATGTGGGCGACGACGGCTACCCGAAAATCGTGCCGATCATTCAGGCGCAGACCGCATCGTCGAGCCGTATCGCGTTTACCAAGGCGCCCTATTCCGCCATGCTGGCCGACCTGAAGGAAGGCGCCCGCGTCAACGTTTACGGCATGAGCCTCGACATGGAAGTAGTGCTGGTCAAAGGCAATTATCACAAGGGCAAGCTCGGCCTCGGCTATGTGGAGATCGACAAGGTCTATAACTGCGCGCCGCCGAAGCCCGGCTACATCTACCCGGATCTTTCCAACGAGGCGGTCGATTTTTCCGAAGAGCCGCTGGCACAAGCCGAGATTTGAACGGAGAAACCATGATCTTACAAACAGAACGACTGATTCTGCGCCCGTGGGACGAAGCGGACGCGGAAGACCTGTATCTTTACGCCGGAGATCCCCGCGTCGGGCCCATTGCCGGCTGGCCGCCGCATACGAGCGTGGAAAACAGCCGGGAAATCATCCGGACCATTCTTGCCGCTGCGGAAACCTATGCCATCGTGCTGAAGGAAACGGGACGGCCCGTCGGCAGCATCGGTCTGCTTTTTCACAGTGACCTTGCCGAAAAGGACGACGAGGCGGAGCTGGGCTACTGGATCGGCGTTCCCTTTTGGGGGCGCGGCCTTGTGCCGGAGGCGGCAAGAGAGGTGCTGCGCCATGCCTTTGAAGATCTGGGCCTTGCCCGGGTCTGGTGCGGCTATTACGACGGCAACGAGCGCTCGAAGCGCGTGCAGGAAAAGCTCGGCTTTCGCTGTCAGTGGGTCAACGAGAATGTGCCCGTTCCGCAGATGGGGGAAACCCGCAAAGGTCATGTCAACCTGCTGACCGTGGAGGACTGGAGAAAAGGGCTGCCGTCCGTGTGACAAAACGCGGCCGCCCGGAAAAGGGAGGCATTCGGAATGCTGATTGCAATTATCGGAGAAAACTGCAGCGGAAAATCCACGCTGGCAGCAAAAATTCAACAGGACTTCGGTGCGCGGATCGTTTCGGGCAAGGACTATCTGCGGCTGGCAAAATCGGAAAGCGAAGCGCGCACCCTGTTTTGCAAGCAGCTGCAGGACGCAGTGACAGGGGAGAACCTGATCTATGTGATCGCCGAACCGGAGCAGGTCGGACTTTTGCCTGCGGGCGCTTTTCGCATTCTGGTTTTTGCCGATCTTGAAACGATCAAAGCGCGCTTTCGCGCAAGGATGCACGGCGTTTTGCCGCCGCCGGTGGCGCAGATGCTGGAAAGAAAGCACGGCCTGTTCGACGGCGGCGACTATGACTGCCGCTATGACGGCGTCGGCGGGGACGCGGGCCTTGTGTGCGACGCGATCCGCGCGCGCGTTTGACCCGAAGAGGAGGCGATCACCATGCAAACCGCAGCCGCCGTGATTTATGTGCACGGCAAGGGCGGCAGCGCCGACGAGGCCGCGCATTACAAGCCGCTGTTCCCGGACTGCGACGTGATCGGCTTCGATTACAGCGCCCGCACACCATGGGAGGCTGCATCGGAGTTTCCGGCCTTCTTTGCGGCACAGCAGAAAGCGTATGCGTCCGTGGTTCTGGTTGCGAACAGCATCGGCGCGTGGTTTTCAATGTGCGCCGGCCTCGACGGGCTGATTGAAAAGGCCCGGTTTATTTCACCGATTGTTGATATGGAAGGCCTGATTCGCGGCCGGATGGCGGCACAAGGGGTAACGGAAGCGGAACTGCAATCGCGCGGCGTGATTCCGACCGCCTTCGGTGAAGACCTCTCCTGGGACTATTTGCAGTATGTCCGAACGCACCCGATCCGCTGGAACGCGCCCACCGCGATTTTGTACGGCAGTGCCGACACGCTGACTTCTTACAAGACAGTCGCGGCCTTTGCCGAACGCTGCGGCGCCGCGCTGACCGTGATGGAAAACGGCGAGCACTGGTTCCACACCGAAGAACAACTGCGTTTTCTGGATCGGTGGATTCTTGCGAATCCCCGTTTTCATGCTTGACAAATCGTGCGGATGGCTGTAGAATAAAGCGATACAGCGCGCACCCGGCTGCCGTGCGGACAGCCGGGTTTTGATTTTCAGACGTGTGCCGGGGTGATCGAATGAGCAAAGAAAACAAACGTACCCATACCGTTGTGATTCTGCTGTGCTGGGCCGCCTATGCCGCCGCTTATATCGGCAGACTCAATTTCAACGCCTATATCGAGCCCATCCGCGACCAGCTGGGCGCCACCAAAACGGAGTTGGGACTTGTCAGCTCCTGCTTCTTTTTTGCCTACGGCGCCGGCCAGCTTGTACACGGCATCCTGTCGCGCAAGTATAACACGCGCTGGTCGGTGGCGGCTGCGCTGTTCGGCTCTGCCGCCGTCAATGTTGTCATGACGCTTTGCCCCGGCGTGGCGGCCATGAAATATGTCTGGCTGCTCAACGGCGTGTTTCAGTCGATTCTTTGGAGCTCGCTGATTAAAACGCTGTCCGACCGTCTGCCGGACGAGATGCTGCCGAAGGCGATCGTTGTGATGAGCACCCCCACGGCGCTCGGCACGTTTTTGATCTACGGCCTGTCAGCGCTGTTTTCCGCCGCCGGCGTTTCCTACCGCTGGGTGTTCTGGCTGCCGGCCGCCCTGATGGCGGCAATCGGCGCGCTGTGGTTCGTGCTGCTCGGCAAAGCCGACAGCCATCTGCGAACCGCGGAAGAAACCGCCTATGTGCCGGCGCAGAAGAAGCGCCCGAAGCTGACGCCGGCGTTCGTTGTGCCGGCGCTGCTGCTGCTCTTTGCCGCCGTTGCCAACGGCTTTATCAAAGACGGCGTGACCACCTGGACGCCGTCCATTCTCAAAGAGACCTACGGCATGAAGGAATCGCTGTCGATCTTCGTCACGGTGCTGCTGCCGCTGCTTGCCATCTTCGGCGCCTGGTTCTCCACGGCGCTGCACAAGAGGCAAAAGAACACCTCCGTGCTCAACGGTCTGCTCTACGGCGCCGAGGCGGCTGTGCTGCTGCTGGTGCTGTTTGTCACGCGGGCGCAGCGCACGGCGGGCAACCCCGTGTTCCTGATCGTGCTGTTCGCCGTTTCCGCCATGCTGATGCACGCGGTCAACAACGTGATCACCAGCATTATCCCAATGTATATGCGCGACACGATGGACTCGGGCCTGCTGGCGGGCGTGCTCGACACCTTCTGCTATGTGGGCAGCACCCTGAGCACCGCGCTGCTCGGCTACATTGCCGACCGCGGCACCTGGGATCAGGTGTTCCGGTGTCTGTTCCTGTTCGGCGCGGCGGCCTGTGCTCTTTGCTGGGTTTCGGCCGCGGTCAAGAAAAAAGCGCCTGCCGGGCAGACGCAATAATTCGGATTACAGAAAAGGGGGCAAGGGGTGTACTCCGCAAGGAAGAGCCGCCCGCTCAGCGCCTCTTTTCCGCGATAACTGCTTTAAAAATCCGCCCAAGGCATCAGCCTTGCGCGGATTTTGTGCATTGTTTTCACGAAAAATAGTTCGCGGATCGGGGGCGAAGCAGTTTTGGAAGAACAAAAATGTTCCATAAGACAAAGCCGAAAGCCGTAGGAAACCTGCCGGTTTTCAAGGCTTGAGGCACAGCATTTGGGCATTTTTGTCTTCAAAAACCGACGCTTCCTTACGGAGTACACCCCAACAGCTCCCTTTTTTAATGTCATAACTGCACCCTGCACACAAAAGCGGGCTGACAACTGTCGACTGATCTGCGCACTGCGCACTGTCATTCCTTTCCCGTTCTTCGGGTCATGTAGGCCTCCGTGATGCTCGCCCAGGGGTAGGAGCTCATGTATTCTCCGCGGTACGCGTTGACTGCGTCGATATCGCCGCCCAAAAAGCGGTAAAGGTCGCAGTCGAAGCGCTCCGGGAACACGCGCATGACGCCGGCGCGGATTTCAAAGATCTCGCTGATCCGGTATTGGTGCAGCGTGTCGCGCAGGCTGCGGATGATAACATCCAACTGCTTTTGCATCGAGCGGTCATAGACGCCGTTTTCCCAAAGGGCGGCAAAAGCTTCGGCGCGGCTGATCCGGTCGCCCTGGCGGTCGATCAGATAGGCCAGCAGTTCCTTGGCCTTGGAGCGGCCGAAGGAGACGGTTTTGCCGTCGGCAAACAGCTCAAAGCTGCCGAAGGTCTGGGCAAACACGCGGGCGGATGCTGTCTGGCGGTGGTTTGAGAGGGCATAGCCGACTTCCGCGGAAAGCTTTTCGCGGTTGATCGGCTTGAGCAGATAGCCGGAGGCATGCAGCTGAAATGCGTCCACGGCATACTGGGCATAGCCGGTCAGAAAGATAACCGACAGGTTCGGCTGCAGCGCCTTGATCTTTGCCGCCAGCATCAGACCGTTCATGTCCGGCAGGTCGATGTCCAGAAGCGCCAGGTCGGCGGTGTTGGCTTCGAGATAGCAAAGCGCGTCCTGCGCGTGCAAAAAGCCCTCCACCTCGTCCAGCTCGGGCAGTTCCCGGCAAAGCGAGACGGTCAGATTCAGAATCAGAGGTTCGTCTTCAACACAGATGGCTTTCATGACAGCTCCTTTCCCCGCGGAATCCGGATTGTGACGACGGTGCCTTCGCTCGGGCGGCTGTCGATGGCAAGACTGCCGCCGCACAGACGCTCAATCCGCTCGCGGACGTTCTGAATGCCGATATGGGTTTCGTCGTCGGAGGGCGTTTCCGCCGGGTCGAACCCTTTGCCGTTGTCGCAAACGGTGATGACATGGTCGGTTTTGTCCGATACGGTGCGGACGGTGACCACGCCGTGGCTGCGGATACGGACGCCGTGGCGGATTGCGTTTTCGACAATCGGCTGCACCGTCAGCGCCGGCAGCGTGAAATCGCTGTCCTCAATCTCATAGACGATCTCGATCTGCGGGAACCGCAGCGCTTCAATCTCGGTATAGATCCGCGTGTGCTGCAGCTCGGTTTCAAAGGGAATCCGATCCGGCTGGTCAAGCGTGTCAATGTTCTGCCGAAGATAGGTGCCGAAGGTTTCCAGCGTGTCGAACGCCTTGTCCGGATCGGTACGGCAAAGCGCCTGAATGGTGGAAAGCGTGTTATAGAGAAAATGCGGCTGAATCTGGGACATCATGATCCGGATGCGCTGCTGCGCCAGAATGGCCTGCTCATGCTTTTGTACGAACTGCAGGTGCAGCCAGATGTAATAGAACAGGCTGCCGCTGACCGCCGTAACCGTCAGAGCGCCGACGCTGGAAGAGGGAAGCAGCCAACTGTCCGCGACGGCCCCGCCGATGATCAGCAGCGCCACAAAGACCGGAATCAGCGATTCGGTTCTGTGTGTGCTGCGGAAGCGCAGCAGGGTCTGCGCCAGATGGAATACCAGCAAAAACAGGCTGACAATATGACACGTCCAGCCAAGCGGTCCGCGCAGGAAAACGCCGTCCTGAATTTGAAACGCGACGCCGGAAAAGAAGGCGGTCAGATAGATGGCGGCGTTGGCGGCGATGACGATCCAGAGCAGGCGTAGCCGCCTGTCGGCGTCCACAATCCGGATGAAGAGCATCAGAATGACCGGCCGCACGCAGTAGCCGTAGACTGAAACGAGGGTGCGCAAAAAATCGGAGCCCCGCAGCTCGTTGTCCGCCAGGGTTTGCCCAATCAGGCTGAGAAGGAGCGCGGCAATCACAAGCAGCAGCCGGCGGCGCCGCTTCTGGATATAGGGGTCGAGCAGCACGGAGATGCTCAGCACGCACAGCTGCAGCAGCAGCGGCACGGTGACGGCAAGGGTTTGCTGAAACGGTTGTATCATAAACGGAACGATCCTTTCCGGGGAATTCTCTTTGCAGCCGCTGAGTCGTTCGGCATGTGAAGCTTTCCGCCAAGATTTGCGCGGTTGATTGAATCGGCGCTTACCGTTATCCTAACTTTACCACAGTTTGGGAAAATACGCAAGGCTTTTTTGGAAGCGGGATAGCTTGCCTGCGCTGCTGCAGCGGACGGATCCTTGCACAAAATTCACAAAAAGTTCACAAAAAAGCAGGCTTTTTGTTGGACATTTGTTGGACAACCCATGGTATAGTTATAGTGTATCAGTGTTTATTCTGTCAAGGGGGGAGAGGGCAGCATGAAACAGCCGACAGCGTTCTATCTGCTGACGGACACGCATTACGTCTCCAAACAGACCTGGGTCGAAGGTAAACCGTTTACCAGGCGCGAACGCGGCGACCAGATTGCGCTCAAGCTGTCGCCGGAAATTCTCGATTCGTTCATTGCGCAGATTTTGGCCGACGACACGACCGACATCGTCTTGTTCACCGGTGACAACGTCAACAGCGGCGACCGCATTTCGCACGAGGAGTTCCGGCAGCGGCTGGAAAAGCTGACGGCCGCCGGCAAAAAGGTCTTTGTGACGACGGCGACCCACGACTATTGCAGCCCGAACGGCGAGGACGAATGCTTCCAGCGCGGCGCGGTGCGCTATACCGAAACGGGCACCGAACCGATTCCCGTGATGCTGCGCAGGGAGCTGTTCGATTTTTACTATGACTACGGCCCGAAGCAGGCGATTGCGCTGCACCGCGAAAGCGGTTCCTATGTGGTGCAGCTCGGCGAGGGCGTGCGGATGTGCATGATTGACGACAACGGCAACGGCCGCAGCCATTGCGGGCTGTTTGAGGACGGCGTTCGTTGGCTGACCGACCAGATTCGTGCCGCGAAGGCGGCGGGGGATTATATCCTGCTGGCCGTGCACCATCCGGTGATTGCGCCGTGGGAGATCTTCCGCCACATGGTCGACTATGAGCTTTACGGCGGCTACCGGGAGCTTTGGAAGCTGATGTGCGAAGAGGGGGTGCGTGTGGTTTTCACGGGCCACACGCATGTGCAGAGCATCCGAAAATACACCGACGAGCAAAACCGCTGGTTCGTGGATGTCGCCACGATTGCCGCCGTCAACGCGGCGGGCAAGATGCGCCGCGTCACGGTTGACCCCGAAGCGGGCGTCTGCAGCGTTAAGAGCGTCGGCCTCAAGGCCATTTGCGGCGTGGACACCGGCGGCCTTTCGCCGCAGGACTTTCTTTACGGCATCAACTTCGTCGGTCTGGTCGAAAAGAACTTCCCGCTGATCCAAACCGACTTTGACCACTTTCTGGATGAAACGGACGGCGTTTTGCCGGCCGAAAAGCTGCGCGGACACAAGGCGCTTGCAAAGCTGGGACTCCGGTTCGTCGGAAGGCGAACGCTTGCCTTTGCCGCAAAACTCGGCAAGGTTTGGAAAACGCTGACGCCGGAAGAGAAGACAAAAGCGAAAGAGACGAAGCTGATGGATACGGCGTTCGAGATCTGCCGCCATATTTATCCGGGCAACGCGCCTTTTACCCCCGACACGGTGGAATACAAGGCGCTGCACGGAGCTGCGGCGCGGCTCGACCGCCTTGTGCAGAAGTACAGGATCGAAAAGGTGCAAAAGATGATCCCGCCCGGATCGTCGCTTGCCGAAATTGCGGAGGATTTTCTCTATAACAACCGTACCGGCGACGACGATTCCATCACGGTGGATCTGAAATAGGAAAGGAGAATATGAAGCATGAAATGTCCCAAATGCGGGGGCGAGATCCCCTTCTATGATCTCCACCCCAACTGCAAGCACTGCGGCGTGAATATCTATTATTACTCGCAGGATGCTCTGCTTGCCCGCGACGCCAAGCGGACCGAGCTGGAAGCCGGCGCGGCGCGGATGGTGATTGCCCGGATCAAGGCGTCGTTCGTCGGCGGCGGTCTGCAGATTGCCCGCATGGTCTTTGTGATTGCGACCATTGCGGCGCTGCTGCTGCCGATCGGCGCGGTCAGCTTCCACATGCCGTTCTATGAGGGCGCGCTTTCCGCCGGCTGGATCGGTCTGGTGCAGGCGTTCCAAAGCGGGCTGCTGATGAAACTGCCGCAGCTTTTGCAAAGCACGCTGCTCAAGCCGCAGGCGATGGCCGGGCTGGTGCTCTTTGCGCTGCTCTTGGTGCTGCTTTTGGTCGGCGTCATCATTCTCGCGATTTATCTGCTCAGCTTCTTCAACCTGAAGCGCAGCACGAAGCGGATGAAAAACTGGGCGTTCGCCGGGTTCATTCTGTCGCTGGCCGCACAGGTCGTGTCTGTTGTCATGAAGCTGATCACGCCCGACAGCGCACAGGCCTCGGTCTCGTTCGGTTTCGGCGGTCTGCTGTGTGCGGCGCTGTTCCTTGTGCAGGTTCTTTTGAACCGTGCAATCCTTAAGAAGGGTATTGAGCCGACCTACCGCGAATATGACCCGAAGCGCCGCGACCTGCTCAAGCAGGTGCGCGCGGGCCTTGTGGATCTCGACGATCTGCCGCTGCCCGTGTTTGAAAGCGAAGAAGAACACGAAGCGCGTATGAAGGCGCTGGAAGCAGTGGAAAAGGAAGAGGGGTGAGCGCAGTGAAGGAAAAGAAACCGATGAAAAAAGGCGTCAAAATCTTTTTGGGCACCCTCGTCGTTGTTCTGGTGGTTGCGCTGTGCTTCGGCTGTATCGGCCTTTATCTGAAGCACGAGCAGAGCAAGCCCATCTTTACGCCGCCCGACCTGGAACCGCAAGAGTCCGTGACGGAGCTGCCCGAAGCGGCGGCGGACGCGGCCGCCTATATCGACCGCCTCTATGAAAAAATGACGACAGCCGACGACGTGGAGGGCGATTGGCACACCGACGTGCAGTTGGGCGAGATTGCAACGCCCTTTGCCGAAGCGGATCACGCGCTGGTGCAGTATTTCCGCGAACAGGCCCCCGGCAAAATCGCTTCGTTCTATCCGCGCGCGGCCGAGCTGGTCATGTCAGAGACACAGGATGTGCCCGCGTTCGGCATTGACCCCGCCAAGGTGGTGGAATATACCGCACATCAGGGCGAAGTGACCGATGAGAAAGACGACAGCATCCATCACTACCTCGATTTCACCCTGACGCCGGACAACGTTGACATGGAAGCTGTGCAGGCCGGCGAGATCTATCAGCGGATCGTGGAAATCCTGTCTCCCGCCATGACGGTTGCGGCGGTGGAGATCACCCCCACGGGCGAAACCGTGAACTGCAGGGTCGACCGCCTCTCGGACGATCTGCAGAGCGTGAAGGTCACCAAAAACTACCAGATCAAAGCGACCGTGCAGCTCGGAGAAGATTACGCCGCGCTGACGGAGGGCGGCAAGGCCGAGGTGGAATTCCCCTATACCACGGTGGAATACATCAACTTCAACCATTACAGGCTGCGCTTCAGCCAAAAGCAGCTTGTGGCAAAGCCCGACGACATCAAGGCGCTGCCGCTGGACGTCATGGTCCATTCCACGGCGACCAAGGAAGATTACACCCTGACGTTCGAAGCGACCGATCCCGACGCGATCTCGATCGACGACACCGGCGTCATGACCGTCCACGCCGC
>JAEEGL015768354.1_pt1 | contig 12476 bp, 11 predicted proteins | sample 9134231 | NCBI WGS metagenome assembly JAEEGL01 (sample SAMN16246548, study PRJNA631951) | gut metagenome | biome: gut microbiome; feature: rumen; material: fiber-attached | host: Bos | place: Iran: Karaj | collected 2018-10
GGCACGTATGAAGAGCCGGTTCCGGTGAAGATAAAGAATCTCATTTCCAAGGACGGAATCCTGTACTTTACCTGCGACCGCACCGGTACTAACGAGATTTATTCTTACGTTCCTGGAACCCTTACGCAACTCACTAATACGCATCACGGAGTATCATCCCCATTCTTCAATGGCGATAAGTTATGCTTCAGCGCACTTACTCCGGACGGGAGTCTCCTTGCAACGTCAGATGAAGTTCTTTCCCGCAAGGTCCTGTTTTCAGGCTATGCTTCCTATCCCATCGCAGACATTTTGTCGGCCCAGGAGCAGGAGTTTGCAGTCATGCCCGCGACGGGTATCGAACCTGTGAAATCCAAGTATTCCAAGACGGAACACATGTTCCATATCCACTCCTGGCTGCCGATTTACTATAATTTGAAAGGAGATTATGCGTCGGAGAGCGAATTCTCTTTTCAGACTTTCTCTCTTGGAGCCACGGCTTTCTTCCAAAACCTTGAAGGAAATGCCTCCGGATTGCTTGGCGTTTCCGTTCACGAGGATCCGTTTGATGATCAGAAAATGGCAGCCGGCCTGCATGCAAGGTTAAAGTATACCGGAGCATATCCGGTGCTTGATTTCTCCCTTGACCTGGGAGACCGCCAGAAAGCGAGGCTTTCACAGGCATTTGCTCCCGAGCGGGATTCCACCTTCCTAAAAATTGTTCCTGACGGAAAAATGTTCATTGGCGGAGCCCTTGGCATATCCGTCCCGCTGAATCTTTCTTCCGGAGGTCGTGAAACAACCATAGAACCGCGTCTTACCGCCAATTTCAGCAATGATTACTTTGGACAGGGAATCAATTTCTACAAGGTAAGCACAGGCAATAAACTGGTTTCCTGGGGTGCTGGAAGAGAATGGAAATTCAATATGAATTTTACCATAGTAGCCAGCCTAACTGCCGATACAAGGCTTTCCATGGGGCCTTCGCAGGTTGTTCCCCGCCATGGCGCGGGCGGTGAGATCCGCTATGTGAAGTCTCCTTTCGACCATGGGATAGGATCCGGCATATACATGAATGCATATACTTATCTTCCGGGATTCACATCCGTACAGGGCCTGAGACTTGCCGTGGCTTTCCAAAGCAAGAAGCAGGTGTTCCATAACACATACGCGTCCGGTTTCTTTTCGGATTATACTGTTCCGTATGACTCCTGGGGCCTTGGTTTTGAAAACATGACGCCAAGGGGTTTCGAGAAAACAGATGTCGGGACCGCAATGCAGATTCTTTCTCCTCTTTCTGTCATGTTCAGTCTGGATTACGTTATACCCATGCTGAATATAGACCGCGCTTTCTCACCATACATATACTTGAGCAATCTTGAGTTACGGCCCTTTGCCGACTTTTCCCTGTTGACTCCATATAGAAAGACGGAGTTCCTTTACAGTGCCGGATCAGATATCATATTCAGGTTCGAGAAACTCTTCATGTTCTCCAGCACCATGAAACCCGGCATCCGCATTGCATACAATGGAGGTTCCGGTCTGTTCAGTTCAATAGACATGAAATCGCCCGTTTATGTCGGCCTTGTAATAAACACCGATTTGTAAAAAACGTTATCTTTGCACATTAAAACAATCAATATGAAAAAGACTATCCTTCTTGCAGCGGTTGCAATCGCTGCGGTATCCTGCGGAACCAGCGAAATCACCAAGGTGAGCGGTTCCTTCCCGGCCGGTTCCCCCGAAACCCAGGTCCAGATTGTGGCCGGAGAGCTTGACAAGACCATCGACCTTGTTGATGGAAGATTCTCCATCGACGTTCCCACGGACGTTGCCGCTGTGGCATATGCCGTGGCCGACGGCCGCCAGGTCCAGTTCGTTGCCGACGGTTCCAAGATAGACATCAACTTCGAGGACGGCGTGGCTACATCGTCCTCCAAGAAGGGCGTGCACTCCCGCCTGGTGGCATATCAGGAATGGAACGACAAGTTCATGACCGATTTCCGCGCCAAGATGGCCGCAGAGGGCCTTTCCGACGAGGAAAAGGAAGAAATCTACGACAAAGCAGAAGAGGAATACAACAACTACCTCATCAAGACCATCAAGGCCAATCCGGACAACATCCTTGGCCTCATGTCCATAGTTAACATCGACCTTGAGGACGATGAGAAGATGCTTGAGCTCATCGACGGCCTGGCGGACAACATCCGCGAGAATCCCCGCGTGGTAACCCTCAGGAACGCCCTGGACGCATCCTCAAAGACCGCAGAGGGCATGATGTTCACTGACTTCGAGGTGGACGGAGTTAAGTTCTCCGACTTCATCGGCAAAGGAAAATACGTGCTGGTAGACTTCTGGGCCTCCTGGTGCGGTCCCTGCCGCAGGGAAATGCCCAACCTCCGCGCCGTGTACGAAAAGTACCACGGAGACAAGTTCGACATGCTCAGTGTAGCAGTCTGGGACAAGCTTGAAGACACCATTAAGGCCGCCCAGGAAGAGAACATCGTTTGGAATCAGATCATGAATGCCCAGCGTGTCCCCACTGAACTCTACGGCATCACCGGCATCCCCCACATCATCCTCTTCGGCCCCGACGGCACCATCCTCAAGCGCAACCTTCGCGGCGACGCCATCGGTGAAGCCATTGCCGAGGCCCTGGCCGAATAATGAACGAAAAGAAATTCAACAAATGGTTCAGCGCGTTCATCCTGATTGGGATGACCGTGGTGACGTGTATTGTTACAGGCATCAAGCTGTCCAATGCCGGAAGCGGGGAGCACATGTGGCTTCTTCTCACGGCGTTTGGGTCGCTTATGGGAGTGCTGGCAACGGTATGCTCCGCAAACGGATGGATTATCACTTTCCTGTTCGGCTTCCTGGATGTAGCCATCTACGGCTTGTCCTGCTGGATAAACTGGCGGGATGGCGGCTCAGGCCTTGGAAACGCCCTTTTGCACTTTGCCTACTTTGTTCCCATGCAGTTTGTGGGATTCATCCAATGGAAGAAACGCGGTGCCAAGGCAACCACACAGGTTAAGGCAAGAAGGCTTTCTCCAGGCATGCGCTGGGGCTGGTTTGGCATAACCGTGGCGGCAAGCGTTATCCTATATATAATAATACTGCGCTTCGACCGCTCCGCTGCAGAAGGCTTCCTAAGGGTAGCAGTTATCCTGGACGTGATTCCGCTTGTCTGCAACATCATAGGGCAGCTTCTCATGTCCACGGCCTACATGGAGCAATGGATATTCTGGATAGCCGTGAATATCTTCTCCATATGCCTCTGGGCCACTTCAGACAAGTCTTTTGCCCCCGTGTACATTGTGAAGTATGTGTTCTATCTCATCAATTCAATCAACGGATTACGCATATGGCTGAATCTGAGCCGCGAGGACCGGATTTTGGATAATTAAGATTTTTTATATAACTTTGCGCGTTAAATCGTTAGTACGAAAATTAGTAAAACGTAATATAAACTTAAAACCTAAAGAGTATGACAAAGGAAGAAATCGTAAAGCAGGTCAAGGATATCATCGTTGACAAGCTTGGCGTCGAGGAAAGCGCAGTAACTGAGAGTGCTAGCTTTACCAATGACCTCGGTGCAGATTCCCTGGACACCGTAGAGCTTCTTATGGAATTCGAGCGCGTGTTCGGTATCAAGATTCCCGATGAGGAAACCTCCGGCATCGCCACCGTTGGTGACGCCATTGCAAAGGTAGCTGAAAAGCTTGCCTAAAATAAGTAAAGCATAAGAAATAAGGTGACTCTCCGGAGCCACCTTATTTTTTTATGCGTTCAGGTAATCGTGTATCTTCACCGCCAGATCCGCTCCAACAAGCGAGGATAGTTCTTCCAGCGGGGCGGCGGCTATTCGGGCAACGCTACCATAATGCAGGATGAGCCGCTGCTCCGTCTTTTCTCCTACGCCCTTAATCTCGCGCAGGGCACTCTGTATGGCCGCTTTTGACCTAAGGTTCCTGTGGAAGGTAATGCCAAAGCGGTGAGCCTCATCACGAATCTGCTGAAGAACCTTCAGCGCCTGGGAGTTGCGGTCTATGAATAGCGGATAGGGGTCTCCGACACGTATGACTTCCTCAAGTCTCTTGGCAAGGCCGATTACGGTAACCTTGTCCAGGATTCCAAGCTCTGCCAGAGCCTGGTGGGCAAAATCCAACTGGCCCTTGCCGCCGTCTATCACAATCAGCTGAGGCAAATCGTCCGGATTCTCCGCAAGCATGCGGGAGTAGCGGCGGTTCACAACCTCTTTCATTGACGCATAGTCGTTTGCGCCTATCACTGTCTTTATCTTAAAGCGCCTATAATCGGCCTTACAAGGCTCTGCGTTGCGGAAAACCACGCAGCTGGCAACGGGATTTGTGCCCTGTATGTTGGAGTTGTCGAAGCACTCCATATGGCGGGGAAGTACCGTCATGCCAAGGGCCTTGCGGAGATCTTCCATCACGCTCATGCGGTACTGGTCCGGGTCCGTATGTTCCCGCTGCTTGAGGGAATTGAAGTGGAACTCCTTGGCGTTCTTGGCGCTCAGTTCCAGCAGGGATAACTTGTCTCCCTTCTGCGGGATTCTGAATTCCACTCCGGGAATCTCCACATCCGGCAGGAACGGCACTATCACTTCCTTTGAAAGTTCCCCGAACTTATCCTCAATCTCTCCTATGAACGTTGCCAGCATAGCCTCTCGGGTTTCCTCAATCTGGCTTTTGAAGCCAAGATTCAGGGACTGGACTATTGCTCCGCTGCGTATGCGCAGGAAGTTACCGAATGCCTCGTTGAGGTCAAAGACCATTGAGAATACATCAGCGTCCGTATCCCGCGCCTGAGTGATAATGCTCTTGGCGTAGTGCTTCTCCAGAGATGCCAGCTTCTCCTTGTACACCTGCGCCTGCTCAAAGTCCAGACGGTCTGCTGCTTCGGACATCAGAGCCTTGTAATGCTTGATGACTTCGCTTCCACGGCCGCTAAGTATGCGGACGATCTCGTCAATGTATCCGTCGTACTCTTCCCTTGATATCTTGCCCACGCATGGAGCCTTGCATTTGCCAATATGGAAGTTGAGGCAGGGACGGAATTTCCCGCGCAGGATAGCTTCTGAGGTTATTTTCAGCGTGCAGGTCCTGAGGGCGTACATCTCCCCGAAGAAATCCACAAGGTTCCTCGCGTGCATTACGCTGGAGTACGGGCCGAAGTAGCGGTTTCCCTTGCCTTTCTCTATCCTTCTTGTGATGAAAACACGCGGGAAATCCTCTCCCGTTACGCATATCCATGGATAGGTCTTTGAATCCTTGAGGAGAATGTTGTACTTGGGTTTGTACTGCTTTATGAGGTTGTTTTCCAGCAGCAGCGCATCGGCCTCGGAGTCCACCACGGAAAACTGCGCATCGGCAATCTTGGAAACCAGGATTCGGGTCTTGGTGTTCAGCCTCTCCGGCGGCACAAAATACTGTGCCACCCTCTTGTGCAGGTCCTTTGCCTTACCCACATAAATCACCTTTCCCTCGGCGTCGTAATACCTGTACACGCCAGGGGAATGCGGAAACAGCGCTATTTTTTCGCGAACGGTCATTGGGACCGGGGGGTATTATTTCTTGCTCACCGAGAAGGTGATGCGGAAGAAGGGCTTGCGGGTGGCGTCCGGGCCGCAGAGGATGCCGCGGTAGTAGCGGTCTTTGTCCAGCTCCGTGTTGGTGGTGTACTGGGTCTGGTTGGCGGCGGCCATCATCTGGGCCAGCATGGCGTACGTATAGTAATTGCTGTAGCTGTTGCCGTAACCATAGCTGCCGTAGCCGCCATAACCGCCGTATCCACCGTAACCGTAACCGCCATACAGGCTGTTATAGTATGCGGCGTACATCATCTGCTGCAGGTAGGCGTTCTGCTCGCTGTCCTGGGCCTGGGCAATCTGCTCCGTGAAGATGGTGAGGAACCATATGTCCGCGTCGTCGGCGGTATCGAGATCATCTCTCTTGAGGATTTCCTGCACGTGGTAGCTGATGTCCGGGCTGTAGACCAGGTTGGAGCGGTCTATGTCTCCCTGGTTTTCCGTGGACACCGATGCGTCAGTGAGACCGGCGAACTGGACGGTCTCGTTGCCATCGTCATCCTTCACGGTACGACGGATGGTGGGGCTAAGGATCTTGGGGAAGTACTTCATGTCCCGATAATCCGCAGGCATTTCAAAAGGAAGGACGATGGTGGCTTTGGTGACGATTGCGTCCTGGATATTGCCGCCTTTCTCTTCGATGGCCGCTTTGGACTTGTTGTACAGCTCTTTTGCCGATATCACCGGCTTCACGCCGCTGCCGCCCTCCACGTAAAGATTGGCTCCGGGAGCGCCTTCCGGGAAGGAGTGGGTGGTGCGGTTGAATGCGAACTGGTAGAACCTGGTGCCGGAGTTCATGGAAGTATTCTCGTCCAGGAGGCTCATTTCTCCGGGGACGAAGACTATGGCCAGGGTGGTGTCCCTGCCGGCTACCTCATCGTTCTTGAAATACAGGACGGCGAGGTTGTTGTTGACGTAGAAATTTTTGTCCGATCCAACTTCCAGGCAGGAGAGGCCGAAGAGGTTTATGCGGCCGCCGTTGCCGGAGGGCTCGTTGGTTCTGATGTGGATGCCGGGGAGTTTGGAGGTGTACTCCTTGTAGCGGGCTTCTATCTGGTCGTCGTCCCATTCACGGTTCACCATTACTCCGTCCGGGGCCATTGAATATATGGCATCCAGATACTCCTGGGCAAAAGCCTTTGTGAAGGAGAAGCGGAGGGGGCCGCTTCCGTTGTATACGGGAAGGCCGTCCGTGATAAGCTCTTCTGAATGAGCTATTTCCGTGTTGGATGCGGTCTTGGTGGGATCAAGTGCTGCGGAGAGCTTGCTCACGTAGAAGTTCTGGAGGATGCGGGCCTGGGAGTCATCGGCACAGGAGACGCTGTCTGCCGCGAAGTAAATGCTGAAGCTTTCCGCCTTGGGGTTGGTGCCAAGGTCCAGGGTATCCATGGCCGGGACCAGGGTAAAGGCGCTTTCGCGGGTGGAGAGGCCGAAGATATCGTCCCTGATGGCGCCAACGACCACGCGGGTGGAGGAATAGCCGGAGAGGTCCGACGAACGCTTCATCATTATGTCCGTGAGAGGGAACTCTACGGTATATGTATCATAGAGGAGGCCTTTGTCTACGAGGCCGCTTCCAAGGCTGTTGTCCACTTTTATGCATGCGGAGGCGGCAAGGGCTGCGGCCGCGCATGCGAGGATGAGTTTTCTCATTTCAGAATCTGATCGTAAAAAGCGTTGTAGCTGTCCATGTAACTGCCGTCTGCAATTGCGGCGGGGTCATAGTCCAGCATGGGTACTCCCAGGCCCTTGCACCAGGAAACGAGTTCCGGCTTTACGCCGCCGCTGCCCAGGATGATGCCGTCCGAGTACTGCGCCGCTAGTTTTGCAAGGAACGTGCCGTTCACGGCTTCCGTTTCCGGAAGATCGCGGCTTTTTATGCCGCCGTAGAGGATGGTTTCCTGGAATCCGGGGGCGAGGTCTTCCGCGGGGACGTCGTCAAAGAGGGACAGGACCACTTTGGAAGCGGCGAAGATGGGGTCGTCCTTGTACGCTTTTTTGAGGTAGAGGGGGAGGACCGATGTAATCCAGCCGGAGCAGTGGATGACGTCAGGTGCCCAGCGGAGCTTCTTGACCGTCTCCAGGACGCCGCGGGCGAAGAAGATGGCCCTTTCCCCGTTGTCCTTGAAGAAGGTGCCGTCGTCGTCACGGTAGATCTGTTTGCGGCGGAAATAGTCCTCGTTATCTATGAAATAAACCTGTATGCGGGCCGATGAAATGGATGCGACCTTGATCACGAGGGGGCGGTCCACATCCGAAATGATGATGTTCATTCCCGACAGGCGGATGACCTCGTGGAGCTGGTTCTTCCTTTCGTTGATGCAGCCGTAGCGGGGCATGAAGGCGCGGATTTCGCGCTTGCGTTCCTGTATGCCCTGGGGGAGCTGGCGGCATATGGTGGCGATGTCCGTATCCGGGAGATAGGGAGACATCTCCGAGTTGACGAAAAGAATCTTCTTTGCCGAATCTTCCATTGTAAAAAACATTTAGCTTACAAATTTACGAATTTTTTTTGACTTTTTCGCCCATTGTACTAACTTTGGGCCGAAATTAGGTGTGTTATGCCCTCTAGCAATAACTCAGTTACAAAGCGCCGTCTGGCAAGTTCCTGGATATCTACGGTGATAAGCCTCTCGCTGGTTCTCCTCCTGGTGGGAATCGGCTCCATGCTGCTTGTAAACGCCAGAGCGGTAAGCGACTACTTCAAGGAGAACCTCCAGGTGGAGGTGCTCATGAAGGACTTCGTGGAGGAGGAAGAGGCATCGGCCTATGAAAAAGGAATCGAAGCTATTCCTGGCGTACGCGCCACCCGTCTTGTGACCAGGGACGAGGGCATGGAAGAGATGTCCCAGATGCTGGGCCGGGACTTCCTGGACGTGTTTGAGACGGCTCCGGTGCCGGTGTCCGTAGAGGTGAGCCTGGAGGCGGCGTATGTATCGGCAGACAGCCTGGCCGTGATCAAGGACCTTCTGGCCGATTCCCCGCTGGTGGACGAGGTGGTCTACCAGACCTCCCTGGTGGATGCCCTGAACCAGAACCTTGGAAAGATTACCATGGGGCTGGCGGTGCTGGTGGCAGTGCTGCTGTTCATATCGTTCGTCCTTATGGCAAACACCGTGAGGCTGGACCTTTTCTCCCGCCGTTTCTCCATCCATACAATGCAGCTGGTGGGTGCTACGCGGGCCTTTATCCGCGCTCCTTTCGTGGGAAGGGCGGCACTTCAGGGGCTTTTCGCTGCGCTCATTGCCATACTGCTCCTGCTGGGCGGGCTGTTCTTCCTCAAGGGAGAGTTCTCGCAGCTATTCTCCATCTTCACGCTGGAGTCCCTGCTGGAGGTGATGGGAATCATGCTGGTTTCCGGCGTATTCATCTGCTGCATAAGCACTTACTTTATGGTTAACCGTCTGGTTGCGTACAACCGCGACCTCATTTATTCATACTGATGGCAAAGAATTCAGACAAGATGGCCCTCGGGGCCAAAAGCATAAAGCTCATGCTGGCCGGCCTCATCGTAATGGCCGCCGGTTTCCTTCTCCTTAGCGGTGGCGGATCCTCCGATCCCCAGGTGTTCAACTACGCCATGTTCGACGCGCGCCGTCTGGTTGCGGCCCCCATCGTAATCGTGGCCGGAATCGCAGTAATCATCATTGCCATCATGGGCAGGTTCAAAGATAAGGAGGAATAAGATATGGAGTGGTGGCAGGCTTTTATCCTTGGTCTTGTACAGGGCCTCACGGAGTTTCTCCCGGTGTCTTCTTCCGGGCACCTCATGATATTCAAGGAACTTCTTGGCGTTGATGCAGAGGGCTTTTTGGATTTCACCGTAACCGTGCATTTTGCAACGGTGATAGCAACCATCGTGGTGTTCTGGAGCGCCATCTGGAAACTCATCAAGGGCTTCTTCCAGTTCAAGTATAACGACGAGACGGACTATATCTGCAAGATCCTGGTATCCTGCATCCCTGTAGCGTTCGTGGGCTTTGTTCTGAAGGACCAGGTGGATGCACTGTTCGGGGAGTCGCTGTCGCTTGTGGCTATCGGCCTAATTATTACCGCGTCGCTGCTCATGACGTCGGACAACATGGGCAAACGCATTAAGATCAAAGCTTCTGAGAAGCAATACCGCAACGGCATTTCCTACTGGCAGGCCTTTGTGGTGGGTATTGCACAGGCATTTGCCGTGTGCCCCGGTATTTCCCGCAGCGGCAGCACCATCGCCACCGGCCTCATCTCCGGTGTAGAGCGCAGCTCCATGGCTCAGTTCTCATTCCTGATGGTCCTTATTCCCATCCTGGGAGAGCAGGGACTGGATCTCCTGAAGATGCTCACCGGGGCCGAAACATTTGGCGCCGGAGTTGGCGCAGCGGCCCTTGTGGCCGGCTTTGTGGCCGCCTTCCTTAGCGGCCTTTTCGCCTGCAAGGTAATGATAGCCATTGTCCGTAAGGCCAAGCTTTCCTGGTTCGCCATCTACTGCCTGCTTGTAGCCGTAGCCCTGTTCATCTTCGCATAATGCCAAGGCACCTCACATACTTTGTTTCCGATGTCCATCTGGGCCTCCAGGTGCAGGACCCTGCACGCCGGGAAACCCGCTTTGTGGAGTTCCTGCGCAGTATTCCTGCAGAGGAAACGGAGGCATTGTACCTCCTTGGAGACATCTGGGATTTCTGGTATGAGTACAAGGATGTGGTGCCCAAGGGCTATGTGAAGGTTTTTGCTACGCTCATGGACCTCATGGACGCCGGTGTGAAGGTATATTTCTTTACCGGCAATCACGACATCTGGGCATACAGCTATTTCCGCGAGCTTGGAATGACCGTTCTGGAACAGCCGTATGTTACTGTTATCGGCGGCAAGCGCTTCTGCCTTGGCCACGGAGACGGCCTGGGTCCCGGCGACTACGGCTACAAGCTCATGAAATGGGCTTTCCACAACAGGTTCCTGCAGAAGTGTTTCTCCACGCTCCATCCCCGCATCGCCTTCTCCCTTGGCAACGGCTGGAGCCGTAAGTCCCGCCTGGCAAAGAACGTCAGCTACTTCTTCCGCGGCAAGGACGAGCCTTTGTATAAATGGTGCGCCAAGTTCAAGGGTGGTGCCGATTTCTTCATCTTCGGCCACTACCACGCCCGCGTTGACATGCCCGTGGAACCCTCCGGCCGCCTGCTCCTTCTTGGTGACTGGATCACCAAGCCCAACTGGCTGGTATATGACGCAGAAAAAGGAGCCATAGCATCATTCTAGGCTCCTTTTTCGTCATTCCGGGCTTGACCCGGAATCTTTAATTTCTACTTTACGGTATGTCGAACACATCCGGCGGCACCGGAACGTTTTCCTTGAGTTCAACTACCTCGATTACGCTCTCACGCTTTCCAAGCACGCAGATGCTCTTGAGGATGAACCCTTTGTACACCCAAACCGTCCAAAGGCCTTTCTTTCGGTTCTGGGTGGTCTCGTATGTGTACTTCTTGCAGGGCTTTCCAAGAAAGGTGTCGCCCCCGAAGTCCTTGATGTTGTATTTTTCTTCGACTGCGGGCGTGATATTAAGGAAATTCAGGTCCGGCGTGGGGTTCTGGAACACTTTGGAGGCTTTCTTCCCGTCCGTATCGGTAACAAACCAAGCCTTATCTCCCTTTGTAATGGTGTAGTAGTCGTAACTCACCAGGCCGGGAATGTCCATCCTCTGCTTAAGGCACTCCATGGCGCCGTAATCGTCCCAGTACTGCGTGGCCTCCGTCTTGCTGTCGCCCACCGTGGTTACAGTCTTGGCAATGCCGGATTTCATTTCGTACCGACCCTGAGCCGAGGCAAATAATGCCACCAGCGTCATGGTTATGATTGCGATTGTCCTTTTCATAGTCTTGATTAATTATCATCCGATTCCTTCCTGCGCCTTCCATTCCGTAGGGGTGAGGCCGGTCTGGGCCTTGAAGGTGCGGAGGAATGCCGTCCTGGAAGAGAAGCCGGAGGCCTCTGCAATGTCTGCGTGGACCATTTCCGGGTGCTCACGCATGAGCTTCTGGGCATAACGGATGCGATATCCGCCAATCATGGTGGCGAAATTGTCTCCGGAGATGTTGTTCACAAGGAGGCTCACGTAAGTCTGGTTTGTGGCCATTTCCTGGGCGATATCGGCAACGCGAAGGTCTTTCCTCAAAAACAGCTCTTTCTCCTGTATGAGGCGCGACATTTCCTCCATGAGGTTTTCGTTCAGCTTCTGCTGCTTCTCAACTACATCTTCCGCCGTGGGTTTCTTCTTTCGCGTAAGAAGAATAAGGACGATGGCTCCGCCCAGCAGCAAAACCCCGGCCACAATGGCCCAGACTGGCACTCCGGACTTCTCCGGGTCTTCCGTGTGGAATAGGTAGACATCGGCATACGGGTGGAAATTATCGTCAGTGACGATGTCGGTGCCTTCGGCCTGGGCTACGCCGCCGGCAAGGAACATTTTCCCACCGGGAAGTAGCAGCGCCCTGGCCTTTGGAAACACCTCGGAGCCATTCTCTGCATAAAAGTATTGGACCGATGCCTTGCCGCCGTCGAAAGTTGCATCGTAGCCTATTTTGGCAAAATAAACACGGCCTTGTATATCATTGCCCTGAATCCAGGCAACGCGGGCGGAGCGGTCCACCTGGGGCTCTCCGCTCCAGTGGATTCCATACCCGGACGGACCGGTCTCCGGAAGAGGAGATTCAAGTTCCAGGATGGAAAACTCTTCTCCGGATACTTTCAGGATTGCGGTCTGGTTACTTGTGCGGCTATAGGCCAATACCAAATAGGTATAGTCTGCTATTTTGAAATCGTCACTGGACGCACAATAACCGAAGTATGGAATCCACTGCTCTAGCAGAGGAACTTCAAAAGAAAGTCCCTGAAGCCTGTCAACCGA
>JAEEGL016617590.1_pt1 | contig 12476 bp, 10 predicted proteins | sample 9134231 | NCBI WGS metagenome assembly JAEEGL01 (sample SAMN16246548, study PRJNA631951) | gut metagenome | biome: gut microbiome; feature: rumen; material: fiber-attached | host: Bos | place: Iran: Karaj | collected 2018-10
CAAGTATTTCTGAAGATAAGCTTGAACGGGCTGTTTATAAAGTGTTTGATATGAGGCCGAGTGCAATTATTGAAAAATTTGGTTTAAGGAAACCAATATATTTTAAGTTGGCGTCTTATGGCCATATGGGCAGAGAAGATTTAAATGTTGGTTGGGAAAAACTTGATAAAGTAAACGAGTTAAAAGATATTTTAAATAATTTATGACTATATTTTGTTTAGGAGGATTATTGTGAGTGCTAATGCTGATATAATTAAAGATATAGAAAATAAAAAAATAGAGCTGGAAAATTCTTTAAAAATTGCAAAAGATTTAAAAGAAGTTTCATCTTTAAAAATTGAGTATTTAAAAAAATATGTAAAATCTTTGTATTCTGAGCTAAAGAATGTTTCAGCAGAAGAAAAGAAAAACTTGGGAAAAGTTATAAATGATTTTAAAAATTTTGCCGAAGAAAATATAAAGGAAGCGGAATCTAAATATAAACAAGAAAAAAGTGCGTCTAAATATGATGTTACAATATTTAAAGATAGTATTAAATTAGGCGCTACGCACCCACTTACAAAACTTTATAAAAAAATTGAAAAAGTTTTTGTGGGAATGGGTTTTTCGGTTGTTCAAGGTCCGGAAATAGAGATTGATAAATATAATTTTGAAAAGCTGAATTTGCCGCCGCATCATCCGGCAAGAGATATGCAAGATACTTTTTATATTTCTGCTCCGAATGTGCTTTTGAGGTCGCATACATCTTCAGTTCAGATTAGGACTATGGAAAAATTAAGGCCACCGGTTCAAATTATTTCTCCTGGAACAGTTTATAGGGTGGATGATATTGATCCGCAGCATACGCCAATGTTTTACCAGATAGAAGGTTTAGTAGTGGCTGAAAAAATATCTTTTTCGAATTTAAAAGCTGTTTTGATTAAATTTATAAAAGAAGTTTTTGGCGATGAAGTGGGGGTAAGATTTAGGCCTTCGTATTATCCATACACTGAGCCGAGTGCTGCTGTTGATATGTCTTGTACCAAATGTGGTGGAAAAGGTTGTAAAACATGCAGAAATACGGGATGGATAACTGTTCTTGGTTCTGGTATGGTTCACCCGAACGTTTTAGAAGGCGTAGGGTATGACAGTAAAAAATATACAGGATTAGCCTTTGGACTAGGATTAAATAGACTTGCACTTGCGTATTATAATCTTGATGAAATTCGTAAACTTTATGAAAATGATATAAGCCTTTGGCAGCAAATATAGCGGTAAAAAGGAAGGTGAGAAATAATGTTCAAATTTTCTTTAAATTGGCTTCGCGATTATTTTGAAAAAGATATTAAATATGATGAAATAATGAATAAACTAAAACTTCAAGGCTTTGAATTCGGTGGAAAAAAAGAATTTGATGGTGATGTTGTTACAGAAATAGAAGTTAAGGCCAATCGTCCAGATATGCTCTATCATATGGGTATAGCAAGGGAATTGAAGGCGTTTGACGGTGAGAAAATTCCAGAAATTATGCATGAAAACTGTGCATTGAATAATGAAAGTTTTCCCGTTAAAATAAATGTGAACAAAGAAATTTGTAAGCGCTATTGTGCGCTTAAGATTAGCGGTGTAGATTTGAAAAAACCTACTCCGGAGTATATAACAAAAAGATTAAGTGTGTTAGGAATAAATTCAGTGAATATAGCTGTAGATATTGGAAATTACGTGATGCTAGATATGGGTCAGCCTATACATGCTTATGATTTTGATAAAATAATTGGTAAAAAATTGGTCATAGATAAATCGGAAAAGGACAGCAAAATAATAACTTTTATTGGCGATAAAGCTGAAGTTAAAAAAGGCGATATTGTTATTTCTGACGGCGAAGATATTAAATGTGTGGCGGGAATTATTGGTACGCAAGGTGCAGCAGTAACAGAAAGTACTAAAGATATAATCCTTGAAGCGGCGGTTTTTGATGAAATAAAAATCAGGCTTACTTCCAGAAGAATTAAAATTTCTACACCTTCTTCATTTAGATTTGAACGTGGCGTGAATGTAAATTCTACACTAGATGTGCTTTTAAGGTGCGCAAAAATGATAACCAAATTTTGCGGCGGAAAAGTTGAAGAAAATGTGTTTGATTTTTACCCCGAGAAAAAAGAAGAGTCTAGTATTTATCTTAGCGTAAAAAATGCTAATAATTTAATAGGTGGAGAAATTGACCAACAGTCAATGGTAAATCTTCTTGAAAAATATGATTTTAAATGCGCCGTTCAAGATAGCGATGTAATAAAAGTAAGGATTCCAAGTTATCGTCTTGATGTTAAATTAGAAGTGGATTTAATTGAAGAAGTGGCAAGAATTTACGGTTATGATAATATTAAGCCTGTTATGCCAACCATAAAGACAAGTTACAGCAAAAACGAAGTATGGGATAATATGGATATTATTAGAGAAGTGTTTACCGGTCTTGGATTTAATGAAACCGTTAATTATTCTTTTATTCCAAATAATACCATGAAAATTTTTGGTATAGAAAATGGTGACAGACTTTACTCTGACCTAGTTTTGCAAAATCCAATCGCAGGTGCTTATTCTTTAATGAGGCCAATGATGACTTATTCGCTTCTTAATTCGCTTGCTTATAATTATTCTGTTAATAACAATAATTTAGGGCTTTTTGAGCTTGGCAGAGTGTATTTTAAAGATAAATCTTTTGATACCGGTGTAAAAGAAGTAGATACATTTGGATTTATTATGTCTGGTATAAGAATGCCTAAAGGTTTTGGTCAGGATAAAGATATAAAATATTCTTACTATGATTTGCTGAGTTACCTTAATATAATTATGAGTAGATTTGGGCAAAATTTTGATCTAAAACAAAAAGATTATAAATTCTGTGAGGAAGGTTCAGGATATGATATTATTTTGGGCGAAAAAGTTATAGGATTTATTGGGGAGCTTAACAAATCTAAACTTAGTAGCATCCAGAATGTAAAATTAATAAAAGATCAAATTTTTTACGGTGAATTTTATTTAGACTTTTTAACCGAAAAAATAAAGAAAATAAAATTTGAATCAAAATATCCTTCGGTAAATAGACTTTATAATTTGCTCCAGCGTAAAGATATTCCGGCGGGTGAAGTTATGAATATTATAAAATCGTCTTCTGAATTTGTAAGAAGTATAGCGATTAAAGATATATATTCAGATAAAACTTTTAAAGAAAATGAATATGCTATACTTTACGAAATAAAATACTGCAGCAAAGACAGCACCTTAACTACAGAACAAATTGAGGGTATAGAAAATAATTTCTTGAAAGAGCTAAACCAAAAGTTAAATATTAGTTTTAAAAAATAATAAAGTTTGGGGATGAAGGAAATGATTTTTTATAAAATTGAGCAGGATTTAGAAAAGTGTTTAGAAGTGGAGGGATATACCGGCGATTTAGTTTCGGTTGTTTCCGAAAAAGAATTTAAGCAGATGATAAAAAATGGCACAATTGACGAAAACATTGCGCCAAAATATAAGAATGCAAAATGTTGTAAGGCGTCAGTGCGTAGAGATTGTATTAGTGGCGTGATGTCTGTAATTAGTAAAGATAAAAAGATGGAGCGCACGAATTTTGGATTTATATTTAGAAAAAATAATATCTTGTTTATTAATGCTGAAGAAAAAATAGCGTCTTGGGTAAACAAAATGAAAAAAGATAAGTTTCACGGCTCTTTTAATGCTGCAAGATTTTTGTATGACTTTTTAGAAACCATTATTGATAAAGATTTAAGATATGTAGAAGAACTTAGTGACAGAGCTATAAAAATGGAGACCGCTGTTGTTAAGGGAATATTAGATAATTTTAACGAGAGAATGGGGCTTTTTAGAAAAGAGCTTATAATATTTTACAGATATTATACGCAGCTTGTGGATATGGGGCAAGAATTGCAAGAAAATGAAAATTCATTTTTTGACGAAGAAAGTGTACTCCTTTTTGAAAAATTTACAACCAGGGCAGAAAAACTCCGAGAAGAAATACGTTTACTTATGGACATTTCTGGCGAGGTACGTGACGCATACAGGGGCAAGCTGGATGCAAAGCAAAATAAAAATATGAATATGCTTACTATTATTACAACTATATGTATGCCACTTACGATTACATGTGCTTGGTATGGAATGAATTTTGATTATATGCCGGAACTTGATTGGCCTTATGCATATTTAGGGTTTGTTATTTTTAACGTGTGTTTGATTTCGACTGGGGTTTGGTTTCTTAAAAAGAAAAAAATCATGTAAGTTTGTTTAGAGTTAGTATGAAAATCTGATAGTTAAAATACGATCTTATATTATATAAAAAACATGCCGCAAAGTATTTTGCAACATGTTTTTATTTTTTAATTTAATTCTTTAAAATAAATATTGTACCATATAATAAACATATAAATAGTCCATATTTTTCGGCTGTTGTCCCATTTCCCGTTATAATGATCATCCAGAAGTTTTATAAGTTCTTTTTTATTGAAAAATTTTGTGGCTATGCTTGATGAAAATGCATTTTTTACTATCTCATAATATTTTTTATCTTTTAGCCATACACGTGTTGGAACGGGGAACCCTAGTTTTTCTTTTTGTGCAGTATCTATTGGTAGGCGTTTCATGGCTGCGTGCCGTAAGGCATATTTGGTATTTTCTTTTGGCGTTTTTAAATTTGTAGGTAACGTTGATGCGATTTTAAATACTTCTTTATCTAAAAACGGTACTCTAAGTTCTAAAGAATTTGCCATGCTCATTCTATCTGCCTTGAGTAGAATATCGCCAACCATCCACATGTTTATATCCAAATATTGCATTTTAGTAACATCGTCATAATTTTTTGCACGTTTATAAAGTTTTTTGCAAAGGTCTTGTGGACGTGTTGCTAACGATGGATTTTTAAGAATTTTTTCTTTGTCTTCTTTAGAAAACATAAAAGCATTGCCAATGAATTTATTTTCTGTTGTATGTTCACCTCGTATAATAAAGCCTCTGCCTTTGAAATTAAAAGGAATTTTTTTAACGATATTAGCAAAAAACGTTCTAATTTTTTGAGGAAAAATTTGTTGATAGACTTTAAATACTCGAGGCTGATTATAAATTGTATATCCTCCAAAAAGCTCGTCCGCACCTTCACCAGAAAGAACCACTTTAACATGTTCGCTTGCTAGTTTAGAAACGAAATAAAGCGCGATGCAAGACGGGTCTGCCAGGGGCTGGTCCATATGATACTGTACTTTTTTGATAGCGCCCCAAAATTCCTCGGATGTTATTGTTTTATAGTAGTGATTTATTCCAACTTTTTTTGCAAGATTTTGTGCCCATGTTATTTCATTGTATTTTTGCCCGAAATCAAAACCGACTGTAAATGCTTTTTGGCCTGGAAAGTAAGAAGCTACATAACTTGAATCAATTCCGCTGGAAAGAAAGCAGCCGACTTCAACGTCGCTAATTCTGTGGGCTTGTACGGAATTTTCAAATGCTTTTTCAATTTGTTTTGAAGCAGTTTCCAAGTCTAATTTTTCATTTATATTAAATTTTGCTTCAAAGTATCGTTGGATGGTGATGTTGTTGTCTTTGTACCAGAGGTAATGTCCGGGCAGTAAGCAGTAAACCCCTTCAAAAAATGTTTCTGGTGGAACAGCATACTGAAATGAAAGGTAATTGTCTAAAGTTTTAAGGTTTAGTTGTTTCTCTACTGTTGGAAAAGCTAAAATGCTTTTTATTTCGGAGCCATATATAAAATTTTCGCCATTTTGGGTATAATGCATGGGCTTAATGCCAAATGGGTCCCTTGCTATAAATAAGGATTTATCTTCTCTGTTCCATATAGCAAAAGCAAACATTCCGCGCAGTTTTGGCAAAAGTTCTTCGCCCCATTCTTCGAACCCATGAATAATTACTTCTGAATCAGTTTCAGTATAAAATTCATGGCCGGCTTTTAAAAGCTCCTTTTTTAATTCTTTGTAGTTGTATATTTCTCCATTAAAAGTTAAAACTAAGTTATTGCTTTCGTTGTAAATTGGTTGATTTCCTTTGTCAAGGTCGATTATACTGAGCCTTCTGAATCCCATAGAAATGTTTTTATCTATAAAATACCCTGCATCATCAGGGCCCCTATGAATAATTAAATTTGTCATGTTTTCAATTACTTTGTTTTGGTCTATAATTTCGCCTGTAAATCCGCAAATACCACACATTGTTTTAAACACTCACTTTCTAAGTATACAATAAAAATTAAGCTATAAAATTGATTATATCATGCAATTTTGTAAGTTACAATTTATTAGTGATAAAATTTATTATAAACAACATTAATTGAAAAAAACGAAATAATTTTTTATTTAAAATGAAAAAGCTTTCGAATAATTCGAAAGCTAAATTGTTGGTGGGCCATCTAGGACTCGAACCTAGGACCGACCGGTTATGAGCCGGTTGCTCTAACCAACTGAGCTAATGGCCCGTATAGATATTCCTTTTATCTACAATAATCATTATATTATGAAAACATACCATTGTCAATAATTATTTTTAAATAATTTCTGTAATCTAAAAGTTAGAAAAATAATATAATTATATGGTATAATTTTAAAGTAAAGTTACTAATATAAAATTTGTTTTTGAATAGGTGTTAAAAATATGAAAGCTAAAAATAAAAAGATAAGCCAATCTTTTGCGGCCGGGGCTTTAATTATTGCTGTGGGAATGCTGGTTGTTAAAATTGCCGGAGCGGCTTTTAAAATTCCTCTTACCAATATATTAGGTGGAGTCGGTTTAGGATATTTTAATTTAGCGTATAATCTTTACAATCCACTTTACGCATTAGCAACAGCGGGACTTCCGATTGCTATTTCTCGTATGGTTGCAAAAGAAATGGCAGAAAAGAGATATAAAGATGTAAGAATGATTCACAAAATTTCTATTCCAATGTTTATAAAAACGGGATTAGTAAGCAGTGTACTTATGATTATTGGAGCACCGATTTGTGTAATGTTTGGAAAGTCTCCGGATGCTATTTATTCAATTTGGGCATTAACTCCAACGGTTTTCTTTTCTTGTATGATTTCAATATACAAAGGGTACTACGAAGGGCTTAGAAATATGATTCCAACAGCAGTTTCAGAAATTGTGGAAGCTGTGGGTAAAGTTGTTTTTGGCCTTGGATTTGCTTGTGCTGCTAGGGAATATGGGATGAATGAATATTATAATTACGGTACAGTGTTTGGTAGAGTGTGCGATAGTAAAGCTATGGCAGAAAATGCGGTATTGCCTTTTGCGTCCGCTGGAGCTGTTTTAGGTATAACTTTGGGAGCCATTTCTGGATTTATTTATATATACATAAAGTATAAATTAACAGGTGATGGCATAACGCAAGAGGAGTTTGAAAATGCTTTTGAATCTCGCCCTAAAAAAATACTTAAAAAAATGCTTATAAATATGGCTTTCCCAATAGCTTTAGGGGCAATTATTATGAATGTTGCCGGGCTTATAGATTCTATGCTTATTTTAAATAGGATAAATCATATTATGGAAAATGTGCCGGAAGCAATTTTGAAAATTTATGGGAATTTAATTCCGCAAGAAACCATAAAAGAAGGAGCGGTGCATACTTTTATGAACGGCTGCTTTGCGTATATGAACACAATAACAATGATGCTTCCCACAATAACGCAAAGTTTTGCAATAAGTGCGCTTCCGAATGTTACTGCGGCTTGGGTTAAAGGAGTTAAAGATAAAATCAAAGAAAGTATAAAAACAGTTTTGAAAATAACTTCTATTATAGCTTTCCCGATAGGTATAGGTATGTCAGCACTTTCATACCCAATTATGGATCTTGTTTATGGTACTATAGGAAAAGGAAAAAATATTTGTGAAGTTCATATTGCAGCGGATATTATGGCTATATATGCATTAGCAACTATATTTGTTGCAGTAAGCATGCCAATTTGCAGTATGCTGCAGGCTGTTGGTAGAGCAGATTTACCACTTAAAATTTTAACAATTGGTATGGTATTGAAAGTGGTGCTTAATTTTATACTTGTTGGTATTCCGCAAATTAATATTCAAGGCGCTGGAATTGGCACACTAATATGTTATGTGTTTATTTGTGTTTCGGGTTTAATGCTTTTATGCAAAGAAACTCACTTTAAGTTTAATTTGTGGCCAATTTTTGGGAAGTCAGGGGTTTGTGGATTGATTTGTGGGTTTTCTGCATATATTTTTTACGGAGTATTTGTTCATTTCGTAAATTCTAAGCTTGCAACGATGGTTGCCATAGTTTTTGCAGGGATAATATACATTTTAACACTTTTTTTGACAAAAACCGTGACATCAGCTGAATTAGAGAATTTCCCAAAAGGTAAAAAAATTATAAAAATACTTGAAAAATGCCACTTGATAGATTAAAATGTAAATATATGTAAATTTTAACATAAATTTACAAACGAAAAAGGAGTGGTGTTAGTGGAGTTAATTCACAAGCAAAAGTATTCTTTGAATGATTTATTGGATCTAGTTAATATGCTTAGATCCCCTGAAGGATGTCCTTGGAATAGAGCCCAAACGCATTCGAGTATTAGATCAAATTTGATTGAAAAGGCCTATGATGCTGCGGAGGCAATTGATCTTAATGATAGCAGTATGCTAAAAGAAGCACTTGGAGATATTTTATTTCAAATTATTTTTCATTGTAGTATGGAAGAAGATGCTGGAATTTTTGATCTTGACGATGTTATAAGCGAGGTTTGCAAAAAAATAATTATGCGTCATCCACATGTATTTTTGCAACATTCTTATTTTAATAACCAATCGCCAAAAGTTTATGAAATTCGCCCAAAAGAGAACTATATCGAGGATTTTAGAGCAAAATTTCATGAAGATACTCCAGCTGAAGGTGTAAAAAATGTTTCTAAAATACTTCCAGCGCTTATGCGGTCAGTAAAAATTCAAGACAGAGCAGCAAAAGCAGGTTATGGATTATTTTCTGTGGAAGATGCAATAAATGAAACTTTTGAAAGACTTCATTATTTAGAAACTTTGATTATTGAGGGGCGGCAAGATGTATATTCAAAAGAGCTTGGAGACCTACTGTTTTCTATAACGGAGGTGGCTCGATTAATAGGTGTGGATGCCGAAAGTGCACTGTATGATTCGTGCGAAAAATTCAAAAATGAATTTTTATATAAAATTTTTCTTGAAAAGCGGAATAAAATGTAGTAAGATGTACATGCTGATTATTTTTCTAATCGGTAATAAAAATTTTATGTGCTGAAATAGCACAAAAACGGAGGTTTGATATCCATGAACAGATCCGAATTAGTAGCTAAAATTTCGGAAAAAAGCGAACTCACAAAAAAAGATTCAGAAAAAGCACTCGCAGCTTTTATTGAAACTGTAAGTGAGACACTCGCAAAAAAAGACAAGGTGCAACTTGTTGGTTTCGGAACTTTTGAAACACGCAGACGTGAAGCACGTACAGGCCGTGATCCAAGAACCGGTAACCCAATTAAAATTCCAGCATCAAATTCACCAGCTTTCAAAGCAGGTAAAGCATTAAAAGAAGCTGTAAATTAATAATTTAATTTATAGCTTTACATAATATAGCTTGCTGAGTGCAGGCTATATTTTTTTATTTTCTTGAACTAATTTGCAGATAATTATATAATTTTATTATAGGCAAATTTTTGAAAAGCAGAGGTGTTTTTATGGAGTATAGTTTTGATTTTGCCATGTGGAATGATACTTTTGCTATTCCTAAAATAGTAGTGGATAAATATTTACAATGCTCTTCAGAAAAAGACATAAAAATTTTGATATATATTTTAAAGAATTTGAATGATGAAAATTTACTTAATAAAGCTATTTATGATTTGGGTTATCGCAGTGAAGAAATAAAACAATCTATTAGTTTGTGGCAAGAAAGAAGAATTATTCCAAAAGAAATTATTTTTGAAAATACTGTAAAGAAAAATGAAAATCTTTTACCTTTAAAAGAAGTAGAAAAGAAAACAGAATATAGATATATACGTCCGAATATGAATTATGTTGTTTCCAGAACAAAAACGTCAGAAAATGTTAAATGGCTTATGCAGGAGGCGGAAATAATTTTAGGTAGACCACTTTCTGGCGGAGATAGTGCATCGCTTTTAATGCTGCATGACAACGAGGGGCTTCCTATTGATGTAATTATAATGCTTTTACAGTATGCGGTTGATGCTGGTAAAACAGGTATGAAATACATATATAAAATAGGTGAAAATTGGGCAAAAGAGGGAATTAATGATATCTCTAAGGCGGAAAAGAAAATAAAAGAGCTTAGTGATTTGAACAGAACTTGGAGAAAATTTGAAAATCTTATAGGAATAGACCATAGAATGCCTACATCACGCGAGCAAAATGCTATTATGATGTGGTTTAATGAATTTAATTTTAGTGAGGGACTTATTAAAGAAGCTTACGAAAGATGCGTTAATGCAAATGGAAAATATATTTTAAATTATATGGATAGTATAATTAAGCGTTGGCATAAAGAGGGAATAAATACTACTGAGCAAGCAAAAATGGAAAACTTAAGCAGAGCAAAATATAGAAAAAATACTTTTAAAAAAGAAAACGCATCATATAATATTGACGAATACGAAAATTCAAGTATTTTAGAAAATTATATAAAAGGATAGGAGGAGCTTATTTGGCGTACAGCAGAGAAATTTACGAAGAAGTTAAAAATAAACTTTATAAAAAACGCATGAAAGCCTTGGAAGAGTTAAAATTTAAAAAAGAAATTTTTTATAAACGCTTTCCAAGAGCTAAAGATATAGAAAAAGAACTATCCTTAACAGCCATAGAAGTTGCTAAAATAGTTCTTAGTGGCGGAAATGCTACAGTTGAAATTGAAAAATTAAAAGAAAAAAATAAATCACTAAAAAAAGAGCTTAGTGATATATTAAAAAGCGCAAAACTGCCAGAAGATTATTTAGAAATTAAATATAGTTGTGAAAAATGTAATGATGAAGGTTTTATAGACGGCAAAATGTGCTATTGTATGAAAGATATGCTGAAAAAAGAATCTTATAATCGCCTTAATAAAATGTCACCGTTGGAGCTGTCTTCTTTTGATAATTTTTCTCTTGATTATTATTCAAAAGATTTTTCTGAAGATAAATATTCTCCGCATAAACGTATGTCACTTATATATAATTTTTGTCGTAAATATGCAAATGATTTTCAAAAAAATTCGCCAAGCCTTTTGTTTACCGGCCGAACAGGTCTTGGGAAAACTCATTTGTCACTTGCCATAGCTAGCGAGGTAATAAATAAAGGATTTGCGGTAATATATGGGTCTTCACAGAGTATGGTTTCAAAAATGGAAAAAGAACGTTTTCAAAATTATAGCGAAAACGGCGAAAGTGAGAAACATTTTATAAACTGCGACTTGCTTATAATAGATGATTTAGGCACGGAGTTTATGTCGTCGTTTTCGGTTGCTGCAATTTATAACATAATAAATTCGCGTATAATGATGAATAAGGCAACAATAATAAGCACAAACCTTACAATGCGTGAGCTTGAAAAAAACTATACCGAAAGATTAGTTTCCCGTATGATTGGGAATAATATAAGGTTGGAATTTTTGGGTGAGGATATAAGGCAGAAAAAATTAAAAGAATTAATAAATAAATAAAAAAACAGCTATCAAGCTTACGGCTGATAGCTGTTTGATATTAAGTTATTGCATTTTTTGTACAATAAACGCAGCGCCCAAAGTAGCTATAATAAAAACTGCAGTTCCGACTGTAACGATACAGAATTCGGCAAGAGTTCTTCCTAAAGTTTGAAAAAAACCTTTTTTTAATTCTTGAGAACCTGATACTGTACCTCCAGAAATGATGTCAAGTTCATTTTCTGAAAGAACTGTAATGATTTTTTCTTTTTTCATTGTTTAACCCCCTTTTTATCTCTGCTACAACTAAATTATAGCATATTTGTATTGAAATGTCAACGCTTTTTTAAAAATTTTTTAATTATATTTCAAAAATAAAAGTAATTTGAAAATAATGCTTGACATGAAATTTAAACAATGGTATTATTTATATTGCTAGAGTAATTTAGCATTATAAGGGGCTTAGTCCCGGTATAAATGTTTCCCCAAGTTTTATTTTCCGGGAGCATAGCTCAGTTGGTTAGAGCACTTGCCTTACAAGCAAGGGGTCATAGGTTCGAGTCCTATTGTTCCCACCAGTTAAATATTTGGCCCGGTAGTTCAGTTGGTTAGAACGCTAGCCTGTCACGCTAGAGGTCGACGGTTCGAGCCCGTTCCGGGTCGCCAATTTATTGTTTTGGTAATAATTAATTATATCAATAGTATAATTAATTAAGAAGTTTTTTAATTGCCTCTGTAGCTCAGTTGGTAGAGCAAAGGACTGAAAATCCTTGTGTCGGTGGTTCGATTCCACCCGGAGGCACCA